>Ga0307928_10003171_pt1 | contig 12558 bp, 14 predicted proteins | sample AceLakmetagen232_FD_201815 | JGI IMG/M metagenome (GOLD analysis project Ga0307928, IMG submission 201815) | Saline water microbial communities from Ace Lake, Antarctica - #232 | ecosystem: Environmental > Aquatic > Non-marine Saline and Alkaline > Saline | place: Antarctica: Ace Lake... | reverse complement strand
ATTCAGATTATAAGTTACGCAGTAGTGATAGCTATTTCGTTCGCTGCCGCGAGAGGGAATATTTCTGCCCTGGTCTTTCGGGTGGAAAAGATAGAGACACGGCAGCAAGCAGAGACAGACTGCATAAGAGATCTGTCAGTTGACGTCGGGCGACTAGAAGAGCGTATTATCGCATTGCAAGAAAGCGTTGATCGAATAGAGAACGGGCTGGAGGGTTAGCGTGGGCACATATAAAACAGGCGAGATCCCCGCTGAGTTGAGAGATAAGGGGATCCCCGAGAAGTTCACCGATGCCTTTGTGTCTACCTATAACAAGGTGCTAGACGACACAAAGAGCGACGAGAAGGCCGGAGCGCAGGCATACGGTGGACTGAATATGAGTCTGTACAACTCTGGCTTCCGTTTGAGCAGAGACGGGACGTGGAAGAAAGTCAGCGCCAAGGAAGCACAGGAGACAGAGTTCGAGTCCTTCACGATGCGAGCTCCTACACTCGAGGGAGTTACCCTAGAAGAAGCCCTGGAAAACGGGCTTGATGTCCCCGGCATCGCCCTGATCGATCACGCTGTTTCGCAGCTTGGCACAGGCGGAGAACGATACTACTCGCCAGAATATTGTTCCCAGGTGTTGCAGCGCTCACTAGAATACATGGATCTTGGGCACAATATCACAGGGTACAACAAGCATGGCTCCGCGATGGGTGGATTCCTTTCCATGTCCACAACCAGTCCCGACGCCCGCGTTACGGAGCTCAAGCGTGACGGTGCCAATATCGTTTACACAATGCACATTTCGCCTACGTCCGAAGGCAAAGACATGATCATCCGCCTTTTCGACAGGTTGATCGAAGAAACGTCTGTCAGAATCTATGACGTGAAAGGCGACTATGTTGAAGTAAAGGATGAGCTCGGTGGTAAGCGCTCAATGTGGGTGCCAAGAGACGGCTATATCGGCGGCATTGATTTCTGTGACGAAGCGGGCGTAACAGGAGCTGGTGTAGTCCGAGTCGAGAGCATGGAAGTAATTAAGGAGAATGAGATGGAATACAGCGATATCACGCTGGAGGCCCTGAGAGAGAATCGGGCAGATCTTGTGGGACAGATTGTGACCACGGAGTTGGGCACGATTAGCACTCTTGTAGCCGAGACCAAGGCCGAGCGAGATGAAGCCCGAGCTGAACTGGCCAAGGTTGACAAGGAACTGCCGACCAAGTTCGAGGCTGCAGAGGCCAAGCTGGTTGATATGGCCGAGACATTGGACCGAGTGAACCGTGTTGTGGAGAATACCCCCATTGCCAAGGAGCTCCTGGCCAAGACTGCAGAGCTTACGGCAGAAGAGTTCACGGCTGGCTTTGCCGAGCACCTGGAGGCCGCAGTTGAGGCCCTAGTGACCGAGTATCACCCCGAGGGCAAGGGTCACAGCAGCGACGACGATCCAGACCTGGGTGACAAAGGATACGAAGAGCCGGACTCGACTGACCAGCCAAATCGCTTTTTGGAAAACCTCGCAGCACTTAACAGGAGCAAATAACATGCAAGACGAAATCAGGGCGAATGAGGTTCGCATTGACGAGGAGCGCCAGAACCACCGCAAGGTGATTGGCCACTGGAAGGGCATTCTTGGCGAGCAGACACTCCCCAATGGCGATGTTCTGTCAGCCATCCCCCACTTCGATGAGAAGTCGGGCAACGACATCTGGTTTGTCGTGGCCCAGATGCTCGAGAACCAGATGTGGGCGAATCCTCGCCAGAACAGCATGGAAGCAACCGTTGGCACTGACATTTCTCTGCCCACCCTCTACAGCTTCCCCGTTATCCGCCAGATCTTCCCAGAGAACTTCCTGAACAAGATCTGCTTGATTAAGCCTTTGCCTGCTAACTCTAGCGGCATCGGGCAGGTGTTCTACTGGAAATACTACCGCACCGATGATGGCTCAGAAATCACGACCAGCGACGGTTATTCCGACTGGGCGAACATGGCCACCGAAACCACGGTGCCTCGCCAGATCAATGCCAAGATGACAACCGAGAACATTACTGCCGTTCGTCGTATGCTGGCTGCTGTGTACTCGCAGACTGCGGCAGAAGATCTCATGGGTGCCATGCAGATGGACATTGAAAAAGAGAACTACAACTACATGGCCGAAGAAATGCTGCGCGAGCTTGAGCAGACCGGCATCCTCGGCATCTACGACGGCGCGACTGCTGGCACTGAGACGTGGAGCTCAGCCATTCCTACCGGCGTTACTGCAGAGAACCACTACCAGACGCTTTATCACAGCATCATCGACGCTGAGCGCCTTGTGACTCAGACCTACTACAAGAGATGCAACTACCTTGTTGGCGGACTGGGCTTTGTGGACTATCTGCGCAAGAGCAACCACTTCACCAGCCGACCCGATTCCAAGGATCCGGCAAAGGGCATCACCTCCGGCGTGCAGTTCGAGGGCCGCTTGGACGGGCACTGGGATATTTACAGCACACCGCTCATGTCCACCAACACCGCTTTCACCAGCTTCTATCCGCTCAGCATGACCCGTGGCGGCGCGGTCTATGCTCCTTATATCCCAATGACCAAGATGCAGAAGACCTACGCAGGTGCAGAGACCAGGGGCGACGGTGGCGCACTCATCAACAACGACCAGTGGACGCTCAATGTTAGAACTCGGGATGCGTTCAAGCTGCTTCTTCCCGATATGTTTTCTAAAATCACCATTTCCTAAATTCAGCGGGGGCGCGAATGAGGGTAAGAAACAAGACCGGGGTGCCGCAGGGTTTTAACGGCTTCCATCTGATTCCGGGGCGCTGGTATGAGGCCCCGGAACAAATCCCGTTCAACATTGTCACAAAGGCGTGGCAATCAGACGCTATTGAATGGGACTTTGGCAAAGACGACCCCGACGACAAGATTCATCTCTGGATGGGGTTGTACTCACGAGGCAGCGGCTACGGCACAGCTAACGAGAACCTGACGCTGGCAATGCTGCGGAACGGTGCCTCGCTGGACATCCAGAACTGCTTCCCCACGCACGACGCGCCTTCTTCGCTTACCTTTGCCAAGGATATGGGCTACCACAGGGTCGGGTGCTGCTTCGCTGTGCCCGACCTTTTCAACAGATTGATCACGCCAGTCACGGTTGGATTCACCATGTGCGAGTCTACTGACCCTCTGGCAAAGAGACCGGAATGGAGACAGGGTTGTGACCAGGTTGATAGACTAATCGTTCCAAGCCAATTCTGTAAAGACGTGTTCGGCAAGTTCTACAAGCGTCAGATAGACGTTGTGGGATTGCCGCTGCATGATGACTGGTTCGCGCCAAGGCTGAGGGAGGAAAAGGACACCTTCACCATTGCCATGTACGGGGTGCTCTCTGCCAGGAAGAGTCCGCTCGAGACCATAGAACTGTTCCAGCGCACCTTCCCAAAAAGGCAGTACCCCGACGTTAGACTTGAGATAAAGACACGACTAGGGCTGATGGGGAATCAAAGCCCCACGCTAGACGACTACAGAATCAAGCTAATAGATGAGAACTGGACCAGGCAGCAGCTTATCGACTGGTTGTACAAAGCTGACTGCATGCTCTTCTTGACCAAGGGTGAGGGATACGGAATGCCGCCCCGAGAGGCACTTTGTTTGGGGACACCCGTGATAGCTACGGACACGTCGGGGCTCAAGGATCTCTCCAAGTACGTCTACTCTGTGGCTGCACTCAGGCAGGAACAGGCGCTCATTGGTGGCAAGTGGGATATCCCGGACTGGGATAAGGCTTCTGACTGGCTGCTGTACATCTACAACAACAGGCCAGAGGCGTATGCGAACGCATTTGCAAACGCCGAGCAGTACATAGCCGACTATTCTCCGGCTAAGATGGCGAAACAGGTCACAGACATACTTGACGACGCATCGCCAACAGCAAGGCGCAAGCGGGGCATGAGAGAGCAGCCGAAGATCCCGACACTTCTCAGACACAAGCCGTTCTACGATCTCATCGAGGGCAAGGTTGTTTGGGACATCGGCATCGGAGATGGGGTGGGTTTTGCCGCAATGGTCAAGAAGGGCAAGACGGTTTACGGGTTGGTCAATCCGGGCGAGAAGGCAGCGAAGGTCAAGTTGCTGCGCAAGTTCGGTATCGAGCCCAACATCACAGAGTGCCGGTTGATCGACGTAGGGAACGCACGGCTCCCTGACCCGGACATAATTATCAGTCAGAGCTACTTCCAAAGCATCTCGCCACGAGAAGTGAACATGATTCTCGCTTCTTGTTACAGGGAATGCAAGAACGTGGTCTTCAGCGTCCCGACCGTCTACTATCCGGGGCACTTTAGCGAGGGCGCGAACCTGATGCGACGCCCGGCATGGGAAGACTACCTGAGCAATGTAGCAGTGCAGTGTAGGTACTATGGCAAGAACGACAGATACATGAGTGGAAAGCTACTCGGGCTAAGCAAGCCGAGAAGGAACAGCGGAAGACGTACCGGCGATACTTGGAGGCCGACGGACAAGGCTGGGAGGTAAGATGCTTGTAAGCAGCATCAAGACGAGCGTACAGGACTATTATCCAGAGACTATAGACGACACGAAACTGGGGCGGTTCATCGCTGCTGCCGTGCGCGAGTACAACCGCTGGAACCCGCTAGTCAATACCACCAACATCACGACAGTGGATGACCAACAGGCGTATGCCATCGAAGGTGCTCTGCAAGTGCTGGACTGCTACTGGTACCAGGGATCCGATGCTGATGACCTGGCCGAGCAACAAATGTCCGCGACGTTGTGGAGCGACTATCCTCCTACCCGAGAGGTCTCCCTGCCGGTTATTCGAGACATAGTAACAAACAGCAGGGTAAACAGACGTAAGGGAAATTGGGAATGGCGAGCAGACAAACTCTACCTATTCCCCGAGCCGGAAACCGACGGCGATATTGTGCAGGTCAACTACACATCCTCTCACCTGTTGGCGGACGAGGGATACGCAACGATCCCCGATTATGACAAAGACATCATTGTCAGCCTAACACTTGCCGAAGTGCTCAACTCAGCCTTGATGGAACAGACCATTCTCGGCACATACGCGACGGGACTGACCAAGCAAGCATTCGATCCCAATACGACGCGACGACGTATTGATGAACTGAGGGCTACCGTACAAAGGTATGGGCATTCGTCGGTGATAGCAGGATGAAACTGCTCTGGCCGCTAGAGAACCCCATCATAACACAATACTTTGGGGAGAATCCCAACAAATACGGATATGGTCCAGAAGGCCATAAGGGGGTTGATCTCAGAGCGACCGTAGGCACAAAGCTCAGATCTCCACAGGACGCAGAAGCAATAGGGTTGGTCCAGCCAGAGTTGTTCGGACAATATATGCGCTTTGAGATAAACGAGCACATGACAGCCTACATAGCGCACTTGAGCCAGATTGACAGAGAAGGCCAAGTGGAGTGCGGGGACCACGTAGCGCTGTCGGGAGAAACGGGCAATTGTGATGGAGCTCACGTCCACTTTGAGTTGAGGATTGATGGAGTCAGTGTGGATCCGTTGCCGTACATGGTTGAGGAGATGAACATGAGCAAGACAGGTCTCAGTTTCCAGACTATGCCTGAGTGGGCGCACGGCATGACGGTTCCCACGGGGTTCCCCATTCTCATCATCAACCCTCCCGAAGACAATCCGTTCCCTGGCGCATTCATCATTGGACGGGCTTGGATTGGTGGCGACGGTGTAGAGCAGGCTATGATCGACAAAGGCGCTGCTGGTGGCCGCGAATACTTTGAGCGCTGTAAAGAGTTCTATGACAAGGCCCCGTATGTCGATGTCTGGCTGGGCCCCAACGAGCCTAAGCCGTGGTGGGACAAGTTGCAATTCCTTGACGAGTTCAACGGCGCGTGGATTCCCTCTATGCACAATTATGGAAAACAGACGGGAGCAGGGGTATTCAGCGTTGGGGAGCCGCAGCTTGATTACTTGCAGACCATGCGTAAGACTTGCGCTCTGACTGACTACCTTGTCGCGCATCAGTACGGCAACCCTTCCATGCAGTACGAGGCCGAGTGGTTGTCACTGAGACACCGTAAGGTTGTGCAAAAACTGCACGAACTGAACTACAGAGTACCTCCTATCCTCATTACGGAATGTGGCATCGACGGGGGAGCGATTCTCGGGAAGGACGGCGACAAGTACAAGAAGCCCGGACAGGGTTGGGTCACTGTTATCGGAGACAAGGTGGAGTTTCTGTCTCAGATGGAGTGGTGGGACGACGAGCTCTGCAAGGATCCTGACGTAAAATACGCCGTCACATTCATCAGCGGCCCCAACGGTGATTGGGTATCGTTCATCTGGGATGAGCAGATGGCGCGTTGGGCTATGGCTCGATTCACCCAAGTCCCTGTAGAGATCACGGACGAGGATGTTAGAGAAGCAGCGTGGAACGCAGTAGGGGTGGACTATAACCCCGATGCTGCGCTGACCAAATATGCCCAAGAGCACGGATTAGGCATGCCCACAATGAACGAGGACTATTCTCTATCAGGATATGTGATACAGGGGTTCATCGGGGCCATTCTCAAGGTCAAGGTCGGGGAGTGGGACAATATCGAACAGGTGGAATGGTAGTCCGGAAGAATAGCGAAGGAGCATAGCATGCCAGTCCCAGAAAAAGAAACATACAGAGCGCTTATGGACGGGAACACAGAACTATACGGTGATGACAACCCTTTCCCGGTTGGTCGGAATGAGGGGCATATCGCCTACGTCCCCGTCATTACTACGGCGGCCTACTCAGCAAATGACGCAGTGGGGGCCTTGGTCGAGTTGACCGAGGTTGTAGAAGTTGCTGCCAAGGGAATCATCATCACAGGCATTTCACTTATCGACACAGACAAGCAAGATGTCGAGATGAACCTTGTATTCTTCAATGCTGCCCCAACGGGGATTGCTGACAACGCGGCCTTCGCCCCGACAGGCGCGGATCTGCGCAAGGTGGCTCGAGTTATCCACCTGGCCAGCGCCAGCTACAAAGACTTTGCAGCCAACAGCGTATGCGATCCGGGCAATATCGACATCGGCGTAGCGACACTTGCCTCTACCTCCCTTTGGCTGCAGCTACAGACGCCGGGCACACCGACCTATGCGAGCACAACTTCACTAAAGCTGGTCATCGACTATGTAAGGAACTAGGTGTATGCGAAAGGTAGTCCTGTTCATTAGTGATACACACGGCGGGAGCAAGTATGGTCTCTTGAACCCCGCCACCAGACTCGACAGATGCACTTACGGCGAACTCGGCGTTGAGCACAACTATTGGAAACCAGGGCTAACCAAGATACAAAAGCTATTGTGGAAGTTCTACAAGCAGGACATAAAGGGTGTAGTTGAATGGGCAAAAGGCGACGAGATAGTTGTTGTCCATAACGGTGATGTAACGGACGGGGACAAACACCCAAACGCCAAGGTGGACGAGCTAGAGTCATCTCAGGTGCGGATTGCAGCAAAGAACATGGAGCCTTGGTTCGAGATCGAGAACCTTACAAAGTTCATATTGGTAGACGGCACAAGCGCACACAACTACGGAGACGGGTCAGCGACCGATCTGGTATCCAGAGAGTTGCTGCTTATGAACGCTGCACAGCAACTTGAAGGCAAGCGGGAAGTCAAGATATCGCGCCTCCGCCACGGGGTACTGAATGCGGACGGGTGCCGGATCGACGTAGCCCATCATGGGCCTGGGGTTGGCAAGTGGGTGTGGCTGAGAGGGTATCAGCTACAGCGTTACGCTCGCAACATTTGCATGGACGAGATGTTGGACAGAAAGCCCGCTCCAGACGTGATCGTTAGGTCCCACTATCATTCATATGAGCACGAAGCACCGCACGTCAAGGACCACGACTGCTTCATTATGGTGACGCCGTGTTACACAGGCATGAACCACTATGCGTCTCAGGTAACGGCGAGCTCATACAAGCTGAGCATTGGCATGGTAGCGATAGAGATTATTGATGGCGAACGCGGGAGGGTGAAGGACTTTGTCAGAACCCTAGACTTGAGACAGGAGATTAAGATATGAGCGTAGAGTGCGAAGAGTACGGTCCCGACGAGTTGTTGAACGAGCTTATCGAGTTGACCACATTCCCGCTAGAACAACCGGGGGATATCAGGCTCTCCGTTCTGGCTCAGCGCAAGGGTGTAAACCGAGCCACCGCCAAGGCGCACATGGTTCCTCTGCTTGAGAAAGGGAGTTGGGTCGAGGAAAAGGTAATCTGCTCTGACGGGAAACATCGCATTGTGTACAGGAAGGCAAAATGATTCCTCTAACCACACAGCGGTTGACAGTGCAACGCCTGATCACAAGGGATCCATGTACAGTCACTCGCTACAGACAAGACGTAGTCGATGTGACCTACACTGGCACGCTGGCCCCAACAGGGCTAGGCGGGGGGACATACTACTCGAGTTCCAAACCGGCAAACTTCCCCCCTATCTCTTATGGCTGGGTGCTAATCCTGGCCTATGACTCCGCGGAGATGCTGAAGGGTGACACGCTGTACATCACCAGAGCAGGCCACACGAGCAAGTACAATGTTCTACTGCCAAGATACATGGGGGACAAATGGGTGATAGAGATGGAGAGCTTGGATTAGTCCATATCATCGTGGACCACCCAAAAGGGTTCATCTGTGCCAACTGCCTGAGCGAAGACATAGAGATAGCAAGAACAGAGCACGGAGCGGTGGTATACTGCAAGAAATGTCACAACGCCATAGAGGGAATCTTTGATGACAACACCAGGTGATGCAATCCTAACTGCACTGCAAGCCAATACGGTTTGCACCGCTCTGGTCTATGGGGGGGCCGCCGGGATGATAGACGCCGGTAAGCTGACAGTACCATGGCTATCTGCGCAAGAGGACGCCCGCAAAGCTGCAGAGAGCACAGCTATACTGGCAGTGATCGTTAGGGATGGAGGGGAGGTCGCAGGAACCAACAACATCAGCCACGTCTATGTGGGGCTGTATGATCGAAAGCAAGGCAACACCAAGTTGAAACCGGCTATGCAGCAAGTCATCTATGCCGTCACTCACGCCAAGAACGTCACTCTGCCAAGTGTCCAGAAAATGATGATGACGCCCCTCACTATAGGTTATGCTGCGAGATCGGGATTTGTCACAGATACCAAGTGGCATATCCAGTTGGTAGAGATCCAATTCGACGTAAGCGTTTATTACGAGGAGACATACTGAGATGGCACGAAATACTGTATCTGCTGGCGTAGGACTTAGAGCAGTTTACATCGCCAAGCGCGACGACGACGGCACATTTTCTGTTCCCACTGCTGTGTCTGCTGGCGACGCCTACTACGGCATCAAGGCGCATCGGTCACAGGCGCTCACTGTTATGCCTGCAGACCCTACTCTTATCAACCTGACTGGTGACGACGTGGCATGGGCGACTTTCGTGGAAGCCCCTGACGACTCCCCTAGTGGCGAACTGCGCACCCAGGTGGAGGATACGGCGCTTGTCGCGCTGATTACCTCGGTCAAAGAAGTGACCAGTGGTTATCGTCTAATGACCGCCATGGTAACTGACAAACTGGGCAGCGAAGACGCCATGATCGTCTGGGGTTCTCGCAAAGCCAAGACTGGCGACCCTGACGAAGCTACCTCTGGTAACGACTCTTGGGAGTCAAGGTTCTTCTTGAATGCCACGCTTTACGCCAAGCCCGCCGGGTTTGAGGAAAAGCAGGCTGGCTCCATGACTTGGGCAGTGACAGCTAACAAGTCCACCTTGGACTTCCTTGGACAGACACTCACCGAAGCGACCAATGGCTGCACCGAGGCTTGCTGGATAACCATTCACACAACCTACAAGCCGTTCTACGAGACGTTCGAGGGCGACGGGATCGAGACAGAGTTTACTCTGACCCAGGGCGCTGACGTGATTCACGACACAGAGGCCTCGCCCATCACCTGCACTGTTGACGGCGTTGAACGAGCCGTGACCGTGGATGCTGTTGGACTGATGACTGTGTCCGGTGCGGTTGTAGCGGCAGACGGCAAGATTGCCGTGTTCTACGAGTACGATAACTAATGACTTGGGGGGGGGGAGGAAACTCCCCTCCCATCTGGGGGTAACAAATGAACACTATCTCTGCACAGATAGTATCCGAACGGTTGGGATTTGACGTAACGATTGAGGTCAAAGCCCTGTCCTACGCTGACTCTATTGCGGCACAGTCGCTAGGGTCCAAGACTCTTCGGAAGCACATGGCCGACGACGAGGATATTGCTATGAACCTGGTCGTCTACAGAGACGTCTTCCCTCTCTGCCAGACTGCCAAGGCGTCCTTTGTCAACAACAACCCTGAACTAGAAGCCATCAACAACCCAACGACAGCCGAAGAGTTCATGGCCTTGCCCGCCATGATCGTTGAAAAATGGTACGAGGTGGCTATTGAAGCCAACCCTTTTTGGGTTACAGCAGCGACAATGCTGGAAAATCTGATGGAGGGGATCGCAGAGAACGACAAGACGCTCTTGACGGACGACTCAACAGATACGTCTGCGCCGACCCAAACCCAGACCCCGACGAAATAGCGTGGGATCTCCACAACCCGGATGTCTCGTGGGCATATTGGAAAACGAGCATGTCGTTGTGGGGTAAGGAATGGTTCAAGCAAATCTCTCTGACTGATCTGTACAACCTCCCGCCGTGGCTAGTCGAAGACCTAATGACGATTTCATGGCGGCACCGAGAGGTTGAGGAGATGTGGAAGTAGTGAAGATCACAGTGACCGAGCAGAGCACAGCCAATCTCAACGGGTTTGTCGAAATGGTGGATAACTTCGCCAAGGACAAGCACGAGGAGATATTTGACCTTGCATTCCAGGTCTATGGCAGCTTTGTAGGCCAGACCTTCCATGTGGAAGGCCCCCGCTGGTCTCACCTGGCGGACATGACGCTAGACGAGCGGGCCGACTTGGGGTTCCCCTCCGGGCCTATCCTTCAGCGGACAGGGACTCTGATGAGAACACTCACAGAACTGGGCATGGGGACCGAACGGTACGAGGTAGGTCCAGACAGCTTTAATACAGGCAACAAGCTCACAACAGAGTCCACGCCAGGGCATACCACAATGAAGTTCGGCACACTAGACCCACGATTCCTGCAGCATCAGTTGGGCGACGGCGTGACGCCTCCCCGCCCGATGGTCCCCGAGGGTGGAGAACAGCAGACCGTCCTGAATCAGATTGACATGGCCCTTGGCGCATTGCTTGATCCGCCTCGCCCGAATGGAGACTGGGAATGAGCTTTACAACACACTATGTCTTCCAAGTTGACGTTGAGGCTAAGGAGGCCATTGCACAGGCAAGGGCCCTTGGTAAAGAGCTGGGGAATGCTGTCAACCAGGCCGCGAACTCAGCCAAGATCGACAAGCTGGAAAGCCAGATAAAACGGCTCCGCACAACAGTAAGAAACCTCACCAAAGAGGCACAGGCTGACGGCGTCAAGGCTGCCGAGAACATCGGCGCAGCTATTGAGCAAAAGATAGCCTCGAGTGCTCTTACCGTCATCCGAGGTCTAGGGTTCACTATGGGCTCGGCCTCCTATGCTGCTGGCCAGAACATGGGCGAGTCCATGGGGCAGGGGATGGCGCAGGCCCTCACCCAATACTTCTCGGCTGGCGGCATGACCTCCATGCTCGGTTCTGGGACGCAACAAGACGTGGTCGAGGCCGCATACCGTGTGATCCCCCAACTCACAAGCGGGATAGGCGGTGGAGGCGGTGGAGGCGGCGGCGGCAAAATTGATTGGATGGCTTATGCTGGTGGTGGGATGAACGCCTTTACCATGGGCGTTACGGATGCCACCAAGAGCGTCTGGGCACTGAGACGCGCCATGTACGGTCTGGAGACACTAGGCCGGTCCATCAAGCGCAGCGGACTCCAAATGGCGGGCGCGATGGCGACTGCCACAGAGAAATACGGCAACTTTAATGAGGTCATCACTCGTGCATCCATGGCCATGGAAATGCCCATCGCTATGGAAAAAGAGTTTGAGGATGCTACTCTCAGTCTCGCCAAAACAATGGGTGCCTTTGATGCCTCCGAGATTGCTGAGAGCATGCGGTTGTGGGCGGCAGGTACAGGCGCGGTTGTAACATCGAGCAAGGCGATGAACGAAGTTCTAAGTGCCTCCGTCGATGTGCAGAAGTTGGCTGCCATGAACGGCGTAAACCTGGAGAATACCATTGACCAGGTTGGTGCTGCCATGGCCACCTTCGGCATGAACACCAGCGACACCACCCGAATCGTAGCCGCACTGAACTATGTGGCTGCCAAGAGTTTCGCTAACGTAGACGACCTGGGCAGTTCTCTCAAGATGGTCGGCCCCGTCGTCACGGCTCTGGGCGTGGACTTTAACGAGATTGTGGCAACACTTGGTCTTCTGTCCAATGCCAACATCAAGGGGACCATGGCTGGACGCGCTCTGCGCCAGACGTTCATCAAATTGTCTGAGACCACCGTTGGGGCCAATCGGGTCTTGAACCAAATGACCCAATCA
>Ga0307928_10003170_pt1 | contig 12562 bp, 24 predicted proteins | sample AceLakmetagen232_FD_201815 | JGI IMG/M metagenome (GOLD analysis project Ga0307928, IMG submission 201815) | Saline water microbial communities from Ace Lake, Antarctica - #232 | ecosystem: Environmental > Aquatic > Non-marine Saline and Alkaline > Saline | place: Antarctica: Ace Lake... | reverse complement strand
TGTTGCTTACACAGTAGGGCCATTATTTTACATATTATTTATTATGCTTTGCGCGACTCTAACAGGATTCGTCAGACCTGAAATTGGAATAGGTCTTGCGATAATAGGAACTTTAGCTTTAAGCATGAGTGTTTTCAAAATACTCAGTCTAGGAGCTTTATCAGCAGGCGCGTTGTTATTGTTGGGTGGTCTAGTAATCTTCTTATACAGAAAAGGAGGGGATACATAAATGGGTTTTAATAAAGGTTTGCTCATAGCAATTTTACTTATGAGTTTAGGATTCGCAAGTTTCTCATTTATACTATTTAGCAGCACTCCAAACTATAACGTGACTGTGGATTCAGAATACCAATACATATTCGACGAATACCAAAACAGCAACGAGATATTCCAAGAATCAAACGCCATCATAGAAGGTGGTGAAGTTAATCCTGAAGGAAGCGATGAAGCAGTATATTCAAATGTTATCGTTGCAGGAAAACAAATGCGTGACAGCGGGAAACTATTCTTGAGTTTTAGCAATAGCGCCACAAAAATCTTAGGAATACCAGTTTATCTAGTAGGTATATTAATAACTATCATTTTATTATTAGCGATCTTCGGATTCATCCGTATGATCAGCAAGGAGACTCCATAAAAAAATGGGTATAGCAGAAATAAGCAACGCGAGCAATGTTCCTGAGTTATTATTGGGTTTAGATCCTTCGGGTTTCTTGTTCGCAATGATCCTTTATGCTTGCACGACAATTTTTATTATTGGTTGGAGTTATCATAAAGGTTTAGGCACTGGCATGTTGGTTGGTGGTTTATTCTCAACACTTTTAGGTTTCGGAATGCTTATTGCAAAATTGACACCTATGAGCGTTTTAATTATTCCTATAACTTTATTTTCTATCGGTTTATTAATGGTTGGCTTTGATGTTGGAAAAAAAGACGCATAAACAGAAAAATTTATATTCTTAGTCTTTTAATACAGTGTTACATGAAACTTTTTGGAAACAACAAAAAGGGACAAATGGGTATGGCAGGTCCAATGCAAAATGGAGTTCTAACCGTTTTCGGTTTATTCTTCATTGGTATTTTGATCTTTGCATTCGCACTAGCAGGCGGAGAAATGAGTGGGGCGACTACGGACGCAACTGCACAGGAAGCTATTAACGACACAATTGATGGTGTTGCAGCTTTCGCAAACTTCTCTCCTACACTGTGGATCATGGCAGCTATAGGTGTACTAATTGCAATCTTAATCGGTTCAGTTGGTATATACTTCTTCTCACGTTAAGTGAGTAAGAACATTTTGTTTCGGGGGGCATAGTTACCCCCACTCTTTTTTATAAAATGGGAGTCTTCAGCAATATTCATAAATCGCGGAATCTAGGCAGTGGCGGGAATAGTAGCACGAATCAACGAAGAAACTCATCTTCATCTATTTCTAATAAAAACGAACAATCTTCTTCTAAAAGCATAAGCAGAAACGAAGTAATAGAACTTGCTAAACAAAAAGGGATCCTTAACAGAGAAGGACAGATTAACCAAGGAAAAGTTGGTGAGTGGCAAGAACTACAAAGAAACTACAAATCAATTAAAGGATCTGAGAATTTAGTAGAACAAGGTCTTGCAAGACCAGGAGTTCAAGCTAAAGGAAGCGATAGAGCAACAACAGAAAGAACCCTACGAGGAAGTGCTGAGAGAACAGCAAGAGAGTTAAGCGCAGGCAAAGCATTAAGAGGAGAAGACCCCTCAACAAACATCACAGTCACATCTAAAGCATTCAAAACCCAACCTAGCAGAACAGATGTTGCTAGACAACAAGCTAATCAAGCAGTCACTAACTTTCTTAATTTGAGAAACCAATCCATAGCTCAAAATGAATTCAACAGACAACAACAAGCATTGCAAGCGCAACAACAAGAAGTTAAAAGCGATAAACCGCAAACATTCGGAGAAATAGCACCTTACCTTAAAGGAAAAGTTTTCGGAGTAGTAAACAAAGCAACAGATTGGATGGCCAAACCACCCGAAAACGTAACAAGCTTTTCACATCCAGGATTCGCACTAATAGCTCCTTTTGGTGGTGGACAAGCAGCAACAGCCGCAGCAAGCGCAGGACAAACAGGAAGAACAGCGAAATTATTAGATACTGTAGGAAGAACAATCTATACTGCAGCCGGAGCTGTAGGGAGATATAAACTCATAAACGAAGGAGGTGCAGGAGTAGCCAAATTTATCAATCCTGAATTCAAAGAAGTATATGAAAATCCTCAATTCGAAGAAGCATTAAAAACAGCGAAAGAAGCAGAACTACAAGCAAGTTATTCTCAATCAGTAAAAGTTGGCGGGAGAAATATTCCATTCATAAAAGGAATAGCGGAAGAGTTACCATTCGTCAGTTTAAACAAAAACGTTTACAAAGAAACTTTATTAAAAGAATTAGAAGGAAGCGGGCTAAAAGAAAATCAGATATTACAAGCAGCAGGGCTGCAGCAATTTAGCGGAGACGTTGCATTCACCACAGCCGCCATATTCATAGAATCACAATCAGAACTATTTGGAAGAACAGGAGTAAGCCAAGCAGCAAGAGCAAACCCGACAATAGCAGTAGGCCAACCAGGAGCGCAAGCAGCAATCTCCAAACTTGTAAAACCAAGCCTTAGGAGGGCAGGCGTTGTTGAAGGAGTGAGCGCAAGCGTGCTCTACGACGCGAGTAAAGATCAAGAAGTGAATTTGTTAAGAGCTGCAGCAAGCGGAGCAATCGGCGGATTCATAGCGGGAGAAGTAGGAAGCTTTATTGCGAAAAAAAGAATCGGACAAAAAGGATTAAGTTATGCAACGGAAGGAGTTGCAGATGTTATAGATCTCCCAGAGTTACCAGGAGACATCACAGCTAATATTCAACAAAGAAGTTTAAGAGGAGGATTGCGAAGTGGTCGTGTGACTCTCCCCCCTGGAGTATCATATGATGACGTGATCCCTTCTAATCTTCGTGTTGGAAAAGTTAGAAGTCCTGTTGGAAGCATTTTTGGATTGGGCGCGTCTCCAAGTCAATCTGAAACATTCGGATTCTCAGGACCAACACCATCAACATCATTTTCTACAACAAGAACTGCTCCTTCACCAATCACAGTTCCACAACCATTCAGTTTCAGCACGACACCTTCTAAAATAGGAACTCCTGCGCCGATAACAGCAAACATTCCTTCACCTATATCAATATCAATAACTAATCCTGTGCCTGTCCCTGTAACTACACAAATAACGATCCCTAATATTAGAACTCCAAGCACAACGAATGTGGAAGTTCCAATTCCAGTGCCTACATTCACACCAGTTTCTAGTAATATTAACATCCCTGTTAACGTTAGAGATAGATTTCCGTTTCTTCCCGTCTCCTTTGGTGGTGGGCGTGGAACAAAAGGAAAGACGAAGTCTAACGTTGGAAAGGGTTCTACAAAAACAATATTCCAAAGCATATTCTCAGGAGTAGATCTATCAAAAATAACAGTTAAAAAAGGAAAAGAACAAACAGGATTATTATTAAGAGGATAAATTAAACTTTCCTTCTTTCCAAGTAAGTTTTCTCAAATCTTTTTCTACAGTCAAACCACGACAAACAGTGGCATTCATCAAGAAACGAGATCTTTTTAGAAGTTCTTCAATGGATCCGTAAAATTCAACGCGATACTTATACATAATCAAATCAACACAAATGCATATATAAATATTATTATAGATAAATTATTTTTGCTCGTCCCAAATAGTTTCAATTGCCTTTCTACGCTTACTTCCTAAACTTTTAAGATAATCATACTTAGTAAGAAGATCTCTTAATTCTTTCTTCGTCTTAATTTCCATCATTCATTGACCTCGTTTAACTAACTCTTGGAGCTAAAATAAATATCCAATCAGAATTGCTAAATGTAGCAGGATAATCTTTCGCTGTATTTATATGGATCTTCTCGTATTCTGTATCTACTGTTAAGAAGTCATATATTTTCTTCATATATTCTGTACTTAAATTAACTTGCCCTTTTTTAGCTCCTTCTCCCTCATAATCTAATTCCAAAACTTTTAGAGGTACATATTCTTCATCATTGCAAATAAATAATCTTAATATATCTTTAGCACGATTAGATTTTGCCACACACATACAAACTTTTGCATGATCAAACACAGCAAGATTCTCTTGAGATAATGCTTGTTGTTGACTAATGGGTGTTCGTGCAAACGAAAACAATTTATATAATTTTTCTAGATACTTCTTGTAAAGACCATATTCAAAGTTTTCAACTTGAACATCAACTAAATCTTTAACTTCTTCTTTCAAAATGTACTTTTCTCCGTTTAATTCTATTTCTCCTTTCATTTTCTAAATTACCTCGTCTTTTTTGAGCAAATAGGGTGTTCTGTGTTTTATGTTTGATTATTCTTTTAATTTTTGTTAAAAGATTGTTTTGTCTGACAAATCGGCAATAGTTGGTGACAAATTAACGTCTTCGTCTCCTCTGATTTTTTGCTTTCTTTGATAATTCTTTGTTTTTTTATAAAGAACTAAATCGTAACTGTTGGGGAAAAACTGCTTTGTGACATTTTTTATGTAATTGTTGACCCATTCGACAGCAAGCTTCACAGCTTTACTATCATCTTGGATCTTAAAAGTTTCTTTTAGTAGATTTAATTCTGCTTCTTCAACATCATTAAATCGTATAGTCATTCGTTTCATTTTAATAGGTTGGTTCGTTTCGCCGATCTTGGGTGAACCACTCCCTCAATGAGCCGAGACATAAGAACTTGGCCGCGGCAGACACCCAATTCAAAAAGACTTGCGGTGATACACGCAAGAAAATAAAGATAAGTGACCAGGAGAATCAGACAGAGGTAAAAAAGTAAGCAAGTAACTTTTATGTGATCATCTCATCTAATGGCCCGAAATAATCAATGCCTTCTTCTCCTGATCGAGTGTATTTCTAATGAAACAATTCAGACAAGTCAAGAAATAGAATTAAACTAGATTTTGTTTAAAATGCAATAACAGTTTGGTGTTGTGATTACACTGAAAGAGGTGACCTAGTTGTGTTGCCTACTGTGAGGTGGGTTTCATTTCTTGCTTGTTTTCTGAGTTTTCATCATCGGTAAGTTTGATTTGATCTTCTGCGAAAATTTCTTCATCAGTAACTATTCTTATGGACCTTTTTATTATACTGTTCACTGCTTTGGCTTTAGCTGTTATGCCGTTTGCTACCATGTATGTTTTTAGTTTTTGGTTAGCGTCATCGTCCAGTTCTGCAGTAATAGTTACCATTGTAAATTATAATATAGTAAAGTTATATAAACATTATGTTTTTTAATCTTTGAGCCAACATATCAAACAAATAAAATGTATTAAAATTATAGGTATTCCTATCAAGTAAGATTGTGGTGCTTTTATCCCTCCCACAAAACATATAACTAGTGTTATTATGAAAAACCATGATATTAAATGCCATAACTTCATTTTTTACCTTTAAAATTTGCTTTTCCATTCTTTTTCCAAAAAGTCGGCTTCATCGTAACGGCCTTCCACACGCAAACAAAGGACCTCGTTCAAATTCTTCCTTTTCTCTTTGCTCATAAACTCATCATCAAAATCTTTATCTTTTCGCTGCTTCTTCTCATGAGCATACAAACGATCCAGTTCTGCAGGGTTCTCAGTAATATGGCCAACGCTCTGATCTTCAGCGTCCAAAGCCAAACTAAGCTGCAAAGCAACGTTATCTTTGAACTCTTTACTACGCCGCAAGTATTCTGTCAACTCAGCGTCAGGAATCTTCTCAACACGAACCTCACGAACTTGGAAGCCGTCATAAATAGGATAAGGATATAATATTTTTCCTGTCATTTGATTAACTTTGACAGTGTGAGGTTTAAGCTTGCAAATCATTTTCGCTTTGTCTATCTTGTGAGTCTCAAACCAATAATGCAATAATTTACGAAGGCCAACATCCAACATTCCAAGATCAGGAGCTGTCATAATAACACCAATACTTCGGTGTCTAATAATCTGAAAGATCTTGTTAAAATTCTTGTTACTATTCTTTAGTGCGTCACGATTATAACTGTTAACGCCCGCTTCATCATATATGATCACACTTCCAGGAGGAGTTAGTTCTTCGTTGTTGTAAATTCTTGCGAATTCCCCAGGACTAAAAACTATGTGTGTTGATTGGTGGAACTTCCCGCCAGTACGATCAACAATATTGTTCGCCATGTCAACAGCGGTTTCTGATTTCCCACTCCCTGTCTTCCCAGTAATATAAACATTCTGACCTTTCTTATCATTAAGTTTGGCAGCGATTGTTTGTGTTACTCGGCCACCATTGACATATTCGACAACCGGAGTGCTTCCTTTCATGCACCTATAAACTAATCTGCTTAAAGCTTTTGCTTTTTCTTCGCAATACCAACTAAATACTTTGTCGAGAGAATAATCTTCTTTTTTTTCCAATAATTTTTGTTGATTGTCTAATTCATCGACTTCTCTAAGGTAAGCCGCGTCCTTGAAACCTTCAGCTATAATTGATAAGCTTGAAACTCCGCTGTTGAATTCGTCGGTGCTTTCTTTTCTTAAATGATATAGATCTATTAATAGTTTGAAGAACATATCACTCCAACTTATGCTTTGCAGTTCCGCGCTCGTTCCTTCGTATTGCCTTTTGTTATGATAGTTCGCCATATTGTTTATGCTCTTAAAGATTTTTTGTTGATGATCCACATAGCACCGCACGCGCTGCATTTATTATGGATTCTGTTATGTACTTCGTATTTTATTGATTTGCAACTAGGACACGCCATTTTTATGGACCTGCAAATATTTCTTCATCATCGCCCAAGAGATCGTCTAGGGCTTTTTTCCCTCTTTGTTCTGCTTGTTCAAGAATGTATTGTTCGCTTAATCTCACTGAACAAAATTTTAAATCAGCATAATTGAATTGGCTCGTGCAGTGATCTTCACTTTTACAAGTATAAAGTGATGGTCCTGTATAGTGTTTTTCAAATTTACATAATTTATCTGTCATTTTTAATCATCTTCCTCTCAATGTGTTAGGCCATCCTAGTCGCCAACCAAGGGCGCAGAATACCATTAGACCGGACATAATCCAGAATCCTACTTGATATACTTTTCTTTCTGTGAGTTGATACTCACTAATTTGTTTTTTATTCATTTTTTTCTCCACCGTCTTTTATTAGTTCTGGGTTCTCATAAATATTACCAATGACTTTGGCTGTCCAACCCTTATAATCAGTATCTTCTCCTATAACATGAGCCACTAGAGGATTCCAATAGTTATTATTGTCTATTTTAAAACACCCATCTTCAAAAAATACAAATGCTTTTCTTGTTGTCCAACCGAAACCTTTCTCGTAATTTTTTATTTCTAGTATATCTCCTTCGAATATTTCTTCGCCGTTCTTATCTAATAAACCAGTGAACTGCATAAGTTCAACAGATTTAGAGTCTCTATACTCATCTTGAATACAATCATCTTCATTATTATATCTTATAGCTACAGATTCTAACCTTCTAAAGATTATCATTTTACTTCTATCGTAGTCTTCAATGTATTCAATAGTTCTTACATGTACAATACGTTTTAGGTTTTTACACCATGCTCTGAATTTTATTTTTCTCATTTTCTTTTTCCTCTCTCAAATCTTTAATTTTACTTTTCCAATAACCCCAAAACCACTTCAAACCCTTCCACAACCTAGTGATTAAACAGTAACCACCGACAAAGGCAAGGAATTGAATTATAGTGTTATTCATTTCAACCTCGGTATTTGCTCATAACAATATTTACAAAACCAATTACCATGATGAAGCTTTTCACCAGGCAACTTGCAAAAAAAACAAGGAGTTTTCTTAATTTCCTTTATTGAAGTTTGCCAATGCTTGTTCTTTTTGTTCGATTTCAAAATTATGTCTCTCTATACACACATCACACACTTTTCTTGGAGCAGTCAATAGACCAAAAAACACTTTGTTAGTGGGGTCTTTAAAAAGCTTCAAGTTTTCAGATTTAACTATTTTCTTGCAACGAGGACAAACCTCATACAAAGGTTGTTGATTACTATTAAAATCCATTTTATTTCTCCTCTTCAAACTTTATACTATTAAGTTCTGCCTTCTCCTTCTTCATATCTTGTAAATAAGATGTCAAGAAACGATTAATTTTAAGTTCTGCCTTCTCCTTCTTCATATCTTGTAAATAAGATGTCAAGAAACGATTAATTATTGGGTAAACAACAAATATCAAACCAACCGCCAGTAAACCCATACTAGGCACTGTATCAAACCAGTTCATCATTCCATACCATACGAACAAAGCAATTAATATTCTGTAGTACATTTCAAAAATATCTGCCATTCCTCGGCAAAATCCCCAAATTAAAGCTCTCCATTTAAGTTTCATTTTATTCATTCTCCTTCTTTTTTGTCGTGAAATTTAAAGCGCGATCATATTGCTCTTTATCTTTATAAACAACATCGTTGAAAAGATAATAACCATGCTCATCACATTGTTCATTAATAATTTTCATAAAAGTAACAGAAGTCATTCCTTTATAGAAATAATCTCTACGCAAATTGTTAATTCTTAAAAAATCTCTTCCCCATTCAAATAAAACTTCTCGAAGATCCTTACCAACTAAATGATAATCCTTTAATCGGTGCCAATTATAATTGTGTATCTTCCCTCGTAGATTAACAAGAATTTGTTGTTGTTCTTTTGGTAATGTTTTTAATTCCTCGTAGTCAATATGTTTCTTCATGCTGCACACCCATTTGTTTTTCTTCTTCGTTGATTAATTTTAATAAGGCAATTTTTGCCATTTGATTAATTTTATCATAAGATCCTCTGTTTTTACTTATAATTTTTCTACATCTTATATATGTTGTTTGATCTATTTTGAATTGAACATTTTTCATGTTGTAAATTACAATATTGTAATTATATATAAATATTTGTTTTTCTGCGGTGGTTGTAAGTCATAGGGTGGTATGTCTGTTTTCATTACATATGAATAATTATTCATGTATTTTTAATCAAAATTATAAAATACTACAACATAACGCTCTCCCAAACTATATAAATAAATATCTATATTATAGAAAAATATATATACTATTATTCAAAATGACTATTTCCCCAACATTTTTGAAGCGTTATAGGGAAAGCGAATCTTTTACAACATTTTACAACGTTTCTGTGGTCCTAAGAGAAGAATCTATTGTAGATTACAATTTTTTTCAATATAGAAAGAAAAAAAACAAAAAAATATTAGATCACTCTATAACTAAGTTGAAATAGAAAGCGGACCTTCCAAAGATCCAACAATTCTGTTCATTATATCGTGAAAATTACTGTCCGTTGTCTGATCGTACATGACACAGTGTTCATATCCGTAATCAGCCAATTGCAAGTAATACTCGGTCTTTTCGCCTGCCACGCCTTTCCCAATAAAGAAACTTATCACTGTAGCAGTGATAACGATTACCAAAAAAATTGCGACGATAGCTTTAGTGTTCGCCATTGTAGTTTGCAATACCTAAAAATATATAAGTATTGTGATTTACAACACTGTTCTATGAGTCAATTCCAAACGAGTCACCAACAACAATATGCAACGGGTCAGCTAACATTTGACACAACAAGTATTCTGAAACTTGCTGATCCAAGAGATATAATCGAGTTAATATTTTATGATATGTGCGGTCTTAACAAAGTTCAAAAGGGCGATAAACATTACATAATGAGGATTACTAAACCAAAAACCACATATGAATTCGCGAACAAAATGAAAACTTTATTGAGTATGCAAAGCAATAAAGTTACTGCAAGAACAGATTATTCAGCTCAACGATTAAGCAACTTCTACATGTTAAAAAGCGACACTTTGTGTGATGAGTTTGCTATTCACGGGATCAATCATTTCATCACTGAGAAAGCTTGGAAGAAAATTAAACAATTGTCAAACGTTGATATAACGGCAGAACCATTGAATGTTGAGCGCGACGATGGAAAGATCGTCAGCTTCAAACCAAACTATTGGAAGACTCAACATAATATTATTTGGGAGTATGACATGCCAGTGAGCAACGACATGTTGGAGATAGTTAAAGAGCTTGAAGATTTGAACGCTGAAGAAGCAGGTCAGGCTGCAGAACTCAGAGAATTGTTTTGGTCTATAATGGTTTTCTTGGAAGGAAGTTTGAACAAATCAAAAGAACATCTTGGCCTTGATCATGAGAAAAGCACGATCAGCGAGCGAACAACTCACAACACCGTGCCAGTAATGATGGACAGGGAAAGCAAGAAGAATAAGCTTTTCAATGCTTTAGGAATGTAACGAGGAATAATAAATAAAATGGTATTTTCAACAAGTCTAATAATTTTCTTCACGTTTTTATTCATACTAATTTTTGGATCAGGAATATTTGTTTTAAGAATGATGATTATGAAACTGAAGAACAAAAAGAATTATATTGACATCGCCTTGCTAAATATAGTCAAAGGTACTTTCCAATTCCGAATGGAGAAGGGAAGGTTCATCACAGACCCACATAAAGGCCGTGTGTTGGTTACTTGCAAGAATGGTCTTAATAGTAATAGTGTTAAAGATCGTCTAGCATATCACATTCATGACGGCGACATGGTGCCTAGCAGCATGGGCATAGGTCGTAAGTTTATTATCATAGCAAGAAAGAATGGTTTAGCAGCGAGCCTTGATTATGTTACTAAACATCAAGATCTGACTGAAGAAGAGAAAAATTTATTAAGTTCGATTAATAGTAAATACAATAACGAGATAGTTTATGTTAAAGATATTCCTTTAAGCATGAGTATGAAACCAATTACTGCTGAACAAACACGTTTCGCTTTGGATGTTGTAAAAGACAGTCAGAAACTTTATTTTGATGAGGATAAAAGAACAGCGAGATTCCTTATGCGTTCAGCGTTGGTTATTCTTGGCGTGGTGGCCATAGGATCAGTGGTAATATTAGCAATCATGGTTGGACAGGCTCCAAGCTTTGCAGCAGACCTTGCACACAACGTTGGAGCGTCCAATGTTGTTAATATTGTTCCTTCAGCTCTGCCTGGCATTCCTTTACCAACATAAACATTTATCGTAGGGTTTTAACGGATGAGTGCAGAACTAAGTTTAACTATAGGACTTTTGGCAATTAGTGGTTTCTTTATCTTCTTAGGTGAGAAGTTAATGCGTAAAGCTAAAGAGCACAGTAACGTATTAATATTTAACATTGGTTTGACAAGTTATTTCGCTAGCGGCATTTTCTTCACGATATTATTATTTATTCTTTGGCAGTTTGTTGTTCTTGCAACTTATGCAGGGGTTGTCAAAGCAGTGTTCATTTTCTTCATGATCCTCACAGGTTTAGTTACTGGTGTGGGTTTTTTCATTATGAGCATTTTAACAGTTGTTGCATTGTATGGTTCTTACATTCAACATTTTAAGAAAAAAAAGAATGCTAAGAGGTATAATTAATATGATGGAGGATTTCATTTTTATAGGTCCGAAGTTTAAGGAGAAAGCTAAAGAAATTTATAATAAAGAACCTCGTAAACCTAAAAAAAAAAGTTATGATGAATATTGGGTTGGTTTTTGGGCGTTTAATAAATGATAAGAAATAAGAAAGGAAATTTTCTTGACGTTTTAGGTTTACTTATTTTTGGCACTATCTTCATCACTATCGTAATCGCTATTTTCACGGGTCAGTCAAAACTTAATGAAGGTTTTAATGATTTCATGAATGATACTACTGAGTTTAACGAGACTTTCGAGGTTGGTCAAGAGATCCTTAATGACACGACCACTAAATATCCTCAGTTTTGGGATTTCTTATTAGTATTTGTATTGTTATCTTTTATTATTATCATGGTCATTGCGGCGTTCGTGCAAAACACCAATAGTATCTTCATGGTCGTCTATTGGATCATGAGCTTCGCTTTGGTCGTGGTGAGTATTGGTATGGAAACTTTCATGTCGGAGTTCATAGGTAACGCCATAATAACTCCTTATGCTGATTTTTTCCCTATGACCACTTGGATCATAAATAACTTTTTCATTTACGCTATATTGTTAATTGTTGCTGTTGGCGTGGCTACTTACTTAAAGCCTAAACAAACTTATGATTTATTCAGATGAAAATTAAATTTTTAATAATAGGAATATTGACTTTCATAATGCTCGCTAGTGTGGCGGCTGCTGTTCCAACAGGAGGAGTTGCTTACTGGAACTTTGACGATTTAACAGATAAATGGAGTAGTCACGTTTTAGTAAATGACGGCGGAGCAACATCTAATTCAACATATCCCACATTTAATACAACAGGAAATAGTGCTTCATCATCTTTATCTTTTTACGCAACTAATGATGATTATTTAAGCATAGCTGACCATGCAGATTTTGATTTCACAACTGAAATGAGTGCGAGTATTTGGGTTTATACTCCTGCAATCGGAGGAAATGCAGATACACTTATTTCTAAATTCGATAACCCAGGAGC
>Ga0307928_10003169_pt1 | contig 12562 bp, 37 predicted proteins | sample AceLakmetagen232_FD_201815 | JGI IMG/M metagenome (GOLD analysis project Ga0307928, IMG submission 201815) | Saline water microbial communities from Ace Lake, Antarctica - #232 | ecosystem: Environmental > Aquatic > Non-marine Saline and Alkaline > Saline | place: Antarctica: Ace Lake... | reverse complement strand
CTTGCTATTGGTATCCATCTTCCCAATCCATGTATTCTACAAGGATAAAAAGGACAAACGCAATAAAAACAGCTATCTACACCATCCTTGTGACAGGGATAATATGGACATTGCTTTCCTTTTTTATTCGTGATTAAATCCAAAATGATTGCCTCTTTCATTAATATGTGTATCACAATCTTTTAAAAGCTGACACACACTATCATATTCCCATATATGTTCTCCGTTCACTTTATACTTACCGTTTCCAATCGGCAGTATTAATATTTGGTCTTGTTTCATTTAAAAAAAAAGATGAGATTAGTCGAAAAGACCTTTCTTTTCAACTGTTTCATCAATCTCTATTTTAGGTTCCTTACTTGCTTTCTTTGTAAACTTTTGCTTAATTTCAGATTGAGCAGCTGCCTTAGTAAAAGTTCTGATAAGTTCAGATTCACCTGTTATGTAATTATATTTAATCAACATAGTAAGCCATTGATAACCTACTTTAGGGGGATTAGTAGGAGATTGTGTCCTCTTAATCTCATCTAACACCGACATTTTAGTTATCACCTTTTATTTTTGTTACTAATACTTTAAGTCTATCCATAGACATTCCACCATACTTAGGGTCTTCTGTCATTTTCTGTAATACTACATCGGTTATTTCAAATCCAGAATTTTTAAACTCTTCAAGGTCTGAAAGAACTTTCATTTCTGAAGGTGTTAAAGAAGAAGTAGTAGACGAAGTGTCTACTGTTCCTTCGCTAAGCTTCTCAACTCTATATCGTTTAATAAGACCCATTTGTCCTTCTTCAGCTTCTTTGTAAATATTTACTTGTACCCCAGTGTTACCTGCTGTAGCCTCAAGTAAAGCCTCATTAAGTTTTTCTGTTGGAAAAAATATTACTTTACCAGAATATCCTTCTACAGGTTTCTGTGCATTTTTAGGTCCTTCCCAGACTTTTTGATTCTCTACAATACCAATCCATAAATTCCATGTACCGTATTGAGTTTCTCCTGTCTTTATAGCATGAGCACAATCTAGTGTCATTTTTAATGGCTCTTTAAACAGTTGAATATCTTTTAAGTCTAGTTTGGGGTTATTTTTTCTTTCTTCAGTCATTTTTTTTTACCTCTTGTTCTTTATCTTTTAATTTTTGAGCTTGAATCTGCTTTAATCTACATTCTTCACAAATACTTACAAATGTTACTACACCTTTATCTTTAGAATTAGCTACTAATATATTCATCTTGTCTTTCTTTGGGTCAAACGTTTTTTTACAAGCAAAACAAATTTTATCTTTTTGAAATTTCTGTTGTATTGTATCCCATAGAAATCCCATCTCACCTAAATGTTGGTCTACACTTTTATCTATAGACCCTTCTTGATTTATGTCTTTCTTTAAATCCTTTTCCAGAAATTCTTCCATCTGTTTATCTTTGGTCATAAGTCTCACCTCACTGAGTGGTGAACAGGATTCCACTATGGAATCCCATTCGAAGGAGGGTTGTGAACATAATTTTAGATAGCTACATCTATAATGTACTTTAAATTAAATAAATTAATTAAGATTTAATATAGGCATTTATTTTCTACCTTTTAAACGTTTTGCTTTTGCTGTTGTAGAAACTTTCTTTCTTCCGCCACTTGATTGGAAGTTCTTAGCGCGGTCGTGTTTAGCCTCATGTTTTGCTCTACCAGGACCTTTAGCAGGAAATGTTTCTAAGTTAGATTTAGCATTGTTCGCTCGGTTCCCGTCGATATGGTGAACGTGTTGTCCTGGTTTTGCCTTGATTTTGTTTCTATAACTACGCTGTCCTGATTTATATGCAGGGTTCTTTTTGCCAGTTACTGCGGCAGCTATCTTTCTTTTGGTAGAAGGTTTCTGTGCTCTCCCCAATTCTTCTTTTGTCATTTTTTTACCTCGTATAACATATTATTATCATCATAAAATTTATTATTTGCATTGTGAATAAAACGATTAAACATTTTTTTATAAAACCAATCTCCATTTCTGTAAATATTTTCATTTTGCTTCCCCTTGGAAGCTACTAACCCATTCTGGCTAAAGTTCTTCTAACACCACCACTAGCCATAACTCCCTGTTTGACTTCTTCCTTAGCTTGTTCTTCTGGATTTATTTTTCTTATAATAGGGGGAATAGTTTGAGTTGTGTTAATAATTTTTTGTAATTGTTTTGGAACTTTAGTAAAAGATTCAGAATCTACCGTAACAGCTATTTCTAACTTGTCTGGTAATTTGACGTCAGTAACTCCATTATAATTTTTCTCTATCAATTTTTTAATATCGTCATTATCTAAAATTATTTTCATCGTGTATCACCATTTTTCGTATAACATACTATATACTTCTTCTCATATATAAATGTTTGTATTTTTATAAGCCTTGTACCTCACATTGATTTGCAATAATTTTGCATACTGTTTCCTCTCCGTTTGGAGTAAACTTTTGGTCTGAATTTTCTTCAATTAATTTATGTATTAACTCATGTGTTATTGTATCCGTTACTTCTTTTACAAATATTGCTTCTGGAATTTTAAATTGTTGTGCCGATAAATTTATTAATATATCTCCTCTTTCTTTAAGTTGTAACCCTTTTACTATTGACAAATCTCCTTTGTAAATTATAGCATTTGTCTTTAAATAGTTTTCGTTTATATCCATTACAAATTCCATTGCGTTCACCCGTATTTCTTTTGACACTTTTCACAAAATCGTTGATGATAAAACGTAGGTAATCCACACATTATACATCTTCCTCTAATTGCTCCGTCAAAATTCACTGCTTGCCTGTGAATATTTTTAAACAACTTTCACACACATAAATTGAAAAGCCTTTTTTATGTATTTGAGCCACTACTTTGTCCTTTGGACATAATGCACATTTTATCATTTATAACACCTCATTATTTGTTTTAATTCTGCTTGATATAATATGTCTGTTCTCTTTATAAACATTTCGTTTTCTCTTATAGGAGAATAACACTGTGACGCAAACCTGTGAGCGTTTGCTAATGCTATATTCATCAATATTCTTGCTTTTTCTGTTCCTATCATTGCTTCTAATTGACTTTCTTCTATCATGTAATCACCTTATGAATATAAAATGGGAAGTTATAGTCTCTCCCATTATCAGACTGCTCGTTTTTGGCTTTTTAAGGTAAAACCAGTCCGCAAGTGGACGAAAACCTTGGATTACCAGAGGGCTACTCTGATTGTTACATAAATCATACTTATTGCTATGAATATCTTTAGTATTTTTACGAATTTCGTATATTTCTTTACGAATTTAGTAATCTTCATATAAAACATCCTCACAATCTTTGTATTGAATATCAAGTTCTGTTGGGTAATAATCCTCTTTACGTAAGGCTTCTTCTTTTGTTTCTGAATTTAACACCTCAATGACTCGGAAATCATCCAATACTAAAATATCTGCTCTTGCTCCGTTTTTAAATATTGCTTCTCCAATAGCATGTTTGCCTTCTTTTTTGAGTTCATATAACAACTTACATTTTGCGACCTCATGCTTCCATTCATTATGAACATTGAAACGAGGGTCCCATAGATTGATTCTCATTCCATCCTTTAACAGCCTGGAACATTGATTTCTTCTTTCTTGTATTGTTACCATCAAAAACTCCTTGCATGTGATATTCTTATAGGCATATTTATTTCTTTAACTTCTTCATTTTTACTTTCATAATAATCTTTTAACTCCTCTTTTGGAAACCTATCACATTTTAAACAAGGTGACTGTACAAAAGCACTAAATTCATATTTACATCCTTTACAATTATTTATGCTCATTTTCTTACCTCTTAATACTTTTAAATATATATCTTTTAAATATAACAGTATATTGTGCTATATGGTGTATTACACCATTATACACCCTTACAAGATGTATAAAGGTGATATTAAACCAATGGTGTATATACACCATCAAGTGTGTTATTACACCATTTAACACCATCCCACACCATCAAGTGTACCATGGTGTATCCCCCTATGTCCATTCTGGCATTATCCCAGAATTTGATGATTATGATTTGAACTTAAAACAAATGGTCTGTGATATACCTCTGAGGTCGCTTTAAACACACCAAAGGTACGCTGTACTGCGTGATTTTCGATTTAAGCCACTCTAGTATGTCTTAAAAAAAACGGCTCTCAAATCGCTTCAGATTGGCTTAGGATTGATGTCGGGATTATCCCAGAATTAGTAATCTACTAATCCATCTAATCCTTTAGATTGTAAACTCCTTACTGCTATAATATGACAGCAATCGGATAATTTAATGTTTTTGCACTCACAGGTGTATCTATCATCTGCCTTATGGTACACAACATTGTAAATCTTGTTAGTAAGACCTTTAACTGTCCAAATTTCATGGAATTCAGAGGTATTAATCTTAAAACATTGCTCTCTTTTTATAATTTCTTCAGCCTTCTCTTGGGCTGACATTCTTTTCTTTCTAACCGTCGTCATTCTAAATCACCTTTTTTCATTTTGTTTCCAAATTATGTTCTACTTCATTTGTAAATATTAAAGTTAGTATAATTATTACTGATATTTCAAATCCTAATTTATAATACATACATAAAAATGTACAAAAAACTGCTATAAAAAATATAAATTTAAGTGTACTTTTTATTATTTCCCAAATCATTTTTTATTCCTCATAGTAATCATCCCCTGTAAAAAACTCTGCATAATCGTCTTGTTCATAGTAATCATCATTTATTCGCACTTCACCGTTAATCATTTCTGCAACTATTATATATTTTTTTAATGCTTCCTTTCTTGTAGTGGTTTCTATTTCTCCCCCAATGATAGTTTTTGTTTCTATATCATAAGGACTAATTATAATCTTACCACTTCCATCAAGAAGTTCTTCCGCTATTACTTCGTCTTTCATCTTATATACACCTCATATCTCTGTTCTTAACCAGTTTTCAAATGTTTTAGGATAATGTTCTTTATCTTTAATATCACATATTTTAGATTCTATACAATCAACAATATATGTTTCATAAAGGCTCATTGCAGTATCTAATCTTAAATATTTATATTTGTTAGGATGTAAACTCCATATTTTTTTAACAAATGTTTGTACCATTTATATCACCTTTAAAGTATTATATCCTCAACTAAACTATCTCCTATTTTTTTACAATCTTCACATTGAACCATGCCAATATTCTTTCCACCATCATTAAATTTTCCTGATAGATGTAAACAGTTTCCACCGCAATGTGGACATATTAATTTTCTCCAATATTTTACTAATTCTAACGCCTCTTCTAGTTTTTGTTGTTTTATCATTTCATCATAATAAACAGTCTTTAGTTTCTTTTTTGCTATTTTTGAAATCTTCATCTTATATACACCTCATATTACTTCTCTTATTTAAATGTTTTCATTTACAAACCCAATGCTTTTAATCTTTCATCAATCTTAGGTTTCTCTTCATCTGGTAAACTGTCCCAATATTCCATTAGGATATAATATGCTTTTCGATATTTCTCCATCTTATTTCACCTTTGCTAATTCTTTGGCTTCACATTTTTCCAAGATTTTAAATAACCTATTAGTACTATATTCTAAATTATTTGCAATTCCTTTTAACATTTTTTTAGTCATTTTATTTCACCTCTTTTCTTACTTGCATTACACACACCATTTAATGGGGAGTGTTTTAAGCTCCCCAAATGCAGAAACAAATTGGGTTAGTTCTATGGTGTGCCTAAACAATGTTCTGTTTAGGTTTAGAAGAGATATGATTGTAATTTATTTTACCTTTTCTAATTCTTTTGCTTCCTTTTCAACATATTCTTTTAATTTTTCAACTCTTTTTTCTTTTTGATAACCATCCCAATTACTGCACAAATCACATATTATAATGTTCATTATTCTACCTTTTGAAGTTTTTTCTCATCATCTGCTATCTTTTTTAACTTTTCTACCCTAAGTCTTTTCTGCCAATCTTCTTTGCCTTGGCATATAGGAGCGTAGTCGCACCACTTACATAATGCACTTTCTTGTTTAAGATAATCATCACTATTTGTAGACCTTGTTTTCTCATATGTTTCGTTGATAACACCTGTCGCATATTTTAATAACGAAGGAGTCACTTCAAGAATGTACTCCATCCCATATCGTAGAAATATTACTGCTACGAAATCAGGAGTAACATCTTCTTGGAGAGAATATAAAAGGGCATAGATTGCCATTTGGCGTTTATAATCCATTGGCAATCCTACACCATACTTCTTACTTGTTTTGTAATCTCCTAACGTCAAGGCACCATCGTACCCTTCAGTTATTCTGTCAATAAAACCTACACAATGTAGGTCTTCATTTGTCACCTTCTTTTCCCTGAACTTTGGTTTAATTAAATAATAGGCATGTTGTAAGTTCTCAGCTTTACCTGCTTGTATTAGCGAGTTCATCTGTCGGAGAATCGTTACATAATACTCATTAATGATATTTAAACAATCTTGTTTTGCTTGAGCAAGGTCTTCATCTGAAAGTTCTAAGTCCTTCAGATTCTGTTCTTGACTTTTCCACCTTTTAGAAAATATGGCTAACATATGTTCCTCCATATCTTTCTTATATCCTCTAAAGAAATCTTCTAATGTAGAATGTACTAAGATTCCTTTTACAAGATGTATGCTAGGTTTGGTCTTAAGTTTGCATATATAATGGTAAAAATATGAACGAGGACATTTAAAATAACAATTTATTGAAGATGGCGATACGTTTAATTGTGGTGCAAATTCATTTTTTATTTCTTTCATTATTAATCAACTCCTTTAGTTTTTCTTTATTTTTGTTACATATAGTATATTGTTTTACAGCTTTATAAACTTTTGCATTTTGAACAGGACTAAGGTATGTCCACAAGTGTGAAATGTTTTTTTAAAAACGGAAAAGTTACGTGCCAACGGTCTTCTAGGATACAGTAATCGTCTACTATTTTTTTTATTTCAAGGTTTCGACCTTCGTATCTTTCAAATACACCATCACTCCAATCTCCTGTATAAGTGACACTTTTAAGTTTATAAATATTTCCAACTTGTGGAGTTGACCCTTTTTCAATTAGTTTTTTCCAATTCACATTTATCACCTCCACAGTAGTCTTTATGATAAATTAGTTGTCCCATATTCTCTATGGTAACATCCTTCTCTCTGGATTCTATATAATGCTTACATTTAGTGCAAAAAACATCAAGGATTATCATTGTCATCTTAACACCTTTGAAGTGTCGTCATTCAGGGCATTGTTTGTAACCTCGTTATTTTCATACCGTTTTATCCAATTACAATTTGCACATAACAACTGGTATCTTCCTTTATCTTTTTCTCTTATAACTTTATTGTGAAAAGCCGAAATACTTCTACTTTGCATAGTTCTTTCCCAAGCACCATCACTATTTACGTGGTCAATTTGTAAGGCTCTCCAATCTGAAAATCCACACTTTACACATTTGCCTCCTAATGCAGATATAACTTCTAATCTTTTAGCTTTTCGATATTTAGCACCTCTTTCTCGTGCTTCCTTTTTTGTTTTTTGATGGTCTTTATAATATCTTTTATTTTGTAATACATTAATGTAATCTTTTCTATGTTGTTTAGCACACTTCCTGCATAATCTATGTCTATTATTATTCTTCTTTATAATAGTATCACAGGACATACATTTTATACTTCCATAATCTCTATTTTTGGCTTTTATACTTAGTTTTTCCCTATGTTCTTTGGTAAATATTCTCATTTATACCACCTCATATACTATTATAGTTGTTCTACTATTTAAATGTTTTTGTTTAATGAGTTATTAACAATCACCTGCTGTAATACGCTCAAGCACCTTCTTGTAATCATCTTCTTAATCTTACCGAAGTCTAACATCATTTTTGAATAGACTACGTCCTGCCAACATTCTTCAAAAATATCGGACTGCACAGCTTTAGGTAAATATTTCATTAAGGGCATATCCAGTTCATTGCCGTCGTCTATTAACTTAAATATCTGCTTATCTATTCTAGGATTTGTACAATACCTTGCAACGAATTTTCCATCATCGGTTTCTTCATACTTAACTGAGCCTCCAAATGTCTCGTTATTTAATTCCTTAAACTTTGCTCGGACATACTTAGCCATAATTTGTTTATCATAGCATTTAAAAACAATTCCCTCAGCCTGTTGCTTTGGATTACTTATAGTAGGCCATTTGGTAATGGGTACATCTTCATCTGTTACTTCTTTAATTTCTCCAGCCTTAACTACTTTGACTAAAGGAACCATTTCCAAATTTAATTGTTTAAATATTCTTTTAACATCCTCATAATTATAATATCTACCTGTTTCGATATGGAATATGTCAAATCCTAAATATGGTGGAATCGTATCCCAGTTGTAATTTAAGCTGTGTTTAACGCAACATTCTCCGAAGAATATTAATCCTCCATACTTCTTACGTAGTCCTAAGTCTGCTGTCTGTTTATTTACAAACTGACAACATCTACGGAAGTTCTTTGCTATATTGGTTTCTTCGCCTTCATCAGAAGTCAGTTGTTGAGTTCTTGAGCCGAATATAATCTTATCCCCATTGAAAGCAAATCTAAAATTAGCACCGTCTATCTTCTCCTGTATAACAATTTCCGAACTTGGGTCAGAAAATATGTCTGCATTTTCCTCATGTCCCAACATTCTTATCTTATGATATTTATTAAAGTTTTCCATTTTAACCCTCTATTTTCTTTTTCCAATTTTTAACAGGCTGTATTACTGACGGAGCTTTTATTATTAACATTTTACCAAATTCTACCAATTCCTCATCAGTCATTCTTCTAGGAAATGATATAACGCCACTATCTTCTTCATACCATCCTGTAGATGATGTACTTGTTGTAGTTGTTTCTGGAAGATTCCAATAATCACTCATTTAAAACACCTTTCCTTTTTCAATAAACTTCTTCCATTTAGGAATGCCGTCTATTTTAAAGTTCTCAGGACTTTCAATAAAATGGCCTACAAATTCTGCCCATCTGTTAAATTCTTCAAAACCATAATACCCATATGGCTTAGCAGGACCTACAATATAGGTTTTACCATATTCAAATTTATTATTTGCCCAAGTGTCGCCTTCACCAATATACTTCAGTTTAGTGCCTTTTCTGTATTTTCTATTCATTTTTACTCACCTATATTCTTAAAAAGTGTTTCTGTGTCGGGATTATACCATAATCCGTTCAAACAACATTCTTTATGGGCTGATACATAGTCTGAACTGCCGTTGCTCTGAGAACAAGGCAATACTATTTCCTCTTTTTCATCTTCTATTTCCTTTCCGCATATAATACATTTCATTTTTCAATCACCTCTCTCTTTTACTCTATCACCTATTTTAAACTTTACCATTTTAATCTACCTCATCATCTATAACTAATTTAAAATCACCGTCTTTTATTTCGTGTCTATTCATTAAAGTTATCTCTGCTTCACCGGTTCTCATTAATCTTAAAACTTCTTCTGATGTTATTAAAAATGGTTGAGATACTTTTTTTCCTATTGTCATTTCGTGTTCCATCTTAATCACCTTTGATTAATCCAAATTTATCATCGGAATTATTCCAATCATTCCACAACATTCGTTCATCTGCCGTTACACTGCGCATCCGTTGATGAGTTGTTGAGTAATTGCCTATGAATCTTTCCCATACCCAACATTCTTCTACATCATCCCAATGACCACCATCTACGGCAATATTCTTGCAAGTACAATAATGGAAGTCATGCTGTGCTCGGCTATAAATCCAATCTTTACATTTAGGACATTGAGCTTGTAATACCATAAGAGTTTTAAACTCGTTTTCCATCTTCTATCACCTTTCTCCAGTTAGATATTTTACCTTTTATAATTTTAGTAATGATGTCTTTTAACGCATTATAATTATAAGGAGCATCATTAGTATATTTAGGTTTACCATAATAAAGATAAAACATTTGAGTAATCATATACTTTCCGTATTTAACATCAACGGTATCAATAGTATAACGAGTACGAGCACCTAATTCTATAAAGTCACCAGGTCTTATTGAATTAAATTCTTGTTGTGTTATCAATTTGGTTTCGCCTCCATTCTATCTTTCCAAGTAGTACCTACTATTTTCTGTTTCCAATTTGGAACATCTATCGGGTTATGTTCTTCATCATATTGTGCCTTTCTTTCTAAGTATTCTTCTTCCTCTTCAAACCATTCTACATCTGATGAACCGCAACCACAACATTCTATATCATTAGGACCGTCTGTTACTTCTGAATCATTTACATTACTATCTCCGTAATCACTAATATCACCGTCACTACTAATAGTAATATCTTCGGTACAAAATTGAGTAACCTGTTGTGTTGCATCAAAACTATCCGCATGTCCACAGTTTAAACATCTATATCCCATTTGAACCACCTATTCTTTCTTTCCAATTTGTTATCTTATATGGATAAGGTTTTAAACATCTAGTCATTATACCTTTTTGTGAACTTACTTTATTACAACACCAAATATCGCTATTATGCCATATTTCATTAATAGTAAACACCTCATTTAAGTAATAGTTGTCGCTATCATTATCTTCAAGTTTAATTACTTCTACTTTGTCCCCTTCTTTAAATTGGTTCATTGTAAACCACCTATTCTATTCTTCCAACTTTTAATCTTACAAGGAGCAACATTATTTATAGGACATATGTATGGTGTTTCTCCTTTTTTGCTTATTAAAGCTATATATGTAGGTTTGTCATAATCTTGTTTATGGTCTACCCAAAATTCATCCCATATTTCTCTACTACAAACTCGAAATTTATTTCCTTTTTTGAAACAAGCGGCTCCTACCTTTTCTGTGATAATCACTTCATCTCCTACGTTGAATTTTGTCATTGTGAACCACCTATACGTTGTTTCCAATTAATAATTTTAGCAAGTTCAAGGTCATTTTCAAACAAACCACAGGCACATTTTGATTTACTGTAACAAAAGTGTTTTGGTTCCGTACAGGACCACATGTTACTAATTTTATATTCCTCTCCTTTTTCATATTCATGTTGATTATAGTGTAAGTTGGTTATTACCCTTACCATATCTCCTACTTTAAATTTTGCAGTTGTCATTGTTCTAACCTCTGTCGCCAATTTGTAACTGTCCATTCTATATCCGCTAATGTTAAAAATCCACTATCATTAGGTCTTGGCTTGTCTGTTGTTATGAAAGCCTTATTTTCAGATGTAAACACCTCTTTAACTATTCCAGTATCTCCTTTTTTAATATCATATTGACCAAAATATGTAGTCCAATCCGAACCTATAAGACCTTCTTTAGTACCTTTAAGTATTACTTTTTGACCTTCTTCAAATTTTCTTTCTTCCATTTTGTAAATCCCTCCATAATTTTTTGATAACTTACTGGTTGGAAACCCCACACATCTACTCCCACGTTGATTAGGACGTTTCGTTTGGTTGCTTGGAACTTCCACTTATTATGCACATGCCCACAGAAAGTAAATTTAAAATTATTATCTGCGTGTGCAGGGTTATGTATTAAACTTATTTTATGTCCACCAATTTCTATTACTGCCTCTGTCATAATAGTCTTTAAAGAGTTATTATTATCATGATTCCCCTTAATAAAAACTATTCTGCCGTTTAATTTACTAATCCATTCTTCTGCTTTAATATTTTCACCTTCACCTTTCTTACCATTAGGTCCATTCTTGAAACAAAAATCACCTAAAAAGAATACTGTGTCAGTTTTTTTGACCCTATCATTCCATTTTTTGATTAAGGTTTCATTCATTTCCTCCACAGTTTTAAAAGGTCTGTTTGCGTAAAGTATCATATTTGCATGGGAAAAGTGGGTATCCGCTGAAAACCAAAACATTTTCATTTCACCTCTTTAGCTTCTATACCGTGTTTAATAACTTTCATTCTAATCCCTCCTAATATTGTCCTTCTTCTATCAATAATACTATTACAATCCATAATAATGAGATTATAATAATTGTCGCAATATAATTTGCCCAATATTCCCATATGATATGTCCGTTAAAATAATTCTGACAATCAACCCTTTGATTTATTAAATTACTATCGGTTAATGATATTTCATCAATATTTAAATCCATTTTAAGTTTACAACTATCCTCGTATGCAGGAAGTGATACTAAAAATAGTAATCCTATAAAAAGCATACAAGCTCCCCATATTAAAAACTGTATTGTTTTGTTCATTCTAATCCCTCCTAATTGCTTCTATTTGATATTCTAATTTATCGTAAAGGTCATTTATACCATCTGTAAACTCCGTACTATTTACTACTTTAAGTAATAGTGCTGACTCTTCAGGAGTTATCTCTATCAACATCTTCTTCACCTCCTTGTTCTGAACCGTCGTCGTTCTGGACAGGCTCTTCTCTTTCTATCCGTACATGGATATTCATTTGAGCATCTGAACTATTACCTATAAATGCTTTCTCATATCCACGACCTGCTAT
>Ga0307928_10003168_pt1 | contig 12566 bp, 23 predicted proteins | sample AceLakmetagen232_FD_201815 | JGI IMG/M metagenome (GOLD analysis project Ga0307928, IMG submission 201815) | Saline water microbial communities from Ace Lake, Antarctica - #232 | ecosystem: Environmental > Aquatic > Non-marine Saline and Alkaline > Saline | place: Antarctica: Ace Lake... | reverse complement strand
TACACCGACTTTTTTGTGCTTTAATTTCTTCTTGGTCATCATTATAAATAAATGCTTCTTGAACCCAACGAAGTTTATCTGGTTCATCTTCCCAATAACTTTTCATCTCTACAAGCCAGCCATTGGCGATTGTATAAATTTTAATGTTTGGTTTCTCCATAAATTTTAATTATTTCTTCCATATCTTTTAGAAAGGTTTATCGTATCATTTTTATCCTTTATTCATATCATCTTGATATGGTTATATATGATAGTACTATAAGTGTATATTATCGGATATTATGTATTTAGGATAGATTTAAAATACATATTATCATAGTGGACACTTATTGTCTGGTTTCTGAAACGATTCTCTGTACTCTACGTATCTTAGAGTATGGAGCATCTTGTTACTTTAAATATGATTCAAAAATATTTAAGAGAGCTTCTTCTGGTTCAACTTTACGGAAGTCATTTCCTATATCCTTATACTCATCAGTCTTTATAAGAAACTTAGCAGATTTTTTCAAGGCTTTTCTAATGGTAGCATCACATTCTTTTGGAATAAACATGTGGGTTAGAATATCACTCTCAAACTTATCCGTACACTTTTGAAATCTTATTCCAGCAAACCAAAGTCTAAGTCTAAAAAATAAATCTTTCTTTTCTTCTTTAAGATGTTTTTCGTAATTCGTCAGTTTCATTTTCTTCAGTTATAATTGCCTCTGTAATTAAGAACAGAGTAGCAATTGAAGCAGCTTTCTCTAAAGCTGTTCTAGTTACTTTGGTAGGATCTATAATACCAGCCTTAAATAGATTCTCAAACTTATCAGTTGCTGCATTAAACCCAAAGCCTGCATCTTTATTTTGGAGGATTTTTTCTATCACAACCTCCCCTGAAGTCTTTCCAGCATTTTCTGCTATCTGAAGAATGGGTTGCTTTAAAGCTTTACTTAAAATCTTTAATCCAATCTTCTCATCGTCCGTAAGATCATAAAAAGTTTGATTATCATCTAAGATATCTAAACATCGGAGTAAAGCAACACCGCCACCAACAACCACTCCTTCTTCTTGGGCCGCCTTAGTAGCATTAACAGCATCTTCTATCTTGAACTTTCTTTCTATTTGTTCAGTCTCTGTAGCTGCTCCTACTTTAATTACTGAAATACTTCCAGAGAGTTTAGCTAGTCTGAGTTTTAAAGGCTCAGGGTCAGTTCCTTTTATTTTCATTTCCTTTTTAATAGCTTCAATTCTCTTTTTAATTTCCCCTTTATCTCCACCACCTTCTACTATAATGGTTTGTTCTTTAGAGGAAACTATTCTTCTAGCATGGCCTAGGTCTTTAAGTTCAACGTTCTCAAATTTCATTCCAAGATTTCCAGAGATTACCTTGCCTCCAGTTAAGACAGCAATGTCATCAAGTAATTCTTCTTTATAATCTCCAAAACTAGGAGCCTTAATTCCTAACACATTAAAAACCCCCCTCACTCTATTCAGAACAAAGGTAGCTAAAGCTTCTCCTTCTATATCATCAGCAATGATAACTAAGTCTTTCTTTCCTGATTTAATTATTCGTTCCATTAAGGGGAGGATTTCTGAGATAGCTGCAATCGTTTGATTCGTTATTAAAATATATGGATCATTATATTCTGCAGTAACCTTATCTGGATTTGTTATCATGTAGGGGGAAATAAATCCCTTCTCAAATTCCATTCCAGCTGTAGTCTCAACCTCCGTAGAAAAAGATTTAGAATCTTCAAAGGTAACGACTCCATTCTTTCCTGCTAATCCAATAGCTTCAGCAATTATTTCTCCTATCTTTTCATCGTTAGCTGAAACAGAAGCCACTTGCTTAATCTCTTCTTTAGTAGAAACTGGAATTGAAGATTGTTCTAATTGTGCAATCACTCTTTCAACTCCAATATCAATTCCTTTCTTAATTAAAAGAGGATTAGAACCTGCTATCAGATATTTCAAACCCTCATGTATAATAGCCTGAGCTAAAATTACAGCCGTAGTCGTACCATCTCCGGCTACTTCATTTGTTTTAGAAGCGACTTCTTGTAATAGTTTAGCTCCAGCATTCTCAGTTTTATCCTTTAGTTCTAGATACTTTGCAACAGTAACTCCATCGTTAGTTACAACCGGAGCACCAGGCCCATCTAAAATAACACTTCTGCCTACTGGTCCAAGAGTTACCTTGACTGCGTCAGTTAATTTATCAACCCCTTTCTTTAAGGCTGAACGAGCTTTCTCATTAAATAGAATTTGTTTTGACATATTATTTTATTATTGCAATTACTCTATCAAACTCAACTACTAAAAATCTTTCTTTATCCACGATATATTCTTCGTGTTCAAATTTTTCAAAGAGGATAGTATCACCTTTAGAAACTTCAACAGCTTCTCTTTCCTTTGCTATGAGTCTACCAGGCCCAATAGCAATTACCTTCCCCACAGTTGCTCTATCTTCTGCCACTGATTCTGGGATTAAAATCTGTGAAGTCTTTTCTTCTTCTATTGGTTTAACTATTATATGATTTCCTAATGGTATAAATTTCATCGTTTTCTTCTTCTTAATTTTTTGTCTCTATTCCTCTGAGACAATTTATCATGATACGCAGGCAAGCAGGTCTGACATATCAGCATTTTATTTAAAAACGTTAATGTAGTTTTCTCCTTTATTTGCTTACAGACATCACAAGGGAACGGAGTCTCCATGGCCACTCCCCCATGAAATCTGTTTTTACTTTTGTAAATTCCCATAAAAGTTTACCCCGAAAGTGATCTAAGATAATGGTCACGAATCTCTTTAAGATTTTGTACTTCTTTTCCACCAGCAGTCTTAAGTTGTTTGTTAATCCTCTTAAGTTTATTTCTGGTAGTACGTATACGTTGTCGTCTCTTTTTAGGTTCAGACCAAAATTTTTTAGTACACTTTCTTCCAATAACACCCTTACTCATAAAGTGCCTCATTTTTGAGATCTATAAAAGTCTCAAAACTTGGTTTTTTATTTTCGGCTTTAAATCATAGCCATGGTGTTATTGGTTAATTAATTAAATATGCATAGGTTTGGAACTTATTTGTTCCTAAACTCATCAGCATTTGCACAGGTTACCCAATGAGGAATATAACCCTTAATGGTTTCCCCTTCCTTGGTTATCACAGTTTGTAAATCCTTATCACAAGGCATCCATTTTCCCTTAACGGTTTCAATCCAAATTATATTCTTATTACATTTTTTACATTTTCCTATTTCCATAATATATTTACACACTCCTGCCAGGGAGAAAGGCCGTATCTATCGTATTGCCAAATAGCACAGGCCCATGAATCTACATTCTTAGTTCTATCTAAGTCTCTTCCTAAATGTCTTTCACACTCAGCAACAGTCCCATCTAATATTTGAAAGATTCCTAGAGCAGAAGACTTAGGATTATCTGCTAGGGGATTTCCCCCTGACTCACAATTAATCAAAGCTGTGAGTAATCTATGTCTTCTATGAGCATAGCTTTCTTCTTCTCTAAAGGCAGCTGTTTTTAATGAATTTTCTTTTAATAGTATAACCTGTTCATATACATAACTGGACTCACGTAGATTAACTTTTGCTTTTAGAACAATAAGTTCGCAGGCAAAATAAAGTACGAATGCCCAAAACAAAGACAGGAGAAATAAACCTCCTATTAAGCCCCAATTAAGACGGCTCTTTTTTTGGTTCTTCATTATTTTTAGTTAGTCTTTTAAGCGTTTTAAAGATTGGCATATTCTCAATCTCTTTTAAACGAGCTTCTAAATTCCTATTTTTTCTTTTTAGCCTAGCAATTTCTTCTATGTTTACTTGCTCAGTGGATCTAGGCTGAATACTACCTGGCTGTGTCTCCCAAGGATTTGTCTTTTCTAATTCATGCCAGCCATCAAAATCTGGAATAGTATCAAAATCTCCAGTCCCACTAGCTGTAAAGTTATTTATATTTGGATATGAATTACTATTTATGTTTGCCATCTTTAGCTAATTTACCAACTGTTTTAATTATATCAAGCCCAGCAATATCTGCTAGTTCTTGTTTAAGGTTAGCGTTCTCAATCTCTAAGGCTTGAAGTCGTAAATATATTGTTCTTAAAGATGGAATTGCAGAATTAGGATCTAAGTCTGAATTTATCATATCTTCCTTAATAGTTCTAGTTATAGCTTTCAACAAAATATCATCACCACTATAGCGTTCATTCTGGACAACATCAGCAAATTTGTTACTTTGATATCCCATAATTAATTAAATAAGTTTTTTATCTTTTTCTTTTTTGGTTCTATATTAGAAATATCTACATCATGTTCAGCCTCAGAAAGGAAACCATCTACTCCTAATTTGAACTTGACAACCTTTCTCATTGTTCCGGTTTGCCTGTCTAATACTACTATAACTTCTGCATAGTTATTATATTCTCCTGTAATAGGATCCTGAATTCTTCTAATCACCCAGGATTTATCAGACTCTGCAGGAAGTGAGGAGGAATCTCTAAACATATTTTCATCCTCTGTTTGAAAATCCGTTAATCTTTTTGCATGGCTTAAAACCATTATAACTAATTCATTTGTGATTGCAATCTCTTTTAATCTTCTTACAATCGCTCCAATCTCCGCAGTCATATTCACCTTCTTCTCATAGTCAATTAAGAAATGAATATTATCTATTACCACAAATCTTACATCGTACTTGATCTTAGCTTCTAGAATTCTAGTCTCAATCCAGTTAAGATCTCTTCCTTTTAACTGTTGAGGTAAATAGAACATCGGAAGATTCTCTTCACCGTAACGACTTAAGAATTGTCTATCAGGTAATTCATATTGGAACCATAATGAATTAACATCAGCTTTTTTTAAATTGCGAGTTAAAGTTTGAGCAAATAAAGTCTTTCCTGACTTAGGCTTGCCGGTCATGGCAATTAATTCCCCAGTCTCTAGGCCGTCTATTAATTCATCAAACCTTTTCATTCCAGTCTTAAATCTAATACCATCAGTCTTTTCAGTTGTTATTTGAGCTAGACGTTCTATAGAGGAGATTATCTTATCATCACCTTCATAAAACTTAAGATCTCTCTTAAACTCTTCATTGTTTTGTGGTGGTTTTTGTTCCATGATCTAATATAATACTTTGAATAAGATTAAATGTTTCTTCTGTATAGGTCACTAAACTCTTCTTCTGCCATGGTTTAAGATTTTCAGTCTCTTGTTTAAGTCTAGGGATCCAACTTGCTAAAGTTTCAAGTGTCCAGCTTAATCCTTTAGCTCTCAATAGAGATGAAGCCTCAAGTAAATCGTCAGGGGAGAATTCTTGTTTGACTATATCTTGAGCTATTCTAATGTTTCTCTTCACAAAATTCTTCCACTGTTCGTTGTTTGTTATCTTCTGATTGGACAAGACCCAATAAAATGCTATGATCTGAAAGACTTTAGACTGAGGAGTTTCTAATTTTTCCCCCTTAAGGTTCTCACATTTTAGATAGGAGGCTAATATTTGTTCAGGTCCTAAAGACTCTATACTAGTACTCTTTACTATAGGGACATCCTTAGCCTCAAGCTTGTCCCTTTGGGGGGTCACAGCTAGCTTGACACCTGTCCCTTTGGTAGGACACTCTTGTCCCCTTGCTAAGTATATTTTTCTATTCCAGCCCCCCCCGGGTTGAGAAGTAGTTATTCTTTTTATAAGGTTTAATTCTTCTAATTTTCTAAGATATCTCTTAGCAGTCCTTATATTTATACCTAGATCTTCAGATAAGAACTTATCAGAGCCCCAGCAATAACCATCCTTTTTAGTAAGACTAACTATTCTTCCGTACAATCTTTTAATCTTCCACTCTAATTCTTCATTATCCCAAACACTAGTAGGTATAACTACGTAATAACTTTTTTCTTTTTCATAGTCAGGCTCTTTAATATCCATATTTATTTTTATAAGGGAATAACAATTTCTTAAACGTTAATAAAATCTCATTTTAACAGCTTAAAGAAAATAAAGAATTCTATTTTAGTAGCTTAAAGATAAGGGGTATCTTTCCAGGGAGGTATAATTTGACCTATTAGTCTCTAACTCTTTCCTGAGAGCAAGTTTAGTGCTATTAATGGTCGTCCACAGCACTTATAATCCTTGCTAGTACTTTCTTATCTTCATTAGATTTAACCCACCTTTCAGCTGCTAGTTTAAGAGAATAAATAAAACTGCTTTTGCTTTGCAGTTTAACTTTAACTTCTTTATCAACCTTAAAGGTTTCAACCTGATTCAAAACTTCATGAACAGGAATGTTTCCAATTATATTAACCTTATCTATATTAGGAGATTTCTTTTTATCAAGAAGATTGGCAACTTGTTTTCCGGCTGTCTCTAAATCATAACTTAAAGTAAATATTGTTTCAGGCCTGCTACTGTCAGAGAAATACTGAAATACAAATAACTTTAAATCATTTACTGTAGTTTTAAATAATTGTTTCTTTTCCATAAATTTAGTGGTTAGCTCTGGTCCCCATGCAAACCGTGTAAGAAAACACAGGGACTAGAGTTAAACAAAAATGTATGTTTAAAAGAACAACCTTTTTAAGACTTGTTCAGGTCTTTATCAAAAGGAATTTCTTCCACCTTGATTTCATCTTTAACAGGAGCCTCTATTGCTTTCTCTGCTTTCTTTTTTGCCATTTCTGCTCTCTGGTCTAGGATTTCTTTAGGAACTTTAATGTCCTTCTTTACAACCATAATGTCTGAGATCTTGTTGTACTCTCTATCTCCCTTTTTTGTTTTCTGGACTTTGATAATTAACATAACTTGTTTGTCAAGCAAGCCGTTAATATCTTCAGCATCATATTCCTTGTCAAGTTCAGGATCTTTCTTGTCACAAGCTTTGATAAGCTCATAAAGATTTGATGGCTGTCCGTTAGCAAATCCTGGACTAACAACAGGCTTCATTCTTTTCCAAGAATATCTTCCCACTAATTCGCCACCTTCTAAAAGTGCGAAGCGAAACATTAGAACCTTTTCCATTATACTAGGTTCTCGATACTTTGGCTGATCAATCAACGCTATGTCATCGATCACTGCTTGGTATGAACCCTCTGGTATCACCGTAAACTCGGTGCCAGCTTCGGGTGTAATTTTGATGTCTTCGATCATACGTTTTTTGGTTAACACAAATTAATATTCTAATTATAACATCATCATAACATAAATCAATAGGTCAACAGTGGATAACTTTTTTAGAATTTAGTAGTAGAAGTCATACCACAATCCTCACATTTATAAATAGTTATTTCTTTTACATGGAGGTGAGAACAATTGTTTATCTCTTTCAATGTTTTTCCTCCCTCAGATATTTCTCTTAAAAGATCTGGTTCTGTAAGTTGTTGAGACTTTGCAATCCAATCATTAATCATGTCTGGATGTTCTTCAACTTCTGTAGCAATCATGTGTAGTTTAGTATAACCAATCTCCGCTAATACAAAAGGATCTATTTTAAACTTCTTTCTAAAAGTACTATAGACCCTTATCAACATGTCAGCCTTTCTTCTTTTTGCTTCTGTTGTAACTCCAGGTAAAGGAAAGTCTGGTTGAGAACAAAATTCTCCCCAGCTTACATTCCTACTAGAGTCTTCTAATTTAAATGTTTTATTTTCTTTAATGTAATGGAGAACTTTTCCAGCTTCTAAAAATTGAATCTGTCCAACAATTAAAATTGTCTTTAATAATTTCTTTAACTTCTGATGAACAGAAGCAAGATCTTTATCTTTAACAATTTCGATTAACTCATCCTTTTGAATTTTCTTTATTTGAGTTAGAGCTTTGTTTTTTTGTATAGACATTTTCTTGATTTTTAAATATGAATTTAATAGAATCATTATTTGCCCACTGCCATAAACTTAAAACATTTTTAAATGTTTCAAAGTCATCTACTACTTCCATCAGATCAAATTCTCCGTTGTCTTTTAAATGAAGGACAAACATTTTGTCGACTTTTTTAACTATACCCATTTCCTCTACTGCTTGTTTGTAAGCAGCTAATTGTAGTTGATAAGAGTCATGGACGAAATTTGAAGTCTTATAATCAATAAGCCAGACTTCTCCAAAGAATGTTCTAATTAAAAGATCTGCCGTACCCGCATACTTATACTTCTTTGAGTAACACATTACCTCTCTACCTATTGTACCAAAGCGCATTGAGTTAAGAAATTTGTTGTAAGAATCTAAGTAAGGAACAATATCCGAATCATACATTCCGGTCTTAACTAAGGTCTTGGTATTCTCTAAGATCTTATGAATCTTTCTCCCCCTAGAAGCTGCAGCTCTCTTAATCTTGTCAGCATCTTTAAGTACTTCTTCAACAGTTGCACCTTTCTTTGCTTTAAGAGCAGACATAGCAACCTGTTTTTTTACCCAGGTTTGGAGGTTTTTTTTGAAAATGATTTGAAGAGCCGTGGTAACAGATACATAACTCTCTTCATCGATCTTGTAATAACCTTTTGAATTGCGTGGAATAATTTTAGACATATTAACTTTCATTTATTGTTATGATTATAACAGTTAAGCATGTCTCTGTCAACAAGGTTATCCACAACCTAGTTCGGAAATTATTTCCGAACTATTTCTTTCCTTTTCTTGAAGCTTTTCTTGCGATCCTCCACATTTGAATATACTTAGTAATAATCTTAACGATGGCAAACCATCCAACTAAGATTAACTCAGTATACATTCCAAAATCTGCTGCAGTAAAAATCTCTGTAAAATAAGTTAAAGCGGCACCCACTAAAACAATTACAAAGTTCTTTAAGACAGATTTCCATTCGAAATTTGGAAGACCTAATGTAACTTTTTTTTCCATAATTTATCTATTTAAAATGATTAGACGTGAACCCTCAGAATAAGTATCTAATTCCTCCTGACTAATTTCTTGAACTAAGTCCCAATTTTCCCCCACTAAACTAATGTAATCCTCACCAGAAAGAATGGGTCTTCTCTCCATAGTTTGTTCTACTGTTACATAGACTGCAGGCTTTCCTTTAACAGTTACTAATCTTAACCCACTCTTCGGAACATCCTTTAAGTCTAAACTTAACCAAGCATCCCAGATACATTCCTTATAAGAAAATGGTAGATACCCAATACTATAAACTAATTTATCATTTAGAAGAGTTCTTTCTGTTCCCCATTTTCCCCATGAGTTTTCTAAGATCCAACATTCCTTATCTCCAATAGTCGTCCATCCTCTAATCCTAACAGCATGTCCACCAACAGAATCTTTGGGGGCCGGAAGAACTCCGTTCTCATCTGGCTTAAAAGACTTAAACCAGTTCATAGAAATAACTAAAGGCTTCTGTTTTCCTACAGGTAAGTCTTTATTGAATTGATACAGAGCAAGCTTTAACCTATCAGCAGTAGTTCCAACTCTCCAGTAACTACCTATTGCATGTGTTTTCCCATCTTTTAACTGATTAATACTTATAGTCTCAAACTTAATATATTCATTCCAGCTCATCTCTGGACCTGGTTCTGGATAATATGTTTCAGAAATTGAACCATATTGGTTCATAGCCTTCATAGCATTTCTGGTATAAGCACCGTAACTAGTATTCTTCTCAATATGTTTAGTACAAGCCATAACAAAACGAGCAGACAACGGCATTCCTTCATCTGCTTCGTGTGATCCTGAACAAGCTTGAGAGGTACATGAACCTCTGCCCCATTGTTGTTTTAGCTGAAGAGAAGATTGAATTTCAAAAGTCTGTGGTAGTTCATCTAGTAAAGCAGGTTGAGAGATTTTTGAAATCTTATAATCTCTAGGATCTTCTGGGTCTGGCCCAGTTGCTCCTAATTCAAAAGGATAAAATTTCCTTCTAATTCTTTCTATAATTTTCATAATCTTTGAAATTATATTTTGTTTACAAAATAATTAAATGCAATATTTAAAATGATTGTTCCTATAAAAACTAAAAAGCCTAACTTAACCATTGCAGTTGCAATGTTCTTTTCATTAACGGTAATTCTTTTATCATGAATTTTTAAATCAGAATTCTGACGGAGATTAATAGCTTTAATATCTCCAACCTTCTCAGAAATTCCCCCTAGCTGATCAATTACATACTGTTCGAATTGATTTGTTGCTTTAAACATGTTATACCTTTGAAACTTTTCCCTCTAATTCTTTAAGATACTTTTTAATAAGAGGGATAGCTTTTGAATACAAGATCGCTGTTACTTTTTTAGTTTTCTTTTTGTTCTTATCTTTAGGAGATTTTAATGGATACCCAAGAGCCCATAGAATTGCTCTTAACTTTGAGAACTGTTTAACAATTTCCTCCTCTGTCATTTCCTTTTTCAACTTAGTGGAGTAAACTCTTTTGCCAGAGACTACCATCGAATACCAAGCTGCACGAATTCTAAGATCATCCCACATCTGTTTTATTTCCTTGTTAGTAAATTTTCTTTGTTCTGTTAATTTTTTGTAAGGCATACATTAATCCTATTCTTGTTATCTCTAAACACAGAATTTGGTTTGGAGGAAAATAAACATCTGATCTCACTATCCTTTATGGAATACTCTTGTCCTTCTACAAGACCGGTTGGATCATCTGCTCCAGTTACTGAATACTCATTAAAAACAAAATAGCTACCTTGTTTTATTAGTTCGACTTTGGAACCTACCTTAAGAACTTCACCAATTGCAAACTTTCCAAGTCTCAAGGTTTTCCTATACATAGTTTCCGGGAGTAAAATTCCCCCTGGTAAATCAAACTTATGTACACGAAACAAAATGTAATGGCCTATAATTTGTTTCATATTAGCTCGTATCAGTCTCCTGAATGTCAAATACGTTTCTTCCTATTACAACCTGTGAGTTTATAGTTCCTGAAAACTTAATAACGTATTTTCCCTCAGAAGTAGGAATATAATAAAAATAATAAATACCAGTCTCAGATTTAGTTGGGGTTCCTGCCTTAACCTCAGTACCATCACTGTCAGTAATAGAGTAAGTAGGAGAGGTAGGATCTACCTTGGCCCCCCTGATAGTGTAAAACGTACACTGAAAGTAAATTGAATTACCTTTCTCAAATTGTTTTATTTTAACTTGCATAATTATTTAATTGATGTTTTAAATTCTCTAGGTTCTATTTCTGTTCTAAGTTCTCTCATGTCTATTTTTATCTTAAACTCTTTCCAGAAGAACCCACTCTCTTGTAAATTTGCATCACCAGTAAATGTAGATGAGACTGTTTTTAAAAGATTACTATCGCCAGTATAACTTCCAGAAATTGTAGTCTTTAAATTAGCATCTCCATTAAACTGGTTACTTAACTCTTTCTTAAGGTTGGAATTCCCAGTAAATGAATCTAATATAATTTTCTTAAGATTTGAATCTCCATTATAACTAGAGGTAATACTCTTCTTTAGATTCGCATCACCACTATAGGAATCAGATAACGTTGTCTTTAAGTTCGCATTCCCACTGAACTGATTAGACTCTGTATCTTTTAAGTTTGAATCTCCAGTGAAAGTACTAAGTACTATCTTTTTCAAACAACTATCACCTGTAAAATCCCCCAAGATAACTTTCTTTAAATCAGAATCCCCACTATAAGAATCAGAAAAACTTTTCTTAAGATTAGAATCCCCCTTAAAGGTATTGAGTTGTGTCTCTTTTAAGTTAGAGTCACCAGTAAAAGAACTACTTACTACCTTCTTTAAACTAGCATCACCAGTATAAGAGGATGATTCAGTTGTTCTCAAATTAGAATCTCCACTAAATGATCCTAGAATAGTTTTCTTTAGGTTAGCATCTCCAGGGATAGTATCACCACCAAGCCTCTTTAAGTTTGTATCTCCAGTAAATGAATTACTTAGTGTTGTCTTTAAATCAGAATCACCTGTGAATTGTTCACTGATTGTTTTCTTCAGGTCAGCATCCCCAGTAAATGAACTAGGAATAGTTTTCTTTAGGTTAGCATCTCCAGTAAAAGAACTAGAAATTGTTTTCTTAAGACTTGCATCTCCAGTAAAAGAACCAGCCTTAGCGACCCAACCCGCTATTCCATTATAAACAAAAACATTGTACTGACCAAGATTGAACATGGTATTGTTAGATTAGTGCGTTGGATCGCTAAGATAAATTATAAAGTTTCTACCTGATCTGCTATTGCGACCAAGGTACGAATTAAGAAAGGACTTAGTGTTGCATCTTTTCTAAGTTTCTTTCTGTGATCAACGTAAAAGTCTTTTAAGAATGCAACCATATCGAAGGTCAACTTAATTTCTTTCTTTTCATCTTTCCAGGCTTCTTCGAATTTGTCTTGAATTTTTCCTAGCATTCTAAGGTCTTTAAGATCATAATTAGCAGTGTCTATAACACCTAAAATTTGATTAAAAGAGAAGGCATCAGCTTGTCTATAAATTAAATTCCCCCTCTCATCCTTAACCTCCTTACCTTCTTTATCGCGGGAGGCAACTTCGACTAACTTGATGATAAACTCTTTAGGCTTCTCATCAACTTTTTTTACTTCTTTTTCCTCTGTCATAAAATATTTTAGTTAATTAGTTAGTTTATCTTTATTTTA
>Ga0307928_10003166_pt1 | contig 12569 bp, 39 predicted proteins | sample AceLakmetagen232_FD_201815 | JGI IMG/M metagenome (GOLD analysis project Ga0307928, IMG submission 201815) | Saline water microbial communities from Ace Lake, Antarctica - #232 | ecosystem: Environmental > Aquatic > Non-marine Saline and Alkaline > Saline | place: Antarctica: Ace Lake... | reverse complement strand
AAAAACACTATGTAGAAGAATTGCAAACAGATATAATAATTGAAATTGAAGTAAAGAAGGTTAAAAAATGAATAATAAAGAAGATTTAAATGATTTTTGGGAATATGGAATAGAATATGGTTTTAGAAAAAGTAAAGGTAAACCGTATGATTAATGCTTTATGCCAAGATTTGTTTCAAAGCAAATTTGGGCTACCAGAGATTAGTATTGGGAAAAAAACAAGGCTTTCGGGCCTTGTGGGAAGAGTTGGTTTTTGTTACAGTTCTAGTTAAAGGCTTTGTTCTGTAATAAGTCAGGTTCAATTCCTGATCTTTCCATGCTTTAAGCGGTTAAAACCGATAAGCGGGATGTGATATTATGAAAGGAAAAATAGAAAGAGTTTCTGAAATTAGGAAACTTAAAGAAGGTTTGAATAAGAAAGGAAAATCTTGGACTTTGTATGGTGTTGATTTTGTTGTTTCTGGTAAGTCTGTTTCTTTGACTGGTTTTTCTAATTCAAAGTTACAAGAGCAAATTGAAGGTTTGCCTGCTGGTTCTTTTATTGAAGCTGAAACTGAAGAGAATGGAGGCTACACTAATTTTAAGGGAGAAATAAAAATTGTTTCTGAACCTAGTTTTAATACAAGTGGATGTGAACCAGTTAAAGAAGTTTCTGATGTGGTTTTGTTTAAATCTAAAGAAGATGTTTTTAAGGAAGCAATGCAGTATGCAAATAAAGTTATTGATTTAAGTAAGTCTGCGGAAGAATTGGAGGCTAGAAAATCTATTTTTGTTGTAATGTTGGAGAAAGAGTTTTCTATTGGTATAGTGAAATTGCAGCAAGTTCATAAGGAAAAGAATATGGCTAATTTTAGGAGGGATTAAATGACTGAATTTGATAAAGTAGTGTTTTGTAAAAATTGCAGTAAAGATACTGATCATTTGTTTTCTGGTTCAGGAAAAAAAAGTTCTTGTTATGAGTGTGGAAATAGTGATTAAACATAAAATAACTAGAGAATTAGTGAATGAAGCACGGGAGTTTTCCCGTGTTGTTCATTTGCGTAAGAAGGATGTTAAAGATAAATTTATTACCGGCAATGAGGAGTCTGCTGATTTTACTGGTTTTTTGTTTGAGTTTGCTTGTTGTGATTTTTTTAGTTTACCTAAGCCTGTTTTGTTTGAAGGCACGAAAGTTGATGAATTTGATATTTTATTAAATGACTTAAAAATTGATGTAAAGGAGTCTAAGAAGTGTTTGATTAATAAACTTCAGTTTGAGAAAAAGAAAGGTAAAGTGGATGCTTTTTTGTTTGGAACTAATTTTTTAGGGGATTGGAGTGCTGGTGTTTTGTTTGTTGAATTTTTTGGTTGGATTTCTTATGATGATGTTGTTTCGTGTTCTGAGTTAATTAAGTTTGATAATGGAAGTGAGGCTTATAAGGTTTCTAAAAGGAAGTTGAAGTCAATTGAAAAATTAAAGGAGAGTTTTTTATGAAGTATTCTTTGAACGAATTAAAGTTAATTTATAATTCTGAATTTTATAGAGATAAACTTTATTTGAAAGGGCACGTTGATACTGCAACTGTTTTGTTTTCTATTATTCGTAATGAAAAGAATGCTGAGAGAATTATTTTATATGAATTGAGTAAACAAAAGGTTACAAAAAAAAGAGAATCTTGTTGGCATAGTTTGAAAGATTTTAATGAAAATGAATTGAAAATAATTAATGAATTTAAGTCAAGAGGTTTTTTAGAATTTAATGAAGTTTCATCTGAGTTTATTGAAATAACTGATGAAGGAATTAAAGCAAGAGAATATTTAAAGGAGGAATTAAATGTTTGAAAAAATAAGAAATTGGGTAATAATAAAATTAATAGGAAATAAGCCAGTTATAGCTAATTGTTTTACTGAAAAAAAAATTAACTTTGATTTGCGTTATACTAGACACGCAATTCTTTTGAATAACAAGATTGCATTGACTGTAAAGGATGTACATTTAATACTATCTGCAACCAAAGAACCGAATAATATATGGATTTGGATTAATAAAAAAAATAGCTCAAAAAAAAGAAATTAAAAAAAAAGGAGGCGAAGTAAATGACTGCAAAATTTGTTTTATTTAAAGACATAAGAGGCGAGTATCGTTTTCATTTGAAAGCAAACAATGGCAAAAAAATTTTACAGAGTGAAGGCTATAAATTAAAATCTAGTGCTATGAAGACAATTAAGTTAATTAAAAGAATTGTTGGAAAAGCAAAAATAGTAGACGAAACTAAATAACTAAATGGAGTTGAAGTAAAATGGAATTAGAAATATATGAAGAAAAAGAAGAAAAGAAACCAACAGTTAAATTAAAACTTATCCAAGATAGTAATGGAGATATTGGTTTGCTTTCAGTTAATAAAGATGGAGTAAGAGAGTATGATGGAAGAATTTTAACAATTACTACTAAAGGCACTTTACTATTATTATCAAAAATAAACAAGAAATTAGGTTTTAAGTTAGATGAAGCTGCTAAAATTGAGGTGGAGTGAATGAAATTGTTTGAAGTAACTGAATTACAGCGAATTGATAAAAATAAAATTAGAAAGAAAGAACATAATACAACGTATAAAGCGGTAATGGAAGAAAAGCAAATTAAAGGAGAAGTTCCAGATAAAATTGTTTTAACTTCAGATAGACCTATTGATTTGAAAGAAACTGATGAAGTTAAATTTGATAAGATTGCTTTTCAGAAATCTTTGAAGGGAAGTAAATGAAGGGAATTAATAGAACTTGGGGCAGGAAAGCTGAATTTAATTTGGTTGAATTGAAAGCCCCAGTAGTTAATTCTATTGTTAGAAAAGAAAAGTTTTTTAAATTGAAGTCAGAGTGTTGTGGTTTTTGTGAGTTAAATGCTTACTTAAAGAAAGGCGAAATTAATGACTTGTAGAATGGATATAACACAAATTTCAAAAGGCTGGTTTAATGTTAAAGAAAAATATTTAGTTAAAATTAATTCAAAAACTAAAGAAGCTTCTTGTACTTGTCAGGCTGGAATGTTTAAGATTTCTGGAAGAAAACAAAAAGAATGTAAGCATATTGTTGCTTGTTGGAGGTTGTTGAAATGTGTTCAGAAAAAGAAATAAAAGAAAGAATTCATTGGCTTGAATCACAAAACTTGGTTTGTCAAGATTGGGTTGCACATGAATTAAGAACACTATTTGATTATCATGAAAAATGTCTTAAACCAACCGATTATGAAAAAAAGTGGGTTGTAATTCAAATTAAAAAAATGCTTGAAAATTATGGGCTTTCTTCAAAAGATTTAGAAGGACCACCAAGGTATTCAATTGATGAATTGGAGAAGATTCTTAAAGAATTTTATAAGGAAATTAAACAAATAAAACCAACTGCAGAAAATAGTTATTGTGATTACAGCCATGCACAAATAACTTTAGAAGTAAAGAGATTTTTACAAATTCTTAAAAAGAATCCTAAGAAAGTGGAGGAGATTTTGAATGTCAGAAAAAAAAAGAGTTAAGATAGTTAAATTATCTAAGAAATGTGTTTGTGGGAATTTGAAAGGTATTATGAATTTGAATTCTGGAAAAATTAAATGCAGTAAGTGTAAGCGTTTTGTTGAGCAGTTGATTACTGAGTTTCCTGAAAAAGAACCAGAATATAGAACTGAAGTTTCTTTAGTTGAACATCCACCTCATCCAGATTGTAAGATTACAAAAGTAGAGGAGATTAAATGAGAGAAATTAAATTTAGAGCTTGGGATAAAGAAAGGAAAGAAATAATTCCAGATTTAGAAGACCACTATATTATTGAAATAGAAGGTTATTCTACTTTAATATTTGGAGAACCATTGACTTCTAAACTAAAAATAAATGAATATATAAAACCAGAAAGAATAATTTTAATGCAATTCACTGGCTTAAAGGATAAGAATGGGAAAGAAATTTATGAAGGAGATATCATTCAAATTCCAGATTATTATTATGGAGATTTTTTTGAAAAATCACACAAAAATATTGTTGTTTTTATTGATGGTGGTTTTGATTGCTATATTAAGAAAGAAGATATGTTTGATGATTTAGCTGACATTGCAATGAATGAACTAATAGAAGTCATCGGCAACATTTATGAAAATCCAGAGTTGATTAAATGAATAAGTTTGATTTAATGGTTAAAAGAAACAACACTGCTAGATTATTGGATTTGAGTTATAAGGGAAAGCGTAATGCTGTTTATGTTAATGGAAACGAAGGAAAGCTTCATGCTTTGAAGAAGGCTGATATTTGTCATGAGTTGCGTAAAAGGAAAATGGAGTTTTATACTGAGTGTGTTTTTCCTAATAAGAAACGAGCTGATATTTTGGTGCTTGATTCTTTAAAAATTATTGAAATTTTAAGTTCAGAAAAGTTAGAGGATGCTGTTTTGAAAAAGCAGTTTTATCCTTGTCCTATTGTTTTTGTTAAAGCAACTGATGAATTTTTGGAGGAGTGGTTATTTTGAGGTGGTTGAATGGATTGGATTGAACTTGGATTTGGAATTGCTTTTGGTTTAATTTTAAAGGATATTTTTCTTGGATTCATTGAAGGATTTATAGAAGTGTTTGCAGAGCGTTGGAGGAAAAAAGATGAGTTTAATTAAATTTTTGAAGGGCTTGTTTAGAAATGAAGAATTAGAAATAGAGCAGTTAAATACTTTAAAGGCTATTAATAAAACACTCTCTAGTTTGGATTCTCATTTTATGAGTGAAAGACATAAAAGTTTTTTGAGTTCGGTTAAGGCTCAGAGAAGAAAGCAAGAGTTGTCTTTGAGTAAGACTAAGGGAATGTTTTCTGGAAAATTGAAGGGAGAATTATGAAAACTGAAGAGTGTCCTTGTTGTAATGGAACAGGAAAAATTAAATTAAGAACAACTGAAGGTAATCCAGAGTATAGAGAACATTCAAACAGAACTTTACCTTTTGATTATTATTGTCCTGAATGTAAACAGTTTGTTACAAGTAGTCATGCAACTAGTTATGGACATAAAATTTTTGGAATTGAGGGAAAATAAGTGAGAAAGTTTAAGTGTGTTTGTGGTTCTGAAAGCTTTAAAGTTAATCCTTTAGAGCAAATGATTCAGTGTTGGGATTGTAAGAAAAGATTTATGTGGAATTGTACTTATCAGAAATGGATTGAATTTGAAGTTCCTTTAAAGAATCAAATTGAAGAAGTAATTACTGAAACAAGAGAAGAAATTGAGAGAAGAGCAAATAAAGTTTTTGGTTGGAAAGATTGGCGTGAAAAATTTGGAATACCTATACAAAAAACAAAAGTTTTAAAAGCAAGAGTTGCAGGTGCTGCTAATCCAAATGTTATTCCTATTTGGGAAACTCCTTCAACTAAGAAAGAATATGATGAAAGAAGATTGAAAGCTAGGTGGAGTAGTGAATTAAAGATTTTTAAAAAACATAATAGGCTTGTTTTTGATTCTTTTGCTCATAAAGGAAAATTGAGAGGAAAGCATATTGCTAAGGCTTGTCATAGAGATTTTAAGTTATTGGGCTTAAAGTCTAAGTTAAAGTTTCAGAAGAATAAAGGAATAGTGGAGGCGAGTTAATGAATCAAGAAGAAACTGAAGAATTATTAAATAAATGCAATAAAATTGAAGGCTGGTTATCTGAAAACGAGTTTTTATTATTACATAATTTAGCTAAAGTTGTTTCTAAAGAAAATTGTATTGTTGAAATTGGTTCATGGAAAGGCAAGTCTACGGTTGCTTTAGGTTTAGGTTCTCTAGCAGGAAACAAGCCTTTAGTGTTTGCTGTGGATCATCATACTGGTTCAAAAGAACATCAAACAGATGGACATAAAGTTTGGACTTATCCTGAGTTTATTAAAAACATGAAGAAACATAAAGTTGAGAAAGTTGTTAGACCGTTAATTATGCCTTCTTGTAATGCAGTTAATTATGTGAATAAGCCTGTTGAATTAATTTTTATTGACGGAGCACATGATTTTGAAAGTGTGTTATGGGATTGGAATACTTGGTTGCCTTTGGTTATGCCTGGAGGTTTAATGTGTTTTCATGATTCTAATTCTTGGCCTGGCGTTATGAAGTTGATGAAATTAGATGATTTTAAATCTCATTTTGATAAAATTGAGTTGGTTGGTTCTATTACTTTGGCTGTAAAGAAAGGAGGAAAACCATGAAGTTCACAAAAGAAATGATTCAAGCAATCTTGGATGGAAAGAAGACTGAGACGAGAAGGTTGGTGAAAGAAGGAGAAATTATTGCAACAAAACCAATAATTAAACCAGGAAAAGTTAAAGGGAAAATGATTGGTTATGGTGATGAAGGACCTATTTATGAGGTTCGTGAAGGAGGAAAGATACCAGAAATAATTCCTGCAAGTTATAAGAATAGTGAGCCTTTTGTTTGGACTGAAAATAGGAAAGTCAAATGGCAGGTTGGAAAGGATTATGCTGTTCAGTTAGGCAGAGGAAAAAAAGGATTATGGTATTGTCCAAAATGTAAAATAAAAAAATCTTTAAACTGGTTTGTTTCTTATTTAGGTGGAATGTTATTATTTGGACAAGAAGAAAGTAATTCAAATAAAGCTATGGGGAGAGTTTGGAATCCTTTGAGGATTGAAATAACTGGCTTAAAAAAACAAAAGTTATTAAAAATTCAAGAAGCGGAAGCAAAAAAAGAAGGCTTCAAGGACAGATTTAATTTTATAACTTATTTTTTAGCTTTATATAAGAAAAAAGTTTATATGACTGAAAACAGAAAAGGAGAAGTCATATTAGATGAAAAGAAGTTATGGAATCCTGAAGTTTGGGCAATTTCTTTTAAGGTGAAAACATGAATGATATAATTACTGTAGAAACAAGTGCTAATTTTACTGCACATTTAAAAAAAGAATTGATAGATACAATGGAAGGGCGTAATGTTAGTTTAAAATGGCTGTTAAAAGAAATAAAAAAACAAGAAAACTGGAAAAGATTAACTAAGCAAAGAAAGGAAAAAGCAATTTTGTTGGCTTATTATTTGGGAAGAAATAATTTGAAACCAGAACCAATAAGTCCCTTTAATTTATTGCCGAAGGTGAAACAATGAGAATATTAATTTTAGTTCCGTTTTATAAACAATTATCTAGTAAAACTTGTAAATGTTTATTAGATTTAACTTGTAAATTACCTTCACATAAAATTGAATTTTCTATTGTTTCAGTTGATAACACTTATTTGCATGGAGCAAGAGAAACTTTATTTGAACAATTTAAAGTTAACCATAAGGATCCAATTTATGGAGGCTTTGATTGGATTTTGCATATTGATTCTGATCAAACTTTTATAGTGAAAGATGTTTTAAGTTTATTAAAGCATGCGAAAGAAAATTCGTTTAGTGTGTTATCTGGTATTTATTTTGGTAGAACTAAAGAGCAGGTTACTCCTGTTTTAATGCGTAAATTGGAGGGGGATACTAGATTAAAGATGGCTAGAGTAAGAAATTTAGATGTTTCAGAGCTTAAAGGAGAGTATTATCGTATTGCTAGTTTGCCTAAAAAAAAGTTTTTTGAAGTTGATGTTATTGGTTTTGGTTTTTTTGTTTGTAAACCTAAAGTTTATTTTGATATTCAAGAAAAGTTTGTGGGTCCTGTTTTTAATTTGGAAATTAATCCTTGTAATGGTAAAATTAAGGGCGAGGATGTTGTTTGGTGTGAGAAGGCTAGGGCTTGCGGTTACAAATTGATGGTTGATAAGAGTGTTATTATTGGTCATATGGGTGGGGAAGTTACTTTTCGTGATTATAAGGCTTGGATGGCTGAGCGTTGGTTGGCTTTGGAGAAGGAGAATGAGGCTTTTAATAAGGAGGGATTGAATGGAAAAGAAAAATGATGAAAGCGAAGAACAGTTAATTAAAATTTTGGAGGGGATGTGTAATAAATTAAGGAAAAGCGCAGCTTATGTAACATTGCAATATAAATTTGAGAAAATTAAAGTTGAAGTAACATTTATTAGGACAAGGTAATTATGGATTCATCTGAAAAGGAAGTGAATGAATTGGCTACAGAAGTTAAATCTGAGAATCAAGAGTTTGCTTTAAAGTATTTAAGGGAAGTTAATCCTTTTCCTAAAAAATGCCCTAATTGTAATAGCATTAGGTTGGTTAAGAATGAACAGTGTTTTGAAGTTGCTGGAAAGTTTTATTCTAGAGGTTTTAAGTGTAAGAAGTGTGATTTGATTCATTTGGAGGATTGAAAATGAAGTCAGAAAAAGAAATAAAAAAGGTTATTGAAAAATTAAATTATTTGGGAAAGCATATACTTGATATGACTCCTAAAGAATTTAAAGAATATGAAGAAGATGAAAAAAGAGGGCTTACTATTTATAAAAAATCAAATGATTATTTAAATGAAGTTTTTAAAACTAAAGAGTTTGATGATTTTTTTGATTATGATAGTAATTATATGACGAATGCTGCTTTTTTATTAGAAAAAAGTCTTGAAGGTGAACCAAGATATTCAATAAAAGACTTACTGAAATTATTAGATTCTAGTGAACATGAAAAATGGTATAAAAAAAATTACGAAAATCTTGAATTAAATGAGGATGAATATTTAAAGATTGAATCTTTTTTGTGGTTTTTAGATGAAATAAGAAAAGAGAAGCCTGAGAAAGTTAAAAGAATTTTGGAGGATTGAAAAAATGAGCATTAGTAAAAAAGATGAGAAGCTTGGAATAAAGAAATTTCTTTTAATTGCTGAAAGAGAAAGAGGTTTAGGATGGAAAGGAATTTTGTTTTAAGAAGGAGAGCAAATTCTGGATTGCTGTAGATTTCCAAATACTCAGGAATTTTTTGATAAAATTGTTTCTGAAGTAAGAGTTTCTTGTAAGATAAAAAAAAGGAATTTTGAAGAAACTTCAAAGTATTCTTTTGAAGAATTAAGAAAAATTGCGGATGCCGAATTATTTGATTATTATGAATTTAAAAATAGGCTTGATTGGATGGAAAAGAATCCTAAGACTATTAAAAAAGTTTTGGAGGGGAAATAATGTATTTTAGAAAGTTACCTGGGTTAATTAGAATTCCAAATAAAAAGTTTTTTGAAGAGAAAAGAAGGAAAGCTGGTTTGAATGAATAAACAAGTTAAGCAGTTGAATGTTTTGCTTGCTGAGGTTGGTATTATTAAACGTAAGAGTAAGGAAACTTTGATGAGTTGTGAGGTTATGTTAGAGAGAATTAAGAATTTAAAGGAGGAAATTTTATGATGACTTTTAGACATTTGGTTTTTTTGTTAATTGGAAAAACTGAAGTTGAATTAACTAAAGAAGAATTTGCAGATGCATTCTCTGTTTTACCAGAAAGAATGATTGATAAAATGAATTTATCTTCTCCAAATTTTTTTGGAGTTAAAATTAAACTAAAGGAGGAGTTGAAATGAGTTTAGTGTGTGATAAGTGTGGAGCTAATGTTGATTCTTTTAATGATATTAGTTCTCAAACAATGATTGCTAATGTTAGTATGACTAAATGGAAGAATGGAGGGCAATCAGAACAAATTGAAATTACTGAGATAGCTAAATGTCCTGCGTGTGGATTTGAAGTTAAAAGAGTAAGGGGGAATTGAAATGTATAATCAACCTAAAAGAGATGGTTCAGGAAAAGGAAAGAGAGTTAATAGAAAAAGAAATCCTGTTTGTAGGTAATTAAAATGAATTGAAAAGGAGTTGGAATAATGAATAAAATAATAATTAGATTAACTTTAGAGGAAAGAAAGGTTTTGTTTGCTTTTTTGGATAGAGTTACTTTGAAAGGAAATGAAGTTCAAGTTTTTAATCAAATAAAACAAGCTTTGGTTAATGAAATAACAGAAAACAAAAAGGAAGTGAAAAAATGAAGCAAGTAATTAGAGTTAAAACTACCAAAGAATTAGAAAACAGAATTGAAGATAAACAAACTGAAGGATATAAATTAAATTCCAGAACTGACAGGCAAGCAGAGTTTATTAAAAGAAATTACGGAGGAGCTTTAGGGCATATTTTAATTTTTTTAGTGACTGTTTTGTTTACTTTTGGAACAGGAAACTTGCTTTATTTGGCTTTTAATTATTTTGCTAGAAAAGATGAAGTTACAATAAAAGTTGAATAGGGATTTACATGAAGCCGAAGGAAGAAGTCTTAAAGGAATTGTTAAGTAAGGGAACTCAGACGAGGCAAGTTAAGTCTGCTATTAAGTTAGTGTTGCAGGCTAGTTCTTTTGCTTTAACTTTGAGTGAGTTGCATTGTGAAATGCAGCATAAAGGTTATTTTTCTTCTGTTTCGGCTATTAGAATGAATTTGTGGCGTATGAGTAAGGAGGGAAAGGTTTTGGTTTCGGTTTCGGAGCCTAGGCATTATTTTGTAATTTGAGGTGAAATAAATGAATTATTTAACTAAAGAAGAAGTAAAAATGCCTTTACATTTGGCTTTGTTACAATTAAGTTTAGGCTTACAGACTTGTAAAACTAAAGGAGATGTAGTTGGTTTATTGATGGATGCGGTAGAGTTGGGAAAAATATTAAAAGAAAAAGAAAGGTGAAATTAATGGATGTTGATTTGAGTGAACCCAGCGGAAGTAACACAGTTGATTATTGTAAGTTTATGGATAGTAGACAAGGTTGTAATGTTTTATTTATTCAAGAGGGCTACAAATGAAAAAAAACAAAGAAAAAGAAGAAGCTAAAAAAAAGGTAAGATTTTATGAAACAAAAGTTAGAAGAACTAAAATTGATTTAACAAGTTATAAAGAACTATTAGTTGTTTGGCAAGAAGAATTAGTAAAAATTGTTTTGGAGGATGATTAAATGGATTGTATTGATTGTGGAAAAACTGATTATCCTTGCAAGTTTTTTGATGGCCCTAGATGTGTTGATTGTCATATTAAAAAAAAGGAGTTGAAATAATGAGGTTTAAAGAGTTTTTAGATAAGCTTGGAAATGAGATTGCTGAGGATGAGCAAACAGATTTTAATACTTTTAAAAGAATTGAAAGAAATTTAGGTGAATGGGCTTGGAAGGAAGCTTGGGGAAAAAAATGGGAATTAAATGATGACAGATTTGAAGTATATAGAGAGATTGCAATTGATTGTTTTGGTGAAGAAGAAATTAAGAAAAAATTAAAGGAGTTGAAATAAATGTTTGAAGAAAAAGTAACAAGAAAAGAATTTGAAGAATATAAAGGAGAAATTAATTTAACATTGAGAGCAGACCATGAATTGAACAGAAGGGCTTTTAATTTAATTAGTGATTTATGTCCGCATAAAATAGTTATTTTAAAAGAAGGTTTAACAGTTCCTGAAGGAAAAATTTCAGTTAGTTATAAATGCAGGTTATGTAACCGAGAATTAGAGAAAGTTCCTAAGGGAAGTAAAGTTGAGAGAACTAAAGTAGTTTTAACTAAAAAATAGAGGAGGAGTTAATTTGAATACAAGAACTGCAGGAAGTGCATCAATTGGATTAGGTTTAGGTGGTTGGATTACTTTATTTTTAATTTGGATTGCGTTAATTAAATATATAGTTTTAATATAAGGAGGAAGAAAAAATTAAATGCAAAAACTGTAATATTGGGTGTAAAAATAAAAGAATTATTTTTGTTGAATTGTATTGTTTAAATAGAAATACTAAAGAGGATGCATGGATTCATACTCAAAGAGGAAGATATAAATTAAATGAATGTAAATGTGGTTGTAAAAAACCTGAACCTGTGGACTGTGAACAAAAAAATAACTAATCAATGTTTTAAAGCATACATTTATCATTCAGAAAAAACATAAAAATAACAGAAAACAGTGATTCTAAATGAAAGAACAGGCAAGCCAACTGGCAAATTTTGGAAAAAACTCGCATGAACTGACTAGAAAAGACAGAGTTAATGGTGGAAAATCTAAAGGAACAACTTTTAGAAACATAAAAAAATGCAGTAAAAGATGCCCTTATTTTGAAACATGCAATTACACTGAGAAAAGCAAACAACCAGAATATCAAGGAAATTGTTTTGTAAAAAACATGCCTCCATTAGCAATAAGAATATTTAAAAAACTTCAATCAGGAAAAGAATCAGAATACAATAGAATTGGATTAGAATTATTAGAATCTTTTATGAGTGATTCTACTGCTAATGTGAAAGAAAAATTGCATCATTATGTTAAAGTTGGACAGTTTTTGTATGGAACTAAGATGCGTCAGAAGATTTCTAATGATGAAGGTTCTGATTTTGTTGTTAGGTTTAAGAGAGAAGGCGAAGAAATAAAGAAGGAATAAAATGAAAGAAAGGTTTGAGTTGTTTAATGCTGATTGCTTAAAGAAACTAAAGGATTTACCTAATGAATCTGTGGATTTGGTGTTGTCGGATTTTCCTTATGGTATTTCTTTTATGGGAAAAGATTGGGATTCAGTTAAAGAAGACTTTTATTTTAAAGTTGCTGAACAATTGATGCCTAAAATGAAGGCTGGTAGTTTTTTGGTTACTACTTTTACTCCAAGACAAGATATGTTATGGCGTTTGTTGAGGGATTTGGAGAAAGCTGGTTTTGAATTAAAACACTCTGGTTTGTTTTGGTTGTATC
>Ga0307928_10003164_pt1 | contig 12573 bp, 9 predicted proteins | sample AceLakmetagen232_FD_201815 | JGI IMG/M metagenome (GOLD analysis project Ga0307928, IMG submission 201815) | Saline water microbial communities from Ace Lake, Antarctica - #232 | ecosystem: Environmental > Aquatic > Non-marine Saline and Alkaline > Saline | place: Antarctica: Ace Lake... | reverse complement strand
GATCCTTCGACCACGCCAACGGATACGGGGTACGGCGTGGCCTTCAGCGCGGCGGACGATGCTATTGCCGTTGCACACAACGCCACTCCCTGCGTCTCCGCGTACCCGTGGAGCGGGTCTGGTTTTGGGACCAAGTTCAGCGATCCTTCGACCACGCCAAATAATACGGGGTCCGGCGTGGCCTTCAGCGCGGCGGACGATGCTATTGCCGTTGCACACTACGCCACTCCCTACGTCTCCGCGTACCCGTGGAGCGGGTCTGGTTTCGGGACCAAGTTCAGCGATCCTTCGACCACGCCAACGGATTACGGGCTAGGCGTGGCCTTCAGCGCGGCGGACGATGCTATTGCCGTTGCACACTACGCCACTCCCTACGTCTCCGCGTACCCGTGGAGCGGGTCTGGTTTTGGGACCAAGTTCAGCGATCCTTCGACCACGCCAACGGGTAACGCGTCCGTCGTGGCCTTTAACTAAACGCAGGTTCATTAAGCAAGGAGCAAAAACATGGACATTGCAAAGTGTGATTTCGTGACTCAGGATGATTTCGACGACGCCATTGCGGTAAACATTCAGAGCCGGGAGCGGGAAATCCTCGACTACATGGTTGCGGAATCCGCGCTCCACTCGGCTGCGGACCTCCTCGCAGCGGTCGGGGAATGGCCGGAAGCGCTCAAGAAGTACAAGACCATGCGGCCAGACCGCGTGGCGGAAGCGCTCGACGGTGACGATTTGGCCGCAGTCAACGAGCTTCAGCATCGGGATCGAGTCGTGCTTCTGTCCCGTACGAATGGGCAGGAAAAGGCGAAGAGCGAGACGAGCCTGGCGGCATTGCGCGGGTGCGTTCCTGCGGCCCGCCTGACCGCAGCTGTCGCCCGAGTGAAGGCCGCGCCGGAACCGGAGACGCCGGTTTCATGATGCGCGATTCCTTGGCGGCCGGTATCGCCAAATTTCAGTAGGACCGAACAGAAAGGACAGGCGGGAAGGATGAGCAGAACCGCAAGAGGCAAGCGAGGCGGCACTGGACCATACAAAGATTCTCCACGCAAGACTGGCAGGCGGAGAGCGGCAGGCGTGTCCTGTCCTGTCAAGCGTTCCGCCAAACGAAAATGATGCACGGAAGGAAGACAAAGCGCAATGAAGTACATGCTTATCATCCTCGCGCTGTGCCTGGGCGGGTGTTCGTTCCGCACGAAGATACTGACACCGGTGGGAGCCTTTGGCGCCGGCACGGGTGCGAAGGTGAGCGTTGAGACGACGGGCAATGGAGAAGTCGTGTCGATAAGGATCGGTCCGCCAGAGCAACCGGGCGTCCAGCGCCCACAACGCGTGCATCACGTGCACGTGCATCAACACCAGGTCCGGCCCTGGTCCAGGCGCCGGGGCTACTAACACAAGGAGAGGCAGATGCAGGCACTGAAGACGATCGGGTTGCTGTTGTTGAAGTTGGCGCGAGCGCTCCTGGCCGATGACCAGGTTGTTGCGATGATCGCACGGGACAACGCCAAGTTGGTCAAGGGTGGGCGGTCGGCGACGGTAGCGGCCAAGGCGGCGGACGTGCTCAGGCACGTGGCCGAAACCGGTCGCGTTGTTGAGCAGTACTCGGCCGCGGCGGCGGCGACCGCCGAGAAAGGGCTGACGGTGATCCAGAACGGCGTGCCGTTACGATCCGTGGTGACGTGTGCCGTGGAGTGCCTGGACGCGTGGGCATCCAGGAAGAAGACCCCGAAGAAGGCGCGCGAGGTGGTGGCAACCGTCGATCGCAAATAGGAAGGGTGGGTTTCGATGGCAAACGAAAAAGGGGAAATTGCAGTAGCGGCACTGCGAAACGAAATCAGACAGGCGATCGAGGACATTCGGGAGCGCAAAGGCACGAACACCTGCAAGGCACACGATTCGTTGAGTCGAGGGGTGATAGTGCTGTTGCGGTGCGAGGAAGCCACTTTGCAGTACGCCCACAGGCAATACATCGTCGCCGGCGCCACGGCCACAATCGTTGCAACGGTGGTCGGGCTGGGACTGAAGTTTCTGACGTGACGCCGATTCTGAAAGGCTGACATGCGAACCAAAGCACAGATGATCGCCCGCGCGCAGCGACACGTCCGCGACACGGCCGGCCAGGACCTGGGCGACACAACGTTGGTCGTGAACGAGCTGCAGGACGCCTTCCGCGTGCTGTGCAACGATCTGATTGTCAGGCGGTCCGGTCGTCGGTGCCTGCGGAAGTACTCCTCGGCCACGGTCCTGGTGGCGAGCCAGGAGGAATACGAGCTTCCGGCCGACTGCATGCTGCTGGACCGGGTGGAGGTGCGTTACCGGGACGATGACGAGCGCTGGACGGTACTCGGTCGGAGAGAGCCTCCGGAGACGGGAGTCCGGAGCGGTTCGTCCTCGCTGTTCGCCGCGACGGGGGCCGTGCGCGGGACCGGGCTGTACTGGTGGGACGATACGGACGAAGGCGACATCCGAATCTGGCCCTACCTCGCGTCGATCGATGAGGAGAAGTACCGCTTCCGCTACTTCCACCGGCCGACCTTCCCGAGCGACGATGACGGAGACTTCAACGATCCCGCCCACAGCGGGACCGACACCGACAAGGTCCCGGACCGTTTCGACGAGGCGTGCGAGTTCTTCGCGGCCGCCATGCTCTCGACCGAAGAACTGGAGGACGGCAAGCCGATCGGGGCTTTCGGGCGGCTCTATGCGTCGACGCGCGATGCTATCGCCGGGGCCGCGGGATCCGGGTATACGAAGCCTGTCCGGCGCACGGTCCGGGCCGTCAGGAGGTAGTGCCCATGGCCGTCAGGCGACACAGTATCGTGTTGTGGCAGGGGCTCAGGACCGACATCGAGCCGCATTTGCTTGTGAGCGGTGAGTTGAGCGACTGTCTGAATTTCCGCACCGACACGGGGGCGTTGAAGACGCGGCCCGGGTTCGAGGTGGAAGAGCGTACCACCGGGGCCGACCAGGAGAAGTGGCCCATGGTGCTGTGGAGTCGGGCCAATCCGGTCCCGGCAGCTACCGGTTCGGTTCGGAACGTGAACGGCGGCGTGATCTGCGGCATGACCGATGGCGATGACCCGAAACTGCTGGGTGGATCCGCCAGTATGTGGGATGATCTGGCCGGACTTCCCGATTTCGCACAGTTGGGGGCGCGGTTGTTCGTGTGCGACGGACAGAATGCGAACACCGCAATAGACCAGGACGGCACGGTGCGGCCGATGGGGGCGCAGGGCCAGCGGGGGACGCTCAGCCTGACGCAGGGAACCAGCGGGGCGTTGACGCCGGAAGCACATTACGTGTTCGGTGTGCAGCGGATCCTGGTCAAGGGTTTGTTGGAAGTCCCCTCCCCTGTGCTGACCGGCGCGATTACGCTGGCGGCCGGGGCCACACCGTCGGTGTCTGTGGGGATCGTGGAATATGAAGAGAGCTTGCCGGCGGGTTGGACCGAGCACTATCGCATCTACCGCTCGCAGTCGACCAGTCCGGCGACGCTGTACCGGGTGGAAATGGTCACCACCAGCGGGGACTTGGAGGCGTACCAGGCGACCTACGTCGATGACGATGCGGATGCCGCGCTGGACCTCACGAACAGTTACGACGCGACATCCGGGGACACAAACTATCCCTTCCCCCCGGTGCGCTTCATGCGGGCGTACCAGGGGCGGATTGTGGCGGGGGGGAGCTACTCGGCCACGGGCGCGGTGGCAACAAGTGCGGCGTCCGCAACCGCGACCCCGGCGAGCGGGGTCCGGGAGGCGGACCGGGACGCACAGGTGCGCATCGAGGGGGAGCCGAGCTATTTCCTTGTCACTGCGGTGGACACCGCGGCGGGCACGTGGACGCTGGACCGGGCGTGTGCGAACACCGCAGCCGCCGCGAGGTTCGTCAAGCTGCATGCCGACGATGTGATCTACATCTCGAATGCCCTGCCCGGGAACATCGAGGGTTACACCTACGGGGGCGAGGTGTACGCAAACGCGGAGGCCGGGAACCGGGTCACGGGCATTGCGGAGTCCGCAGGGATTGTATACATCCTGCGCGAGCATCGAGTGGAGACGCTCGACGATATGACCGATCCCGAACTTGTGGCGCTGCCGGACAGTCCGCCCGGGTGCGTGAGTCACGCGACGATCGCGGACCGCTACAGCCGCAAGGTGTACTACTATGCGGGGGAGTCGGGGGTTGTGGAGTTGGTCGGCGGCGAGGCTCAGATCGTGAGTGACCCGGTCCGGGACGTGATCGAGAACGACGTCGACCACGATTACGACGCGTGGACGCACGGCGTCTACGATCCCCGGACCGCGCTGTATCATCTCTGGCTGTTCCACGATGGCGGAGACGATACGGGTACCGGCTTCCGTATCCCCAGCCTGATGTTGACCTACGACACGCGCCGGCAGCGGTGGTATCGCGGGGAGCTGAGCGCGACCGTGTCGGGGGTCTGGAAGGATTCTAACGGGCATCCCTACGCGGTGATCGGGATTGGCGGCGGCGTGGCCAAGCTGGACGTGGGGACGGTCGACGGGGACTGGTATGCCGGGACGGTAACGAGCGGGGCCGCAAGCGTGGTCACCGACAGCGGGGCGGACTTTGAGACCGAAGGTCCGGGCCTGGCCGGGCTGCCCGTGTATGTAACGCACGCGGACGGGACGGTGGAGCGCCGCATCATCAGCGAGAATCAGACGACGCAGTTGGAGGTATACGGGACGTTCGACGCGACGCCGGCGGAAGACGACACATACACGGTGGGCGCGATTCGGTGGGTTGCGGAAACCGGCGAAATTGATTTCAGCGACCAGGAGGCCGGGGGTCCGTTCGAGGCGGAACATCTCTTCGAGCGGGCGGTGTTCATACACGATCCGGCCAACTTGACCGCGAGTGTGACGATTACCGAGGCGAGGGCGACGACGCGGACAGATTCGGCCAAGGAGATTGCGGGAAGCCTGGACTTCAACTACAGCCGGAATCGGCTGCGAGGTGCAGAGATTGGTTTGCGTGCAGACGGTGCACGGGTGCGAATGACCGGTATCGGCTCGGTAAAAATACTGAAAGTGCTGCTAGAAGCAACGGAGACCAAACGGTGACCGCAATCAAGCAAGAACAGTGGCAGAACGAACAGCAGTGGGAAGCAGAATGGTGGGGGGATTGTGCGGACACGAGCGAGGAAGAGTTCAAGCAGCGAGAATATGCGGGCGCGATGGGGCTGGAGGCGGAGTACGGGAAGAAGACGCCGTGCGCGCAATGGTATGACCTGGGCGGCAAGTCGGTGCTGGACATCGGCGGCGGTCCGGTCAGCCTGTTGTTGAAGTGCCGGAACCGTGGGCGATGCGTCGTTGCGGATCCCGCAGCCTATCCGTCCTGGGTCAAGGAGCGATACGATGCGGCGGGTATCGAGTATCTGAAGATTGCGGGCGAAGACTTCCCGCCGCGCGACGAGCGGAACGAGTTCGACGAGGTATGGATCTACAACGTGTTGCAGCACGTGCGCGATCCGGCGGCCGTGATCGAAAGGGCGAAGCAGTGCGGGCGGAAGGTGCGAGTGTTCGAATGGCTAGAAGTGCCGGCGTGCAAGGGACACCCGCACGTCTTGACCGCGGAGCTTCTCGACGGCGCGCTGGGCACGCGAGGCGAAAAGGTGAAGGTACCATGGTGGGACGCGGGCAACGGCTATGCGGCAACGGTCGAGGTGAAGCCGCGGCCGGCTGCGCCAGCGCGGCCGGAGGACCCGGCAGCTCGTCGTTTTCACCTGTTGGGTTTGGCACATATCCCGACCAACTCGGAGGTGACCTGTTGCGCGTTCACGCAGAAGATTCGGAAGCTGGCGCGCATGCTCCGGAGTCTCGGCCATTATGTGATGTTCTACGGCGCGGAACACAGCGACGTGGAATGCGACGAGTTCGTGCAGGTCATCAGCGATGCCGAGCGGGTGGCGTGCGTAGGCGATTACGACTGGCGTCAGGAGTTCTTCAAATTCGATTCCGGCGACGAGGCGCACGCCACCTTCAACCGCAACGCGATTACGCAGATCCGGGCGCGAAGCACGCCCGAAGATTTCATCCTGGCCACGATGGGAACGGCGCACAAGCCGGTGACCGACGCGGTGGGGTTGGAGCGGACGATCGAGAGCGGCATCGGCTACTCGGGGATCTATGCCAAGTACAAGGTGTTCGAGTCGTACGCCTGGATGCACCACCTATACGGGGTGCGCGGGGTGAATGATGGGGCGTGGTACGATTGCGTGATCCCGAACTACTTCGACGTTGACGAGTTCCCGCTCGGGAAGCAGGACGGGGATTACTACCTGTTCATGGGGCGGCTGATCCGGCGGAAGGGGCTCGACGTGGCCGTGCAGGTGACCCGGGCGCTCGGCAAGCGGCTGATCGTGGCGGGCCAGGGCAGCTTGACCGGGGGCGACTTGAACATCACCGACAGTCACGTGACCCACGTTGGCGCCGTGGGCGCCGAGAAGCGGGCGGAGTTGATGGGCGGGGCGATTGCGATGTTTGCACCCACCTACTACATCGAGCCCTTCGGAGGGGTGGCAGTGGAGTGCATGTTGTGCGGTACTCCGGTCATTACGACCGACTGGGGCGCCTTCCCGGAAACGGTAAGGCACGGGGTAACCGGATTTCGATGCCGGACATTCGATGACTTCTGTTACGCCGCCCAGGAGGCGGGGAGCCTGAGGAGGCTGGAAATTCGTCGTTGGGCGGAACGAAACTATTCGCTGAAACGGGTTGCGCGGATGTATGACGAATATTTTGCGAAGATCGCGGACATCGGGGGCGCGGGCTGGTACACGCGGCATCCGGAGCGGAAAGAACTCGACTGGCTGAGGAAGTACGGCGTCGAGCGGTGAGAGAGATCAGATAGGGCAGGACCGAACGGAAGTCAAGTGGTATGTCGAAGCTCCCTGGCTATATGCCGACCGAGAAGAACTGGCTGTTCTGGCTGCAACGCCTGTGGCGTTGGGCCAAGAGCCTGGATTCTACCGTGTCGGAACTGCCGGCGGAGAACGGCCAGAGCGTCTTCATTACCTACCACGACAACGCCCCGGATAGCGAGCCGGACCCGCCGGCGGGCAATGGGAACACCGAGGGCTGGCATACCGACCCGACGTCGGCTTCGGTGTGGATGAGCACCATGGTCGCCGAGACTGTGACCGCGGGGAACTGGAGTAACCCGATTCTGATGAAGGGACAGGAGGGGGCGACCGGCCCGACCGGCGTGAGTGGAGCGCCGGGAGAGAGCGGGGTGGCGCTGGTGGCTAAGGGCGAATACGCATCCCACGCGGCGGCAATCGCCGCATGCGGTGCCTTCGAGGACGGCTGGTGGTACCGCAATACGACTGATGGCAAAAGCTATTGTTGGTCCGACGGCGCCTGGTATGTGCTGGTCTCCGACGGGCTTGTGGGCCCCACGGGGACCAGCGGTCCGACAGGAACCAGTGGCCCGACTGGCGTGAGCGGCCCCACGGGGACCAGTGGTCCGACTGGAACCAGTGGCCCGACTGGAACCAGTGGCCCGACTGGCGTGAGCGGCCCCACGGGGACCAGTGGTCCGACTGGAACCAGTGGCCCGACTGGGACCAGCGGTCCGACTGGTGTGAGCGGCCCCACGGGGACCAGTGGTCCGACGGGGACCAGCGGTCCCACGGGGACCAGCGGTCCCACGGGGACCAGCGGCCCGACGGGGACCAGCGGTCCGACTGGGACCAGCGGCCCGACTGGGACCAGCGGCCCGACAGGTGTGAGCGGCCCCACGGGAACCAGTGGCCCGACTGGAGAGAGCGGCCCGACTGGCGCGACCGGCGCGACGCTCTACACGTGGATCAAGTACGCGGACGATGCCTCGGGCACGAACATGTCCGACGACCCGACGGGCAAAGAGTACATCGGGCTGGCGTACAACAAGAGCACGAGCGAGGAATCGTCGACCCCGGGAGACTACACATGGGGGTTGTTCAAGGGAGACGAAGGGCTTGTCGGTCCGACCGGGGCCAGCGGGTCGACGCTCTACACGTGGATCAAGTACGCCGACGATGACTCGGGCACGAACATGTCCGACGACCCGACGGGCAAGGATTACATAGGCTTGGGGTATAACAAGGTATCGGAAGTCGAGTCGACGGATCCCGAGGACTACACCTGGAGCTTGTACAAAGGGTCCGAAGGGGTTTCGGGTCCCACGGGGACCAGCGGCCCGACTGGTGTGAGCGGCCCCACGGGGATCAGCGGTCCCACGGGAACCAGTGGCCCGACAGGGACCAGCGGTCCGACTGGTGTGAGTGGCCCCACTGGGACCAGCGGTCCGACTGGTGTGAGCGGCCCCACGGGAACCAGTGGTCCGACAGGGACCAGCGGTCCGACTGGTGTGAGTGGCCCCACTGGAACCAGTGGCCCGAGTGGTGTGAGTGGCCCCACAGGAACCAGTGGCCCCACTGGGACCAGCGGTCCGACTGGTGTGAGCGGCCCCACGGGAACCAGTGGTCCGACTGGCGCGACGCTCTACACGTGGATCAAGTACGCGGACGATGACTCGGGCACGAACATGTCCGACGACCCGACGGGCAAAGAGTACATCGGGCTGGCGTACAACAAGAGCACGAGCGAGGAATCGTCGACCCCGGGAGACTACACGTGGGGGTTGTTCAAGGGCGACGAAGGGCTTGTCGGTCCGACCGGGGCCAGCGGGTCGACGCTCTACACGTGGATCAAGTACGCGGACGATGCCTCGGGCACGAACATGTCCGACGACCCGACGGGCAAGGATTACATCGGGCTGGCGTACAACAAGAGCACGAGCGAGGAATCATCGACCCCGGGAGATTACACCTGGAGCTTGTACAAAGGGGACGAAGGCGTTTCGGGTCCCACGGGGGCCAGCGGCCCGACTGGGACCAGTGGCCCGACAGGTGTGAGCGGCCCCACGGGAACCAGTGGCCCGACTGGGACCAGCGGTCCGACGGGAACCAGTGGCCCGACAGGTGTGAGCGGCCCCACGGGAACCAGTGGCCCGACTGGGACCAGCGGTCCGACGGGAACCAGCGGCCCGACGGGTGTGAGCGGCCCCACGGGGACCAGTGGCCCGACCGGGACCAGCGGTCCGACTGGCGTGAGTGGACCGACAGGCGCCACGGGGCCGACGGGATCGGACGGCGCGGATATCGTCTGGCAGGGCGCGTCCTCCAGTCCGCCGGCCGACCCCGAAGTGAATTGGTGCTACCGCGACACCGATGACGGCAAGATCTACATCTACACCGGCGCCGCGTGGGAACTGATGACGCAGGACGGTGACGACGGGGCTTCCGGCGCGGACGGGGCGGACGGCGACAGTATCTTCATCACCTATTGCGACTACCCGCCGGCCTCGACGCCTCCCACGCCGACCGGGGACGGAACGGTGTTCCCCTGGCACACGAACGCGACCGGCGAGATGGTCTGGATGAGTCAGAAGGTTGCGGCGTCCGCAAGCACGGGGACCTGGGGAGCGCCGCAGTGCCTTTTCCCGGACCGCGCCGGCGACGCCACGCTCGTGGAGCTGCCGGAGAAGAACTACGTGCTGACAGGGGAATCGGTGCCGGGGTCGGCTTTGTACCCGGACAACTGGAACGGAGCGGCGGGAACGTACTACACGGCATCGCTGCGTATCGTGCGCAGCTCCAATTACGACGTTTCGGGGATGCTGGACGCCGGCATTGGCAAGGGGAGCGACCAGGATGCCTGGGAGCGGGTGGCCTGGCTGATAAACGAGGAGCTCGGGTCCAATCCCGTGCAATGCCGGTACAACGGCTCGAAGTTCGATTTCTACTCGACCGAGGGCGCGGTTACGTCGGCCGACGAGATTCCCGCCGGCGATGTTCAGTGGTCGCGTGGTGTGAAATGCGAAACAGGTGTCTATACCCCGGTGCAGTCCACGCAGTGGTGGCAGACGTTCCGGACCTACCACGCCAACGCCTGGAGTTCGCCGCCGGCGCGGCCGACCGGAAGCGGCGACGCCGACGACTGGTCGACCACGCGGACCGCTTCGGCCACGTGGGTGTCGACCAAGAGGGCACAGAGTATTTCCGAAGGGCTGTGGAGTCATCCCGTCCCGATCGGGGGCGCGGAGGACGGCGAAGAACCCGAGTTCCGCTACACCCTCAGCGGCGCCAACAGCAGTACCGGCTACATCCATGCCAGCAGCAATCTCGGCTGGTTCGAAATCAACATCGACGGGACTGTTTACACCTGTGCGGGATTCGACGATAGCACCGGCTACCAAGACTATTGCGATAAGATCAATGCGGAGTTGGAGAACGACAGTGTTCCCGCCTACGTCGAGTACACCGGCTCGCGCTTCGTGTTCTACGCCGAAAGCCGCATTCTCTACGTCGAGTTCGACGGCACCCCTCCCGCCAGCCACGATGACGTGGGCAATATCAACCGCATGAACTTCGCGGGCGAAGAAGCAATCGGCGGAAGCGACAAGGGCGGCGTCGCCAGCGTCGGTTGGCTGCAACATTTTTACTGCTACTGCGACGATGCCTGGAGCAGTCCCCCCAGTCAGCCGGCGGTGGACGTCAGCGGCGACGCGGACTGGTACCTGCCCGGAGATACCTCAAGCGCGAAGTGGCGCTGTCACAAACTCTCTTCGGCCGCCGATGTCGGCACCTGGGACGATATGGCGGCCATAGACGGAGGACCATGAACATGAGTGCCTGGCTGGATGCACTGAGACGAGAGGCTGCGGCGCGGGTGGAGAATCGGCCGGCGTATTACTCAAGGGGCGCGCAGACCAAGTTGCGCGCCAAGTACGCGGACGCTCTGACCGACAGAATCACGGAACCGATCCCCGGCGTCCGCCCGGCCCGGACGAGCTTTCTGAGTCTCAAAGAGCCCGCTGGCGGAAGCATCATCCCCGGGACCGCGGCGATTCGGGTCGATCCGTTCGATGCAACCGGAGGAAATTATTCGAGCGATACCCGCCCACTGCCCGAGTACGACTTCGACCAGGGGACGTACATCGACGCGCAGTTCGACTGGATGCGCGGCCAGGACCGCTACGAGGACTGGAGCGACGCCGACATTCGGACCTTCGTCGGCGAGACCGTCGACATGAGCGACGCCGAACGCGCGTCGAGCGAACTGTGGGAGGATTCCCGCATCGCTCGGGCCACGGCAGCCGATGAAGCCGAGGCGGACCGCAACAAGATGCTCGCGGATCTGGAGACCTTCAAAGACCAGTACAACGAGGCGTGGATTGCCGAGACGCTGGGCCGGGAGAAGGCATACTGGGACACGAAGATCGAGCAGACCACCAACCAGGTCACGACGCAGTACGCGAACATGGGGAGAATCGCGAGCCCGTACATGATGGCCGAGCTGACGCGACGCATGACCGCACAGGCCGGGGACGCACTGCAGGTCCGCCGCTTCGAGCTGGAGAACGAACGCCGGCAACACATGCAGTACGTGCTGGAGATGCAGAACCAGGTTTTCCAGAATACCGAGCGCAACGTGATGGACCCGGCCACCGCCGCCGCTGTCAGTCAGATGCTCGGCCAGGGCGACAGCGACGTTGGCGCCTCGACGCCTCCTAATTTCGGCGGCTACAGCGCCGCCAACGCGGCCGCCCGGGCGGCTTCGGGGGATAATGCAGCCGCAACGACTGCGGCCAAAAATGCGAGTTTCAACGGCAGTTCGTCCTTTGCATAACATAAGGAGTACGCCCCATGGCCTACCAACTCTTCTACGGAAATCCCTTCGTGCCCGGAGTCGGGCAGTCCCTGGTCGAAGGCGCCCGCAAGAAGGAAGACTTCGCGCGGCGGATCCAGAACACCAAGCTGCGCCTGGAAGCCCGCGCGCTGGACATCGAGCAGGCCAAGCTCGACGCGACCAAGACGGCCAACGAGATCGACCAGGAGCGCCAGGCAAAGGCGCAGCAGGCCCAGGCGCAGCACTATGACGAATTGGCACAGCACTGGAAGCGGGGACATGACTTCAGCCGCAAGAAGGAACAGACGCGCGTCCGGGAGGAATCGGAGACGCGCGACCGCGAGCACTTCGACGAAGGCATCGCCTCCGAGGGTGCCTACCGCGAGGAAGTCAATGCCTTCCGTTCGGTCGGCGCCAGGCTCCGCAAAGGCAGGGAGAAAGTGCCGAATGGGTTCTATGAGCGGGTCGATTCGAAGGCGCAGGCCTGGATTGTGCCGAAGCCGCAGAAGTTGAAACTGGACGCACTACAGGCCGAACTGGAGATGCGGCTGGACTTTGGCGAGAGGAATGGGAAACCAAACGAAGCAAAGACCTGGGGACAGCTCGCGAAGAACATGCGGTCCGACGTGAAGGGAGCACTCTCGGGTATCAAAGACGAGATAGCGGAGCGGACACGGGCACTGGGCTACATGCCGGGGAAGGCGGTGATTGAGAGGGATCCAGAGCGTCGGCGACTGAAGCAAGATCGCGCGCGCCTGAAAAGGGCTCTGCAATGGTGGACGGATAACGCGGGGCGGCGGGTGAAACAAGCGGATGTCCCGCCATGGGTATACCCAGTGCCGCGGAAGGAAGAACCGGCGGTCGACCTCACGGGAGC
>Ga0307928_10003162_pt1 | contig 12578 bp, 19 predicted proteins | sample AceLakmetagen232_FD_201815 | JGI IMG/M metagenome (GOLD analysis project Ga0307928, IMG submission 201815) | Saline water microbial communities from Ace Lake, Antarctica - #232 | ecosystem: Environmental > Aquatic > Non-marine Saline and Alkaline > Saline | place: Antarctica: Ace Lake... | reverse complement strand
TAACATACAGTTCTTTTTTAGCAGTCGGCGTCCCTTTGGGCCAGGAAAACTAACTTCCTGTATAATTAAATAATATATATGTGCAATGTACCAATGTGTTATTATTTTAACAGGTTGTTATCTGAGTCCTTCTCTAATCATCCTTACTGCACTGATGCTTAACCCAGTAGTATCTGCTACATCTTTAAGAGTGAGCTTCTTGTTAGCTAGAAATACCATCCTAAGAAGTGTGTCTCTCTGCTGTTTAAGGTTCCCATACCTCTCTACATGTTCTGACTTATTCTGCTTAATAGCGTGGGTTCTTTTCTCGTTCCTGATCTTATAGTATCTTTTCTTTTCGTCTGTAGTCCAGTCATCATAGTGGATCTGGCATACAAAATTAGTAGCATGTGATGCATTCTTTGTTTTCCTGAATTTCTTTTTATTATCTAAACGGTTCCAGGGATCCTCTGACCAGGGGTTTACCTCCTGCTCAAATACCCATGCTGTGCCTCTTCTAGGTATGAATACATAAAACATAACTCTTGAAGTGAATCCTCCATCTAGTTCCCAAAACCCTGGAATGTTCCCACAGAGTAATAGGTGTCTATCTCTGCACATGTTTAAAACAGTGATAGCATCTATCTGATCTTTTTCATACCAGTTGCGTTTATAGAACATAGCAAAGAGCTCATCTATATGGATCCCTGAATATTCTGACAGTTGTCCTTTTTTCTCTTTACCTTCACCATCTATCCATTTAAGCACCTCTTTCCTGCTCCAGGTCATACGATCAAAGTCATAATAAGTGTCTGCTATCTCACAGTACTCTCTCAGCAATGCATCTGAAAACCTTGTCTTTCCTCCTCCTGGAAAACCTCCAGTTCCTACAATTACCATACGATCAGATTTAAGAAGATCCCATATAGTTAGAGCAAGACCGTTTATAGTTTCAATTTTGTGTGCTATTTTTTCTCACCTAAGTCGTACTTTTTTCTAATTGATTCCAGGCCTCCTGTCATCTCTATGCGTGGGAAGATCATGCTGTATTTATTCATGTTAATAAGGAGCTTTCTGTCTGCCTTTATGAGGTGTGTTTTTATAGTTCCTAGATTTCTTTTACCATCCTCTTTTTCATATTCCTTTTTTGCATCAGATAGAAATTTCTCAATTTTGGTGATCTCTTTATTATTGAGCTTAACATGTGCTAGAGTCAGAAGCTCCTGGAGACAGTCGTATGCTGTTGGTAGATCGTTCTCTATCATAGCTATGCTTTTCCTTTCTCTGATCTTATGGATCTCTAAATAGAACAATGCAGCCATATTGAATGGAGCTGCTTCATCAGGTTCTTTTTTTGTAAAATTTCCCATGTTTTAGATTGTGAAGGATCCATGTAAAAAAGACTACTATACTCAATAAACCCCAGAGAATAAAAATAACTTTCCATTGAGGAGATATTAATACATCCCTTTCTTTTTTTGAGTATCGAATTTAGTGAGGCCTTTTTTATAGAGCCATGCGTTTATGATTTCTAAGGCATTGATAGCACTCTGTGCATCTGAGCTATAAACTTTTTTTCTGAGAGTTATATATTCTTCTTCTTTTAAACTGGCTTTTAATGCTGCAGCTAGATCTGTGAATAAGGTACTGACAGCAGCCACTAGAGGATAAGCAGGAGGAGATGATCCTGCATAGTATCTGGCATAAAACTCTTTTAATTCTGTGAGAGCTTCATCTCTTCGCCTGAGGATCATGACACTTAAAGTGTCGTTAGGAGTCAGGGCTGTATATTCTTCTTTTTGTGGTTTGTCCATGTTTCTATAAGGTTGTTGTAAGCTACTATTTTTTTTATTGTTCTTAATCTGTGAGGATGTATTCTGTAGCCTTTTCTCCAGGTTTCTGTGATACTGTTGCACTGCAGATAACCATCTAGGAATAGCACTCTTATTTGTTTTCTCACATCCCCTGCTTTAACTATTCTTTTTATGTTTTCTGCTGTTATGTAGCTATAGTTTCCTGTTAAATGCTCTCTGTAGAGGTATGTTAAAATTTCAATTTTTCCCAAAGAGTAACACCACTGCATCATTTAGAGATACTTTTTTTATTTTGCCAGTGTAACCTTTTCTCTTTAAAGTTTTCCTGATCTTCTTTAGAAGGTATGCAGGCTGTAAGTATAACAGAGGGAGAAAGAAAATCAGAGATCCAAAAGAAAGCCAGGGCCACTGGAATATAGCTCCTGCTGATGCTGCAAAGATCCCTAATAATGACAGCAGCCAGGGAGGTAAAGGAGGCTCTAAAGAGATTATGCAGAGGTACTCATGCTTTAGCTTTTTTAGAGAGACTAGAGGATTTTTAATAAAAAGTTTATCATCCATGCCTTTACTTAACCTCAGGATAGAGTTTTCTACTATTGGACTTTTTTCTGTTAAAAACATAGCTGTGATCTTAGCCATCAGATCACCCTAGCTGCAGAGCATAAAGCCTGTGTTACTGCTGCTGTTTCAGTCTGCCAATAGATGCCTCCTACCTGGATCAATACGATCAGGATCACAATAAAGAGAACCCAGAGCACATAATCCTTTTGTAGATGAGGGGCCATTATGATCCTTTTGATCAGGTTGTCAGCAGTTGCTGCATCTATTGCAGCTTTTCCCTGGCCTTTATAGGTGTAGACTTCATCAGTAGACTCGTTTACAGTAAGACAGAAAACTCCCATCATAGGGAAAACTTCCTCTCTTGTTATCTTAGTCAATACTTTAGATGTTTTAGATCTAGTTTTGTAATGATAAGCACCATCTGCTTTAAACATTCCTGGCCTGAAATAGGTATCAGTTACACTGTGGATGATTGTCATGACCTTTTTGCCTCTGCTGCCCCTTACTTTAATAAAAGCAGTGAGCCATCCTTTAGAGAGAAAGTTTAAGCTCAAATAGATGAAAATTATGATCCCAACATAGGATACTATAAAGTATAAAGTTTCTTGGATTACAGGTATCATTTATTTCTCCTCCTTCTGGCCTCCCAGTAGTTTCCTTTCTGCAGGCCCAGAGTCATGCTTCTCTGTTGTGATTGTGCCATGCCTCCTTCTTAAAAATCCTTTTTTAGATTGTGAGATCTCTAAAACTGTGATCACTCTAGATAGTGCCAGGAGAAAACTCTCAACAAAACCCTCTTTTAATAGATCTCCTGCAATATCTAGCCAGTACTGGCAGTAGTCTGTTTCTCCTCCTAGATGTGTTGATAAATTGCCCAGTCTTAAATCTCTAGTGTAGTATGTGAGCAGGCCCCATAAAGGCTTTTTGTCTATCACTAATATTTTGTTTCCTTCTATAGATTCATAATAAGATTCTTCTACTGCTTTACTAGTTGCTCTAAAAAGTTCAGCATTGCTCTCTTTTCCCCAGGCAGGCTCAGTAGTTAAAAATGTTAGATCTAGATCATTAAAAGGTGTAGTTCTTGATCCCTCCATCTTTGGGAGTGTGCTCTCTTCTTTCTTTTTTGGTTGTTCCATTATACACAGTCTAGTTCTAGATCACCATCCTCTGCACCAAAGTCAGAAGATTCTAAGATATTCTTAACACTCTGTATGTGTGTGGCTACTAGGTTACTTTTATTTCCCATGATCCCCATAAACCTGTCAGAATAATCTACAGTTAAAGTATCTCTAGTGACTATTTCTAGCTTATAGTTACTCATTCCTTTTGCTATTGCATAGCGTGCTTTCTGTGATCTAGTTAGATTTTTTCCAAAGTTGAGCCAGGTTAGCAGTGCTTTTCTCCCTCTCTCATTTTTTGACTTTATTCTTATAGCTTTCATCTGTCTAGCCTCTCTATCTTTTTCATGAAGTTTAAAGAAAATGTGAATGTCAGGAGTATGCTTATGGCTACTGATGTCATCAGGAGGTATAAACCTAATTCTCCTCTCTCTGACACTACTCTGATGAGGAGATTACTTAAAAGAGCATAAGTACAAAAGAGCCCAGAGATAAGTAGAAAAGAATAGACTAACATTAATGCGTTCCCAAATAGATCTTTTTGTTTTTTGGTTAATTTTTTCATGGTTTTATCTCCTCTCTCTTTAAACACCTTTTGCAGATCCTTCTTTTTTTCCAGAAGAACATGGTGTACTTCCAGTCATGAGGACATATATCTAAATAACCTGGTAGCTTATATTTAGTATTTCCAGTTCTTCTATAATAGCCCCAGTGGTTTAAGGATCCTGCAGCTACCAATAATAAAAACATGATCATAGAGAAATGATCTGCTAAGAAAGATGGTTTTTTTCCTAAGTGTTGTCCTGGTTCTAAATATTCATTATTACATAATCCCTGGCTGCAGATCTCTTCATAGTTAGGTACATCACAGAAAAATAAAGAATCATTGCCCTGGGCTGAACAAGAGTAAAGAGGGTTATAACATGATCTAGATCTTTCAGCAGGGCAGTCATAGAAATACTGCCTAACTATTAGCCCATCAGTAAAAATGATTATGGTGAGAAGGATCCCAATAATAATAAAAGCAAATTTAAAATAGCGTGCATCCCAATAGCCAGGAGCCCATGATCTTATATTCATTCTCTCCTCAATTTCTTTCTCTTTTCTTTTCCATTTATGGATTTTATTTTTCCAGGATCTTAACATAGTTCCCCTCAGGTATTAGTATATAATTTTTGTTTTTTTTGATGATCTTCTCTTTAAGAAAGAAATGAGGTATAAGAAAATAGTGAGAAGGGTGAGCAGGATCTCCTCTAGGAATTGGTTTACTACTCCAATGTGTTGCATTTGTTGGAGTTCTTTTTTTCATTGGCATTGCTATGCCATTAAAATGTCATTGCGTTATTAAAGTAATTGGTACTAGAGAATATGTTTTATTTAAATACCTAATACTATTTAAAAAAAAGAATATTCTTTACTGATTAAGGGTGATTCGTATGGTTGTAGGAAATGCAATTTTTGCCATTATATCTTTAGCTATCACAGCAATTGTTTTGACAAGTGTCTTTATACCTGTTATCAAAGATGCTAATACTTCTGCTTATTCTACTGGTGAGCTAGCTCTTTGGGGAGTTATCACATTGGTTGCTATTGCAGGATTCGTCTATAATATTGCTGCTGCCTTTGGTATGGTGTGATACTATGGAGATAAATCTAGAAAAAAATAGGGAGGTCTCTGCATGATACTCCCTTTATTTTTTCTTTTTCTTGGTTTGACTATATTCTTTTTAGTTTATGGATGGTGGACTTCTAGCGATCTGTTCAGGATCATAGGAATAGTACTTCTTTTTACTCTCGGTATGGCTATGGAGCCTGCAGTACATTCTTTTAGCCCTTTGGGTGCTATTGAATATAAGAATGGGAGTTTTACAGATATAAACATCACAGCAGTAGGAGGCACTACCATTGTATATAGTGAGTACACTCCAACATACAACACTTATGAAAATCATTTACTGAGTTATTTTACTATGATCTCTGCAGTTTTGGGTTTTGTTTTGATTATGATAGAGAGGAGAAGAACCAATGGTTAGGCTTATAGTAGCAATAATTTTAATAGGGATGTTGGCAGCAGGGTGTGACAGTTACGGTAGTGAGGAATATCCTCAGATCATTATAGAAAATCTCACTCTAACATCTGGAGGATCTAGCAATAGTACAGGATCTAGTTTATGGGAGAATGCAACAGATAACAGATACATTAAACCTAAACAAGATCATTCTTTAAATGTAACTGTTACAGATACATGGCCTCCAGTAGCCCCTTATGTTGCTACTTTTGAGCATAAAGGAGATGGGAAAGGGGTATCTGTTAGAACCTTAGGAGGTAATGCTTTAGAGTTATATGCAACTACAGGATATGGTTTATTAATTAATGCTCAAGATGTGGCTTTTTATTCTATTGGAGATGTTGCGAATTCTCCTTCTGGTCTTTTTGTTAATACAGATACTGGAAGTGCTTTTCAGGCTGAAAGGAATGTTATAGGCACTGGTGATGATAAACCAATAGGAATATTTAAACAGAGAGAAGAACAGAATAACGGTTCAGGAGTTGCTATTCATAATATAAATAAAACTGGGGCTGTAATGCAATGGGGAGAGCCTATAGAATCTTATAACAATGCTGAATGGTTATATTGGATGATGCCAAGACTTGATAATGATTATTATATAAGGATGCCTAACGATATAGGGCAAGTAAATGAATGTTGGGGTATAAATAATATTAATGGAAGAATATTAAACACTTCATGGCTTAATTGTGGTGGTGGTTCTTATACTTTCAATGTCTCAAACAATGTTACAACAGAAGAAGTATTTAATGGAAATACTGTAACATTAGCAGGAGGGAATAATCTCACTGTAACACAGACAGGCACAGACTTTATTTTTGATTGGACTGGAATATTAGCTCCTACATTATGGACTATTTATTCAGGGATAGATAATTTTTTAAGACCATTTAAATATGGTTATGCTGTCATTACATCATGGGGTGCTGTTCCTGATGGCAATGCATGGCATGATTTAGGGAGTGCAGGGCTTATATCTCAGATCACTACAAACAGCTCACTAGTTCATTCTTATGATGATATTTATGCTGATGATTCTCATAATTGGAGAGGGAATACTGCAACAGTATCATATCAATGGGCTTCATCTGTTGGCATACCTTTTGATCCTTCTTTTATGTTTTTGATTCAGGAGAATATGCAGGCCACTAGACAGAATGATCAAGAAGGATATATTCCTTCTAAATCAAAACAAACAGAATTTTATCAGTATGATGAAAAGGTGGCTCAGTCTTTTGGGATGGATTTAATCCCTTCTCAGTTAAGTATATTATATCCTTACATCCAGATAAAAAGGTATGCTATAACTTTCACTAGGCCTTATGAATTTGGCACTATCCCCTCTATTCTTTGTACATGTGGTATTAATGGGGATGCTTATGGATGGATGGGCCAGGGAGGGAGTTTAAGCTGCACAGTAGAAAACCCTACAAACACAGGGTTTATAGGAATTTGTCAGCAGATAGATCCTGCTGATCCTTTTGGGGAGAGGATCTTATTGGTTGGTGATGTGTTTTATAATTGGCAATCAATAGGATCAGAAGATACTGGCCTAATACAACAGGGGAGACAAATAGAATATATAGAGGAGACTTACTAATGAAAAAAACAATAACAATAATTATGCTGCTTTTGGTTTTTCCTTTAGTTGCAGGAGAAAAGATAATCCAGGCTGATACTATAGATCAAGCAGGGCAGTCATGGGGTTATAAGATCACAGATAAGTATGAGTATGATGGTGTTAGTATGTGTTATTATGGTGCTAGAAATTTCTATGTTACTTTTGAGCAGCCTATGAAAAACCCTATAGTTATCTGTCAATGTGAGCAGACAAGTGAAGAGTTTTATCATTATGGTGGAGAGTTGGAGTGCCATAAAACTATGGTGTTTAATACAGGATTCACAGCACAGTGTAGGAGTAAAACTAACAGACACTTTTTAGATGAGAAAGAGAATCTCTATAACCCAAAGAATGTGTTTATGGATTGGATTGCTGTAGGTGATGTTTGGCCTAATATGAGGTTAAGCTAATGCATAGAAAAAAGCTCCAGGAGATGAAAGTCATGATCTGGGAGAATGGGGAACCTGTCTATAAAGATAAAGGTACAGGTAAGAAAGTAAAGAAAAACTTTATGGAGTATTTGAGGTTTAAAGAATAATGACAGAAAGAAGATCAGGGAGTGATTACAGCTCTACTCGAACATGGAGCAATAGAAGGAGTGGCAGCTCTAGTGTATCTCCTGGGCAGTTTACAGACTCAGGTGCATCAGGTAGAGGTGCAGATATTAGTAAGACACAAACAGGTGGCACTGGAAGAGTAAGGAATGAAGCCTCTAAAGATGTGATGGTAGAGAAAGGAGAGTTTCAAGAGGGTGGAGTTGATATAACTCAGACTCAGCTCTCAGGGGATGAGCTTAGATCTATCCAGATCAGACAAGAAGAAGAAGCACAGAGAGAGAAGGAATTACTCCAACAGGGTGAGCAGCTTCAACAGTATGCACAGGACAGGAAAGAAGAGGCAGAAGAAAGATCTAGAAAGGCTAGAGAAGAAAAAGAAGATCTAGGAGATCAAGATAAAAAACCCTGGACTGTTAGCACATCTCCTGATAAGAAAAAAGAAGTATGGACTCCAGAAGTTGAGAGTATGGAGGATAGAATAAAAGCAAGTGAGAAGAGGCAGAGAGATTTTTATGAGAATAAGGGGTTTAAGAATGTCAGGAGTTTTGCTAATTTTGTCACTGGAGGAAGAGGGCGAGATTATTCTGTTAGAAGTGACACAGGCAAAGTAGCAGAGAATGTGGCTTTCGGTTTATTCTCCTGGCCCATTGCTTTAGGTGGAGCTATCCCTATGATAGGAGAGAAATTAGCAGCTACAGGTGAAGGACTGAGCAGAGAAGAAACTGCAGAGAATGTAGTGCCTGAGTATAAAAGAACAGATAAAGAGACTATTAAAATTTATGATCCTAGAACAGTGGAAGGTAAAACCACACTGATCAGTGCTGCTATATTTGCAGTGCCTATGGCAGCAGGTGCTATGGCAGCAGGTAAAGGTGGTTTTGGCCCTGAAGGATTTAAATTAAGGGGTGTAGACATAACTACAGAAGGGCCTACTAGTTCTGTGACATCATACAGAGGGATCTCTTTAGAGTATGGAAAGAGTAATCCTCAGGCTGTTAATCTAGCAGGCTATAGATCTTCAGGTAAAAGTGAAGTAACAGTTAAACAACCTAGTGGGGAATTTAAACCTGTTGCTGAGACTCAGAGCCTGCCTATGAGGATCCCTGAAAACAGGCCTGCTGTTATTATAGGAAAGAAAGCTATAGATGTCAGTGAGGTTGTAGCAGTTGCTAGAACAGCTAAAACTCAGATCAGTGAGATCGTTGAGCCTGTTGTAAGAAGTAGTAAATCTATTATGGAATGGTATAGAGATTCTGGCCAGATCTTAGATTTAAGAGCATTGCCTCCTGATAGTGCCATGCCTTTAGAGACTGCTAGCCAAACTATGATTATAAAATCTAGTGCACCTAGAAAAGCAGAAGGGAGAGTTTTAATAGAAACACCTGAGGGGCATGTCAATCTTCCAACAGCTAGCAAAGAGTACATAGAAGTATTGCAGGATCTGGCTAGAGCTAATGCTTTCCAAAAGAGTGCAAGCGTTAGAAAAGAAGCACTACTTACTACAAAGGCATTAAGTGATGTAGGGAATTTAGAGCTAGTTAAATTTACAAAAGAAGAGGGTGGGTATATCTATGGATCTGATGCAGCACAGCAGAGTGTAAGATCTTCTATTATGGAACAGAGAGGGCTGCCAGGAGATAAAGATATTTTTGTAGCTAAAACTACAGAGGCAGTGAGGCCAAAGTTAAAAGATAAGACAATGCCTGCAATAGAGAAAGCAGGTGATAAAGTAAGAATGGAAGATCCTGGCACACTTATTGAGAGTAAACCAATGGCTGAAGAATGGAGGCATGCAGGAGATATACATACAATAGATAACCCAGAGAAAGCACCTGATACATATATGAGTTATGCTCTAGATAAACCTAAGATCAAGATCAATGTTAAAGGTGAGGGGAAAGTTAGATATTCTCAATTAATGGAGGAGGGTTTAAGGAAAGGATCCTCTATAGCTACATTTAGAACCTCTGAGGAAGGTATGCCTTATTTTGGGCCAGAAGCTCATAGGATGAAAGATTTTAAAGATCTAGCATACTGGAATGAGGAGCTGTATCTTAGCAAAGGAATGAAGCCAGAGCAGGCTAGAGCTGCACTAAAACCTTTTAAAGATCTAGTTGGTAAAGATGTCTTTGAGGTTAAAGCAGGAGAAGTAGCTGCAGGATCTCCTAGCAGAAGTGTGAGGCCTCCTTTTAGTGTGTTCAGTCCTTCACCATCACCTAGTAAGAATGTGTTTATGGGATCTCCTAGTGCTAGTGCATCTCCTTCAGTCAGTCCAAGTCCTTCACCTAGTCCAAGCCCATCACCTTCACCTAGTCCAAGTCCTTCACCATCTCCAAGCCCATCACCTTCACCTAGTCCAAGTCCTTCACCATCTCCAGGGCCTGACCATCCTAGCCCCAGTCCTGTTATGATCCCTACAGTATATGGATCTCAGAGAGCTGCTAGTACTCGTTATAGGGCTTTTGTTAGAGAAAGAGGTATATGGAGGCAGAAAGGAGGAACCTTATCTCTGCGTGGAGCTATGAAAGAATTAAGGAAAAAGATAGAAACCTCTGCAGCAGCCAGTGGAAAGATCATACCTATAGGAGGAGGCTCCCCAGTTAGCCTAAGGAAACAAATAGGAAAAGCCTTTCCTAGATCTATTTACTATCAGAGCAGAAGAGAGTCAGGTGTTATTATTCAAAAAGCCTTTAAGCGTATCAGTTCAGCAGGAGAAAAAAGAGAGATCACTCAGAAAGGGATAGCTGTTAATAGAGCTAAAGGCATATTCAGGAAACAGAAAAAAAGGAGATGATTAACATGGGAATGTGGAGCAAGATCCAAGAGATAAAAAAAGACATGGTTGAGGATGCAAAGGCTGAGAGAGCTAGTAAGAGAGCCTATAAAACTGTATACAGAAAAGAAAAAGTTAAGGCTACAATACACCAGGCTAAAAGAGATGCTAAAACTGATGCAAAGAATAAAAAATCAGGCAGTGTGATGTCAGGAGTTAGATTACATCTAGCAAAAGTTAGAGAGAGAAACAGAAAAGAGCAGCTAGAGTATGAGAAGGTAAAGAAGAACAGGCAAGTAGGGCACCTTCCAATGTATGGAGGTAGACAATGAGAGGAAAGAAAGCACAGACAGCTCTAGCAGTTGCTGCTATGCTTTTTGTGTTTGGCCTGATCTGGATCACTGGCTTATCTGGGTGGATTGCAGAGACAGGACACGAGCAAGTAGAGGTTAATAATCTTTCAGGCTTTGAAGGGTTTTTTTTCTCTAACATGAATCTCTTTACAGGATTATTTTATATCATAGCCTGGGTGGCTGTTGCAAGGTTTGGTTTTGCATGACAAGTAAAAAGATATTACTTTATATGATTATTTCCATTATGTTGATTAGCTCTGCTCATGCTATAACAACAGAAGGAATTAATGATTATTATGATGGTGATATAATTGGTTTCTATGATGACACTCTCAACGGTACTAATGGATCCTTACATAGTGTTATCTTCACTAATCCTGCTAAACTTAATGGAGGATATAATTTTACTGGAGGAAATATTACATTTCCTGCACAGCTTTATGAGCCTAATGAGTTCACTCTTAACTATTGGCTAAGATGTGACAGCAAAAGTAATAATTACTGCATGGCTACAGCTCACACTTTAACATCTTATACTGGCATAGGCAATGGCCCTAGAATCTTTGTAAAATTAGAAGGAGGTACAGAGCATACTTTCTCTATTCCTGCAGGAATTATAGGCAGTGGAAATTATCACATGGTTACTATAACCAAAGACAGTAACAACAAGTTAAGAGGGTATCTTAATGGAACCTTGATAAACACTTTTACTGATTCAGGAGCCTTGAGAATAACCTTAATGGGAAACTTACCCTCTGGCCTTTTCCCTTTAAATGGTTCTGTAGATGAGTTGCTTATTGGTGATACAAATTTCTCACAGCAAAATATTACAGATCTTTATAATGCAGGTATTGGTTATAATCCTTTTGGTGGCACATCTCATAAGCCTTTATATTTTAGTTCTCCAACTCCCTCCAATGAATCTAATGTTTACCTTAATAATTTATTAAATATCAATGCTACTGCAGACATAGATGAGCTAACGAGGATAAATTTAGTAGTCTTAAACAGTTCTCTTGATGTTATTTTTAATGAGACAAGAGTAAATGCTAGTGCTCCTCCTATGATTCCGAATTACTTTAATATCTCTTTAGAGATAAACACTATAGGGAATTATTCTTTTATTGCTACAGCCCAAAATAGTACAGGTGGCAATTACTCTACAGGATATTATAGAGTATTTTTTTATAATATCACACCTCCTTATTTTATAGATCCTCTCAATGGATCAGATATTTATGAGCCTTATCTATTGAATTATACAGAGGCCAATATCACAGAGAATAAAACAACCATCACAAAGTATAGAATAGAATTACTTAATTTAGACTATTCTCCTGCGTATGTTATTGATGATGACAATGGGCTTAATCTGACAAAGTTTTTTAATATTTATGATGCTAATCTTTCTATAGGGTTGTATCGTCTTTTTGTTGAAGCTCATGACAATAACGGTGCTGTAGCTAATAGCTCTATAGAGATCAACCTCACAAAAAATGCACAGCTTAATAGTACAGCATGGTATGGCCCTACACAGATCCAGAATTATACTATAACTTTCACAGATCATGTGACTATGGAAAAGATCCAGGAGAATGTGACAGATTATTTAGGATCAGTTTCATTGATCAATGGCAGGACTTACTCTGTCTTTCTAAATGGATCTATCTCAGGGTATGCAGATTATTATGACAATCTCACTATAGATGCATGGTATGACTTTTATAATG
>Ga0307928_10003161_pt1 | contig 12578 bp, 30 predicted proteins | sample AceLakmetagen232_FD_201815 | JGI IMG/M metagenome (GOLD analysis project Ga0307928, IMG submission 201815) | Saline water microbial communities from Ace Lake, Antarctica - #232 | ecosystem: Environmental > Aquatic > Non-marine Saline and Alkaline > Saline | place: Antarctica: Ace Lake... | reverse complement strand
CTTACACGCCTTCACGCTTCACCCCATCCTTCCTGTGGTGGGCAGATCATAAGCGAGCCGCAGTTAGCATCCTCCAACTTACCCCTACAATCATCACAAATATAGGTATGTCCCATCAAAACTACAGGCGCACCCTTGAGATCACCACCTACCTTCTTGATGAGATTTACTTCCGCGTGTCCTGTCTGCTTACAGACATCCCGGCAGAGTTCATATCCTTCCCCGGTCTTCATCCCTTCCCGAGGACATACCTTCTGGGGGTTCAGGCATTCGTTAGTCCCAACGTAGAGGACGTTGTCAACGATAGCAAATGCTCCGACAACCTGCTTCGCACATCGGTTCGCGAGTTTGATTCCCGCTTCGGTCTCGGGCATTACCATCTGCCCCTGTTGGTTCGCTTCCAAGACCATCCCCTTCGTGACCGTATTGTCACCAAGTTCGTCCCTTATCTTCCTGAACGTTCGGTAGGAATCCTCCAATACCGAAAGTGGTCCGATGTCTCCGGCCCTGGACCCATGAAGAGACTTGATTACCTGGATCGTATTATACGCAGTCATTTCCATCAAATCTAGCAATGCCTCTTCTAAGTCAGGACGCATCATCTCACCGGCCCCAAGATTACCGCCTTCTCCCCTTCTTCCCCTTCTTCGGGAACCACACCGTACTTGACTTCCCCCATACTCGTACTGTCCGGATAGTAGGTTCCCGTTGACAGATCGGCAAGAGGGCTGTAACAATTCCCTTCCGAGTCACTCGACATAATTATAATCCTGTCGGGGTCCATGCTCTGTAGTGCTGCAATCAATTTCTTTACGGTCATAACGCCGTCCCCCTCTTCATCTGCCTTCGGTTTATCATCCCAAAGTTTTCTAGTCCCTATGAGATCCCCAATACCCAGCCCGGTCCCGCATGAGGAGTGAACGACTGCCATGCTTGGTCCCATAGGATCCTTTACCTTGCCCGTCACTATCAGTTCGGCCAGGCTTATTCCTACCAGATTCTCGCTACCCTGTGATCCATCGAATACGTTTCCGCACTTACGACATCTATATTGATATATGAATGTACTCATTTCTTTTCCTCCCTGGAATAAGTATAAGTGTGCCGTACGGACAGTAGATAGTAATATCGACTTCCCAATTACACTTCTTGCACTTGTATATGCATCGCTTCCAATCGTCGTACTTCTCGCCGTAAAGGGGTATATGTTCCGGGCTATGGATGATCCGACCACAGTTCCCGCACCTCACAGTCGGGTGGATAATCTTAGCATACTGCTTCGGGGTCAACTTGATCCTAACTAGTTTCGGACCATCTATCATTTCTTCTTCTCCTTCTTCTCTAATGCCCTTGTTGTTCTATCCACACCTTCTCCCTTGCATAAGATCACTTTGCCCCCTCTTCTATGGGATGAACCGTAGGGTAAACATCCCATAGAAGACATTCTTATTCTACGGTATGTACGTCTTATGTGGGCGTAGTATTCGCCTCTAATTTACTTCCCGTGATACTTACACCGATCCGTTCCGGCCAGGGCAAACTTCATACACTTCCGTCTCTCTGCTCCGCATTTCGGGCATACGGTTTCCCCTTCTTTGAACCTGTAGGTGCATCGTTTTCCTTCGTTGATGGGGGTATTACAGTTTCGATTTGGGGCTCCACACAACTTCTTTTTGATCTTCATAATCTACTCCTCTTGTATTTTATTTGTTGTAATATCCAGGATGATCACTTAACCACCTTGCCTACGCCTATACCTCCTCTAGCAACTATCTCGGTATGGTCATACGTACTGTAGTTGGCGTATTCGCGTCCACAGACATCCATGATTCCGCAGCCCTGTATTGCTGCCGATTTTAGGAAGTCGAGTAGGTTCACTAGGGCTTCGCAGTGTGTTTTCTGAATGAGAGAAAGGCTATCCTCCGTAACCATCCCCGATAACATTTCCTTTTGTATTTCCAGTTGACCCCAATCGATGTCATCTATTCCAATAGTAAATTCTTTTTCCATGCGTTTCCTCCTCTTGGATTTTCCCACAAATCCGTGTGGGATATACTATACAGTATCCCCTTCTTCCATCGTCCAGCTTGGAATCCAGAACCCTTCCTTGCCTTCGCAGTTGGGACACCCGAACAGCTCGTGAGAACCCTCCTTCCTGACCTCAATGGCGTAATCTCCATCCTCGCCATCTATAGTCAGCTTACGCCCCGGAGGGAGCATGTGAGTCCATCGGTGATCGCAGCCATAACAGATACACTGAACGTGGGCTTCGACAAGAACATCATCAAAGGTAACGATCATCAGTGGTGTCGCTCGCTTGATGTCATCGTGTGGCGGAATCACGATTGTCTCAATGTTCACCAAAGAAACTCTCGGGTCTCCGAGAAGAACTTCAAGATGATCATTTTTCCCGGTGGCACCGCAGACTTCGAACATCCTCACAGACCTCCGAACCATCTCATCACTTATGACGGCACTGATTCCTCGCAAGGCATCATGATAGGCCTTATACAGATCCTCAACCGGGAACCCTCTATCTTCTCCTTCTGCGACACGGCGAAGAACATCCACGGCCATCTTTTCCATTACCGATGACCTCAACCCATCCAATACAATCAATTTGTCTGTCATAATCTATTCCTCCGTTACGAATATTTTTCGTTCTCGATCGTATCGAACCTTCTCAGGAAGATCCGGCATCCGCTGTCTCACCATGAACCAGAATAGTTTCTTCGCCCCCTCCACTATCCTGACCTTCCCATTGACGAGTGCCTTCCCGCCCTCAAGCATCTCCTCCCACTCCACACTCTTCCCCACCGAGCCCATAACCGCCCGATCATATTGCTTCGTTGCTTTTTCCCAGATCTCTCGCTCCCTCGACAACACCGCCTTCGCATCCTCGATAAGCTGATCAAGCCCTACGATATCCTCAAGATATTCTTCCGGCATCTGGATATCCACGATCTATTCCTCCTCTTCGTATCTACGTCCATGATGCCACAGGCAGTCCTGTAGGAACAGTCGCCACATATATAGTACGAACATGAATACGAGTCCACTGACAAACATTAGACCGGTGGAGATGAGACTCTTTCCGTGAAGTATCCCGAGTCCGAACCATCCCATAGATGATATCGTCTGAAATAATCCGAACGACTTCGTGTTCCATGGTTCACGTTTATTTGCGGGTTCTTTGGCTGTAGTCATAATCTATTTCTCCTCTCCAGTGTGTTCCGAAGAAGACTTCGGGTTCCCGACGAATTCCAGCTATCTTTCTAATCCATTCCTTCGCGCGGTCGCATTCCTTCTGTAGTGATTTGATGGACCGACCCTGGAAGTCCATGCCCTCGTGCTGCGTTCCCTTCGCGAGAAGAACTCCCATGATTGCGTATTCCCCATTCATCCCATCGGTAAGGATACAGAGATCCCCGACTACGTGATGGTGTTGATCGTACAGACCATAGTAGTGCGACTCCCTTTCGAATTCATCCCTACCTTCACACCCATCAACTATACCCTTGACCTCTTTATCAGTAAGGTTGACACCGACCATGATGAATTCTTCTCTGTTTGTACTCACGATCTATGCCCCCGTCTTCTTGACTTCTTCCTTGATGGCCCTCATGGACCAACTGACTGTAATCGGTATTTCTTTCATAATCTACTCCTCCTCTATGCAACTATAATTCCGACGGCAGGATTTGACTCCTGCCGGAATTGTTTTGCTATGCAGGGCTCAGCAACGCTTTGCACGGCCAAGCACTGCGTGGCACCGATTATTATTTCTCATGGGAACAACCGCTCTATCTGCAACTCCGCATTCTTGAATATATTCGCCAATCTCTTGAACCTAGCGAACCTCGACCGCATGGATCGGATATGGTCGAGGGCCTCTTTCAAAAGAACCGCTCTAGTCTCCTTTGTAGACATCGCATCCTCGGTATTCATATAAGTCCTTATCGTCTTTTCCTCCTCATCTTCCGTAACGATCTGGTAGTGACCATTCGAATACGCAGGAACTTCCACATCTTCAATAATAACCGTGAGATGGCTCAAGTATTGACGCGCCACCCACAGCCGGTTCTTATGAGCTTCACTTGCATCATCCCACGAAAAGAATCGATGAAGGCGAGATTTTGAGGATGTAGCTTCCTTCAAAAGAATCTTCGCAGGAACCGTCCGCTTGCCACCCAACTTGTGCTTAATGGCAATTTTTTCAAGTTCTTCTCCGAGAATCTGCGCATCACTGATACTAAATCTTGCACCAGGATGAGCACCATACTGAACCTTTTCGGACTTACGTTTCTTTTTCGGCATTACTTCCTCCTTGCGGACTTGACGATGAAGCGACCGAATCGACCACCACGTTCTGGACGCCATGCACCAATTCCAACACTAGATCCAGCTGTCGCAAATACGCTCACTATCTGTGCCGGACTAATTACCCGTTCATCAAAAACCACAGTGAAGGGAATCTCCCAATCCTGGAACCTCCCACGAAGAACCGGAACCCTCCCATTCCCCATCGAAGGTTTCACCATATCCATTTGCTTCTTCGGACCAGACTTGGATATTATCGGAAGATAACCTTCTGGATGCTCACAGTCGACGAAAAATGCCTGCCGAAGAAACGTTTGCTTGACACTTTTATCCAATGTACGAGCCGTAGATACGGCCGATTTTTTGATGCCGCCAGAAGGGAATCCATACCTTATCTTCCCTCTTCTTGAATATTTATATAATGAATCTATGTATTCTTTATCTGGTTTTCGGGGAGGCTTCTTTTTCAACTTACCGCCTCCTCCAGTTTGGCCCCTTAATATTTCTATCCCTATTTCAGGTGGGAATCGAGAACACAATAGCGGAGAGATACCAACAGCCCGTAACAATAGATGCCTTTCTCTCGGTTGATCAATTAGAAGTTTCACTTTTTTTTGTGCCATAACCTATTCCTCCTTGAGTTTTTCGGCATCCAACTTGGATACTATCTGCTTCAGGACATCCAACTTGGTACGGTCTCTCTCCAAGAATCCGAGACCCAACGAGGAGATCCCATTATTGGCCATGAAGAAGAAGAAATCTACCTCGGAGATGGGTTCTCCTGTCTCTACCTCGATACGGTATCCATGGATCTCGTCCCATACATCCTTCGCAATCCCAGTCTTGAATCTATCAAGGAGGATCCTCTGATCCCTGAGCATATCCTCCCGACTATCCCCACAATATACGAGATCGAACATAGGCGATTCATCCATAATCTAATCCTTCCCGATGATATCTTTGATTCGTTGAGATGGATCCCTGGGTGGGGCGTGAGTGTGTGAAACCTTCTGCGCCTGAATGGACTTGATGAGGTCATCCATCTCGATACATATCATATGAAATGAATCTGCATGATACGCTGGACCTTCATCGAGAATCTTTCGCTGGGCATTCTCGGCAATCATCCCTTCCATGTCAGCCCTGGCCCGGAGGAGCTTGGCTTCGATAATCTTGATATCAAGTTCACTCATCGTAACCATCCGCATCTTTGCCATCCTCATCCCGGTCTACGTTTGCAACTGCGCGACACTCTATCCTCGTAGGGAGAGTATCAACCATCCTGAATACGTGTTCCGTCCCGCACTTTTCACAGTTACCAACCTGCCCTTCGAGGGCTTGGGCGATGAACGGTGGGACACAATCACCCTTCCACCTCTTCAGTTCACAGTTCCCATCCTTCGTCTGGAATTCGACCTTGCCATCACAGCCTGGCCTTACGCAGTCACAGAATACACTATCGAATGATCCCATTATTCCTTTTCCTCCTTGGTTATTCTGGCTTGAAATATCTTCCTCTTCTCTTCCCGACATTCCCTACATCTCTTGAACTTGTTCGCGTGTTTCCGCATCAACTCCTTGTTCCGAAGATCGCTTGGATGGTTCCCGATTTTATCTAAATACGTTTCGTAGATCGGACAGTACCCATTACATGCGTAAGCGAAGCACTCCGAATGACAGGCCGGACCATCCGTATATATGTGGAGATACTTCATCCTTCTTCTTCATCTTCGATCAGTACGATTCTGATCTCGCAAACGCGCTTTCCCCAGTCGCCTGTGTCTTCGATCCGGGCCATAACATCATAGACCCCATCACCAAGACCACTTGAAAACGCTACGCCAGCCCCGGCGTGTCCCAGATTATAATTGAGCTGACCACCCATATGTCGCATAGAAGATGTGCAGCATCCGTGATAGGAAAACTTCTTGCTTTCGGGGTGTGGCAGTGTTTCAAGGATCCCCTTTTCAATCGCTTCGTTGTAGGTCATCCCATCTTCGTATTCGGTATCATACCGTCCCCCGCTGTTCGCAGGGGATTCCACAATCTTCCCGGTCTTCGTATTCCGCATCGGCGGATGACCAGGGTACTTCTCGTTCTTCCACTGGCTATCGATGTAACATGGATCACACACCATGAGCTGGCCACTATCGACCCCGACTTCCCCAATCTTCACCCAATTCTCTTCTTTATTTTTTGGCATCGGCGTCATCCTTTCCTTCTAGTAGTTTAGGGGCTTCAGCTTTCAGGTGTTCAATCCCCGCTGCTCTGATCTTGAGTTCTACGAAACTTTCGATCTCGGCCTTGGCATGGGCTACGCTTTTCTCTACCTTTTCGTCCATGCATCGAGCCGCGAAGGCGAGGTTGGATTCAACATCCTGAACAATTCTATCTGCGATGTTTTTGAGATCCTCCCGATCTACCTTCTTCGACAATCCCCGCTTCACGAGTTTACTGGCCTTGTTCGCCAAATCTCTTGCGGCACCCAGGGTCTGCCTCAAGGCAGCTTTGAGATCATTCGAGTCCCGTTTCATCGGGGATTCATAGTCAACCTCTGGCCGGTTCCCTTCATCACCCTTCACGTAGTTGAGCGTACACGGCACCCCGTTCCCTATGTTCGTACTGAACAGCATTTCTGCGAGTTGTGCATGGGACATGGAGAGTCGGCAAACCATTTTCTTGGCAAAGAAGTTTTCCTTGTATTCATCCCGGCAGATGTCAGCTTCGTAGACTTCCAGGAAGACGTAGTGCTGATGCTCGACCGCACTACCGACTAATGTAGCCTGACCACTTACATGCGAGATCCCGATCATCCCGAAGGCGGGATGCGTATACCTATCGCCCAGAACTGGATCGCGCTTCGCTGATTTCGTCGGCTTCATTTCACTTCTCCTGGTTGTAGATTAGACTCCGAGATCTTCTGGGGGAACTAGTCCCGTCGGAAGGGGGACCGTCCCATCTAGAATGGAAGCCCGTATCGCTTCCTCTTCAATTGGCGATTGGGGTTCTGCTTCGGGCGTCGGTTCTGGCATCGGATCTGGCACTGGCTCGGGCGTAGCCACTGGTCCTGGTACATCTTCCGGTTCTGTTTCAGCCACAGGCTCCATGACAGATGTCGGATCTTCTTCGACTACCGTTTCCCCCGGATCACTTTCCATAAGCGACGGGTTTGGTGCCGGAACCTCAGTTTGGCTGGATTCAACTTCTTCGGATTTGTACCGGATATACGGATAGGTGATATCCTTGAAGTCAACCTCGGACCTACACCCCTCACTGGTACACCTGTGCCGTGTGATGCCCTTTTCCATCGTAATTTCTCCAGTCGGGCGCATCATTCCATTCCCACACTTGTCACAGACGAAGTCTACCTGTACGGGAACTACTATCTTGGTTATTTCGCTCATCGTTTTTCCTTCCTTTCGGTATTGGATTTTGTCGAGCTAACTATTCCTTGTCTTCCCCCGCATCTGCATCAATAATTCTGAGCTTGGCAGGAACCTTCATAGCTTCTTCCGGGAGATATTCCAACGCACCCTTCATCAAATCAGCAATCTCCTTACGGAGAGCGTTCCTCTGGCGGTTGACCTCATTACGGTAGATCGTCTGTATGGAAGTGACGAAGTTCGGATTCGAGGATTCGAGAATGTGAAGCTTCGCCGCCTTTGGGTCGGTCCCCGGCAGAAGACAAGACACCATATCCTTCCCAAGACCAGCCAGAACATCCGTCATGTCATCCAACTTCGTGATCTCATCGTGCTTCGCCCTGATGCTTACCATCTTTTCATCAAACGCTTGCGTGTCCATCTTGTCCATATCATTCCCCACAATCCTGGGCAATTATCACCCCTCGTTTTTCAGGCAGCCTTGCCTGACCTTTCTATCTATTCGAAATCGCTATATACCGCTCGACGCTTCTTCATTTCAGAAGCTATCTTTCCTCGTATTGCCTTCTCTGATAATGCATTCCTGAGCCCAATTGCAGATTTCTTTTTTAGGTAGAGCGTGCTAGGAGTTGTTGTTATGTATTCGTTGTCGGATGCCGTAACCTCAGCTATGGAGATCACGAACCTATGATCCTTACTGTTTACCGAATAGAATCCAAACGTTACAGTCGTAAACGCGGAATGATACGAAGATGCCCATTGGAAGCTACATCGTGTTGACTCAATCATTCCAATCTCTTTCGTAATTTCTACGCCTTTTTTCATTGCCTTCTGGTGCCATTCCAGATACTTATTGATGTTCTTGCGTATTTGTAACCGCGCATCCTTTCCGAAGATCAAAGCGACTATCCCGGAATAATCGGAATATGCGAACATAACCAATTCCTGTCCTTCGTTCACCACCAGACCAACGTTCCGATCCTTCAGATCCTTTGATATGCCATTATATATCTGGCCACTCGTGGAGAACAGCGTTATGGGATCATCCTCTGCCGCCGTAGCAATAGATGAGAGAATAAGAATTAAGGCAATTATTTTTTTCATGTTTTCCTCCTCTTAGTTTGAACCCTTTCGGGTAACGGATTATATCATAGTTATTCTGTTTTGTCAAGAACTTTTCTACGTTCTTCTTGTTCGTACAGGACGCGCATCTTTTCCCCCACTTCCTTGGCAATCCACTTCGCGTCCCTTGCTTTCATCGCTACCTTCTGAAGTTCCCACGCAAGATCGGAACCACCGGGCTTATCTCTGGTTACATAGAGTAGCTTCGAGCTTTCCTTGTCCAGTATATCCAGATCCCTAAAAATCGCATCCGCTCCACGAGATAGCATCTTCCAAGACGGCTCCGACCTCGAACACCCTCCCACAAACAGAAGCAGGGATACGACGAATAGGATCTGAACGAACACCCAGGCCGCCATTCTCTTTGTTTCATTTTTCATTTTGATGCCTCCTCTTCGGCTACGTATTGATCTGCTTCTTCCATCGCCTCCTTTCCATGCTTACGACAATATCCGTGAGATATGTTCTTACAAACAAATGGATTCCCTGATATCCACCGACGGCACACGCAACATTCACTCCGACAGGAAAACCACCATACGATCTTTTCCCATATACGTTTCATTTGCACTTCTCCCGGTCGATATGATTCCATATAGTCTTTAGGAACTTCGGTAGGTAGGGAATATTCTCTGCCCTCTTTACCAGCTTCCGGGCAGCATGGACATCGAATACGATATAATTATCAATTTCCGCTACTTCCTCGGCTCCCTCCCGGGTTAGACAAGGAATCTCCCCGACCTGCCATTTCCCATGAACTTCGACTTCTATATAATATCTCTTTTCCATCTTAGACCGCCCGACGAGACTGGTTGGCCTGTCTCATCTTTCGAAGAATGAAGACCATATCATTCCCAATCCAGATATGATCATCAACGAACAGGAATGTAAGCCTGTACTTTTTTGTGGCCTTCTGGATCACGCGCAGAGAGACCTTTCCCAGGGGTATCTTGGCCGCACCCTGAAGACAGACATACTGGAAGAGTCTATAAGCATTCGTCTCCGCCCACCCCCAACCGGGTTCATCCTTCGCCATCAGGTTATCGAGAAAACGACCGGCCTTCACTCTTCGACCGGCTACCGTATATCGTTCCCAAAAGAATTTTACGACTCTATTCATGATGCGCCTCCTTCAGCTTCAATCGTCTCCCGTGTTACGAGACTGTTACGAATCCACTTTCCTGTAATGGCATTTTTGACCCTCGCCTGCTGGTCGAAGAAGCCCGTGGAACTGATCATGTTATGGGCCATCCGCTTTGCTTCCTCTGGCGTATGCGCCTTGTCCGCCATCTGCCACCGCGATCCCTTGGCCCTTCTTTCGTAGATATGAAATGCGCCGTTGTTCGCCATGGTTATCTCCTCGAATTGTTTTTATAGTCTGACCGCTTATCTCTCTCTTCCCGAACGTAATCCGGACATAGCCTTAATGCTCTTGGTCGTGGAACCTTCTTGTGCATCTGCTGAACCCTACGGCGATGTTCGATACTCTCCTTCTTGCTCTTCGGCTTTGCGCCCCCGCCACCAGTCAGCCCCTTCCAAAGGCCCCCGCTACACGAGGCCATATAAGCGATCAATGCCCATAACCCTGCGCTTCTCATTTCGATTCCCCCTGCTCTCGTTGGGGTCGCCCTTCGGGCAAAACCCTCTTCGCCCTTATGATTATCTCCATCGTGTGAGTGGCGGTCCTTCCAAACCTCCGCTCGAAATCGGCTTTATCTGCGAACAGATGCCTCTTGATAAGCCCAGCTATCTTATCCTCCAGTTCTGCCACGTCCACATCCATGGAGCCGTATGACCTTATCTTCTTCATTTCGTTACCCCCTGCTTCTTGACCTTCATGTTCACGATCCTGCGAACAGGGGAATACCTTTTCTCCAGATCCTCGCAAGGAAGATCCATAAGATTATAGTTGTATGAATCCATGTGGGGAGACCAGGTGAAACCCTGATACTCTTCGCAGACCTTGATATCCTGAACCTTCTTGCCAAGAAGAATACTCGCTGCCAGCTGAAGAGTCTCGACCTTGCGATCGGGGATTCGTACTGAACCACATTCCCTGTGGCACCAGCTGAAGAACAGGGCGGGGAGGACTCGCTTGCGTTCCCGTTCTAAATCTGCATATTGTTTTTCAGCGACTTTGAGATCCATGTTCCTACCTCCCCATATCAAGCATTTGTTGGGGGACCGGACACCCGATCCCCGGACGAAGGCTCGATTATTCCATCATTTTACAAATGCTTCTTTCTTTATCGTTCCAGATTATCCGGTTCTCGTTGTAGTGTCTTTTCTTTTTCATGTTCTCGCCTCCGTTTGTTGTGTCTCTCATGACCGTTCGCCCCAGTCGGTGCAACATTTACAGCCGGTTGTCCCGCATAGCCTGTTACGTGCGGATCTCATAGCCCTGCGTTGAGCTACCGTTGCGGTGCCCGATCCAGCGATTCGCTCCCGATGGTCCGGTGAGTATTTGGTAGTTGTCTCCGTACCGTGAAAACTGTTCTTAATTTTGTAGGTCATTTTATCCCCCTTGCTTTTGTTTTCCTTAACCATACATCCATTATAGGGGTACGGTTGATTTTTGTCAAGCAAAAAAGGAAAAAAAACCACTACTATTTTAGGAGATCGGGAAGCCAAATTCAGCTACCCCAAGATCCCCCTGGCGACCACAAGAAGTTCGTTCCTGTCTTCATCGAAGCTGTTATCAATCGGGCTTTTTGAATAGGCGAGACCATCGGCGGTCTTCATTAGTGATTTGTGGATAGAATGGACCGTGTTCCATTTCAACTCCTTCTCCGACCAGATCGAAATTCTGGCGGAACATTGCGACCGGCAGGAATCTGAAACGATCCTGATCCATAGCTTATAGAAGCCGTCCTTCAAAACTTCTTCGTACTCGGCCGTCTGCCCGAGCTTGCTCATCTGTTTTTTGATTTCTGTTCCTTTTGTATTTTTCATGTTGCCTCCCCTGAATTGGTAGGGGCAAAATCTGCCCCCTACCAGTCCTGATGCTACTCTTTTCCTGGATAGAACTTATTCTGCCAGTCCGTAGGAATGGCATCGAGCGGGCACGATCCATTGAAGTGAACAGGACAGTAATCCTCATCCGCTGTCTGTGGGATCGGGAGTGGGTTATCCTTGTCCGGAGATTTGTTGAATCCCTCGTAGAACTCAATCCGGTTCTCATCCAGGTTGATGATGTAGGCATACTCACAGAACAGGCTATCCCCCAGAAAGGCGAAGCTATCAATCATTACATCAACCTTTCCAGCGTGGATCGCTTCGAGTCCAGCGATACCCTGTAGCGCACGAAGAAGACAATACCAATTTTGAGACTTCTTGTTTCCTACATCCAGGTCGAGGAACTCTCCGTACTTCTTAATATCCTGTACGGTAGCATCCTGATCTTCTTTGACGAGGCGAACTTTCTTGGCATGTACTTTCAGTGTTTCGATCCCGCCGTTTTTCACGACATCCGTAACGAATGCTACGATCTCAGCACCCAGGCTATCGGGGTTCGAATCAAAGTGATTATATGTTACCTTGTATTTCCCATCAACCTTGAACCCAATCGCTCCTCTTGTTCCCATGACTACCTCCTTGGTTTTTTTTGACTCTCCGTATCCCCCTATCGGGGGATTTCATCCGTGTCACCGGAATCATCAGCGAAGACTTATTTCATATAGATCACCTCCTAGCTATGCCGCTTTCGCCTCCTTTTCTTTATTGACGAACAGGGTCTTGATCATCTCATCCGCG
>Ga0307928_10003160_pt1 | contig 12582 bp, 15 predicted proteins | sample AceLakmetagen232_FD_201815 | JGI IMG/M metagenome (GOLD analysis project Ga0307928, IMG submission 201815) | Saline water microbial communities from Ace Lake, Antarctica - #232 | ecosystem: Environmental > Aquatic > Non-marine Saline and Alkaline > Saline | place: Antarctica: Ace Lake... | reverse complement strand
TTTGAAGATATATAACTCTGGTTTAGGAACTAAATCGGAGGATAAACAAAAACGTGAGGAGGCGTTCTCATTGGAGAAGTCTGTGAGTCACGAAACCCAAGGGTCTTTAGCCCTTGGGTAGTTCATCCTTCTCAATAAAGGCTGTGGTTATGGCTATGATCGGAACAAGAGAATCTTCACGTATTACTATGAAGACCATGAAGAATTAGAATCAGCCGTTAGGATTCTTGAAGCACATGGTTTTGTAGACGACATCACTTTCAATAATACGGCCCGATTCCAGATGTCAGAACCGTTTGTTCAGATGCTCAAAGAAGCGGATTAGCCAGTATTCAGAATCCGTCCGCCACTTAGAGCGGGACTTGATGCGACTGAAACGCCTTCGGGCTCCGCGCCCAAAAGCTCTTCCAATAGACCGACCTCTTTGTTTGCCAATTGACGTTCGGCTTTGAGTATTTCGAGTCGGGCTTTTGCGACTTGGACAAGGTCGTCGGCTCTGCCGACAGCCGCATGAACGGGACTCACAATTCCGCGAGTGGAAATTCCAGTCGCTTGTGCTTGCTGCCTGATATATTGTTGCGTGGTGACAGGACGGGCTCCGCTTGGCGTGAGTGAACCAGTGATATATGGTCTGGCTTGAACCATTCCCCTTGCTAATCCCATTCCTAAGTTCTGATTCTGGTCAATCACTATCTTGGAAAAGTTCATCGTCTGCATAGCCTGGGAGACAAACGAATCAATCAAGTATTGCATTTCTTTTATTCTAAGTCCGCGAATTTCGGCTTGCATTCCCAATGATATCTGTTGAAGTCTTCGGGCTTCACGTAAAGATTCGGGAGTATCTATCTGGCGTTGTTCCGTTATCAATCCCTTGATTCGGTTTATTTCCGAAAGCAAGCCCTTTTGCAGCGCGGCTGATTCTTTCATCCCGCCGATGATGCCTACTGGAGTGGTTCTTGCTATTTGGAATTGCATTCGCATGACATTCAATTTGTCTGAGTAATCAGACATTTGTAAATTGAACGAGGCTTGTCGTTGGGATGCACTATCGTTTCGGAGCCCCTGTATTTCGGTTTTGACCTTAGCGGATTCGACTCTCCCCCCGTCAGTATTCACGTCTATCTTGGCAAGGTCTTGTTCAAGTAGCGATACCTGAGCAAGCAATTTGTCTTGCCATGCTTGCTGTTTGGGATTTAGCGGAACCTGCATATCGCGGTAGGGAGCGAGAAAAGATGACCGAATCATTTCGCCAGCAAGTCCCGTCGCGGCTCCCGCTAAGCCAATCTTGGGTGCGAAAATCTCCCGCGCGGCGGATGCGGCTTGAAGATTTGAAATTCGGTCAGATTCTTTTCTCTCCGTTGCCAGTTGATGTTCGGTCTTCGCGGCTTTGGTTGTGGTTGCAGTTAGATTGGCAATCTGATTTCGATAATCTTCAATCACTTTTTTATCCGCGTCGGAAAATGAATCGGCTCCGAAGAATTGCTTGAAAACTCCACGCTCATGTTTCGTTGCGTATTTGGCTAATGCGGCTTGAAGTTCATTACGTCGGTTGCCTGTTTTGCCAAGTATTCCCGATTGTTTTAGAACCCGTCCTTTGGCTCTGCCAACGTCCGCTATTTCAGAATGAAGCGATTTGCCATGGGCGAGCCAGTCGATGCCATAGGCTCCCGCCGTTCCGACGGCTGCGGCTGCCGTGAATGGATTAGCCAACGCGGGAAGGGCTGCCCGTCCGCCAGCCGCAAGCCCCTTTCCGCCGAGTTTCAGGGCTCCCTTTCCACCGATGCCAAGGGCAAGAGCCCCACCAGCCGCAAGCCCGAGTTGTCCAGGACTCGCACCTTCAACTATGCCCGCGAGTTTTTCAACGGCTGGAGCGAGCTTGTCCGCAAGCGTGCCGATTACTTTTTCGATGCTGGCATTCAAACTGTCAAAGGCTTTCTGAGTCGAGACAGCCGCGTCTATCAGCGGTTCGCCTGTCTGCCCCCCCGCGAGCTGCCCAGCGTTCATCAACGAAGTAGCCAGCCCTATGTTCTGCCCTGTCGCAAATTCGCGGACGGCAGATTGAACCCCCTTTGCGTTGACAGCCAGGATGAACGCCCTTTGCATCGCGGGTTCGAGCGACTGGACGAATTGCCCCGCAAGGTCGGTTCCCACGTCGCCTAAGCCCCTGACGGACTCCGCGAGCTTGGCGGTTGCTTCGGGGACGCCTTGGGTTCCATATCTAAGCGTCGATGATTGCTGTAGCGATCCCAGCAAGCCGAGGGCTCGCGACGACGTGACTCCAGACGGAAGGTTCCGACGTAGAGCCGTGACGGATGGGACGCCCGCGACGACAGCCGCTTGTATCTGACGCTCGGCGAGTGATTGAATTTTGCGGAGAGCCCCGTAAACCAAACCGAGTCCCGCGATAGAACCTAATCCAAGTCCACCGAATCCGCCAGCAGCCCCGCCACCACGCCTTGACATGCGAGCGATGCGTTCACGTTGCCGCATGAGTTTCTTTTCCGCACGGAACATCTTTTCTTGCGTTTTGATTGTCCGTCTCATGGTTCTTTCGGAAGCCTTGTAGGCTTTGACGGTTTGATTCGCGAATTTTGCTTGACCTTTCAATGCCGAAATCTGTGTCTTCGACGATTTATTCACAGCATCTGTGATTTTCTTTTGAGATTTCATCGCGGCTTGAAGCGACTTGTTTGACTTCACTGACTTCATAGTCTGTTCGTGAAGTTTGCTGTAGCGGTCTTTCAGCATGTCTAATTGCTTGGAAGGGTCTGTGTTGTCTTGTTTTCTGGGCATATATGTTCATACGACATTCCGATGCACGAATCCTTGAAGGATTCTATTCTTATTATGGCGTAACTGATATGAGAGAGGATACTAACTATGGCAACATCCAAACATTCGAGGTGGAAAGAATACAAGCCGAGGCACCACGCGAACGTTCTAAAGGCAGTCAAAAAGGCTTTGGCGTCCGAAGAGTGGAAGAATGTTATGAGCGATACCCGAATTGCTGAGGCTGTTATGGCTCAAGGCGTTTATGCGAGCAAGAATGTGGTTCGTGATATACGCATTGCGAATGGGATTGCGAATTCTGACATTCGCAAAATAGAGTTATTCGCGGCGGCTCACAAGAACTAATGGCTCAGATATCCAAACGGAAATCCCCACGTTCAACTTGCCTGAGGTGGTCGGAGTGGATCAGCACGAGGAAATCGTTCAAACGCGGCGAGAGAGCAAGTGATAGAAGTCCTGGAGTCGTTGTGATTGCTTTTCGGAAGAACTACCCACGCTATATTTATCGTCTGAATAAACGATTCACTTTGAAGAAATGGTCGGACTGGATCAACAGAAAACTCGGAAGTGTCGGAAAAGTTTGGAATTCAAGATTCAAGGGGAGAGTTTGATGGACAACATACGATTAGAACTAACAAAAGATGAGAAAGGCTGTTGCCTGATTTTTGCCAATCAATGCGGCGATGAATGTTCGATTCAGCTTTCGTATGAATCAGTTGAACATTTAGTCGCGGCGATTGATGAATTCGCCAGCGACGCCGTCGATGGTGATATGAAAATAGTGGACTTTGACGTTCTGGATTCGGAGGAACAAGAAGAATGAATTTCAAACAAACAAATTGCGGCAAAGATGAACCGCTCGTAGTCCATGTAACCGTTACAAATGACTTCGGCAAAGGCGTGATACTTGGGGCGTCTGTCGTCGCGATAGTAATTCTCGCATGAAAAAGTCGGACGTAAATACAGATATCTTGCGGAACATCCCGATTGCCCATTCGATTCCGAAACGGCTACAGCCTTTGTTCTATTCCATTCTCGGGCAGCATGGTTTCAGGTCCGCGACTGCCAGTGAACAACTAATCATTACGCAAATAGCCTGGACGTTCTGTCGGATTGTGGACTGCCAAGACGTGACCAGAATATTCGGAACTCAAAACTCTTTGCCCGATGACGGCAAAACAATCAGCACGACGGCAGACCGTCGCGATAAAAACGCGGAGTTAGAAACGGTTCCAACTCTGCAAAAGCAATTAGTTTCACTGATTGCCGCGCTTCAAGGATTAGGGAAACGGAGCGGTGGACAGGATAGTCTTGAAGCCGCGTTACAAGGCTTTGAGAACGTAAGTGGTTCAAACATCAAATGACAAGTTAGCGAGTTTAGTCACCTCATATCGAAACAGACCTGTCGAGTTCATCGAAGGCTTTCTGACGCATCAAGGGCAGTCCATTACGCTTTACGACTATCAGGCGCAGATTGCAAATCAAACTGACTTGCTGTCCGATGCCGTCACTATATGTAAAGCACGACAGATAGGCGGAAGCCTAATCATATCTCTACTCGCCGCGTATTATCTTTGTTGCTTTCCCCGAACAGGAATCTTCATCATATCCAAAACAGTAGACCAGTCGGGCTTGATTTATGTATATATAGATAAAGCCTTACGTCAGTCCAAGGTATTACGTTACCTGGTTGATAAAGCCAATTCAACTAAAGATGACTTGCGGCTGGTCAATGGCTCCCGAGTTCTCTTTCGCTCCGCTGGACAACTACATGCGGATACGCTTCGCGGCTGGTCTATCGGGATGATAGGCAACAGGGGTGCAGTTCTGTTTGACGAAGCTCAGGCAATACCGTCACGCGCTATCGACGTTGCCGACTTCGCATCCGCTGGGGGGCATGGCGTCTGTCTAATATCGACACCTGGACGCCCTACAGGCACGTTCTATGACGCCTGTCGGAGCCCTCATTACAAGCACTTCCATATCCCCGCGAAAGTCTGCCCACGTTTCACGGAGAAAGAGCTAAAACGCTGGCGAGCCACTAAGAAGCCGTCCGTTGTTCGGACGGAGATAGACGCCCTATTCAGTCCAGGCGAAGAGAACGTCTTTGAACCCGAAGACATCGAAGCCGCGATAGATGCGAGCTTGCCCCGCTGGGGCGAGCCTATGAGGGGCGATGCCAAGCGAAACTATCACGGCAGCCTTGACGTATCTCGCATCGGAAACGACCGATGGGTTCTGACTCTCGGGAGCATTGACAAAGACGGAGTAATGTCCGTTGAGGGATATCAATCATGGGCTGGAACCCAAAACCCTGAGTATGAAGACTGCGTTCTAACCAACAATCCAGACAGAATCATTGCCGACATACTCGGGTTCCATCGTCACAAGGGCTATCATCTTGTCAAACTATATGTCGACGTTACCTCAGACCCTTACTTCGCTCATACCCTGGAAAAGAACTTGCTTCCCGTCGAGGGGATTCAATGGTCTGCCGTGAAGAAAGAACGATTGATAACGCATCTTGAATCTTGCTTTAGAGCCCGACGCTTGAAGATACCCGATTCCCAGATTATCAATAGCGAACTACTAAACTACTGCTATGACTTGGAAAGAATGAAAGACCACGAACAACGGAAACTCTTTCTCGGCGGTGGGGATGACGACCACTTATCGAGCCTTGCCATGTTGGCGCAGTCAATCACTGTCAAGTCCAAAAAGGGATATTCCAAACTTATATGGAAGTAATCACTATGGCACTATATACATTTGAACAAGCCGTGAAGTATCAGGATGCCAAGGTCGATGAATGCTGGTCGTGGTATCTCGACTTGTGTGGTTCGGATTGTATACGACCGCATGATATCGCCTTCGTTTTGAAGGAACTACAAGACAGAACGAAACTAAGAGAAAGATACCAATACTTGAATGATAGGCTTTCTAAGAAACATCTTCAATAGATCAACGGAAGTTCACAGCGAATCGGTTGAATCCCTTCCGCCAACGGTGACGGGCTCTCAAAAGAGCTTGGAAACGGAACAACACCGCTGGCTCGTGCCGCAATTGCAAATCATCCATCCGTTTGATTTGAGCGAATACCTTGAACTCTACGTGATTGATTCGCTCGCTTTTACGCTTGTCCAGGCGGATACGAACCTAACCGTCTCAGAATTCGAGTATCAATCCAAGTCGGATTCCGTCAATGATTATCTTCGCGACTTCCACCGTCGCCTTGATATGGAACGGACGGCATGGGAGCTATACCGAGACGTGAGCCTATTCGGATTCGCGGGCTTTGAAATCATCGGCAACGCTGGCAACCTGGACGCATCCACCGAAATTCTCGCTCTCCGTCGAATCGACCCGAGATATCTGTTCATTCAGAAAAACCGCTACGGACGCATAGAGCGGTTCTATCAGCGTCCGCTGAATGCAACCTACGCCGTAGCCCTTCAAGCTCCCTACGGCGTCCCGCTACAGCCCGAGAGCATCATCTACGTTCACTCCCTGAGTCCGCTTACGAGCTACGGTCAGAGCTTGTTACAACCGCTCAAAGCTCGCCTTGAACAACTAAACGAGCTTGTCGGAGCGACCGTCCAGGCTCATATCGACCACGCGAACGCCGTCCATTGGCTCCAGTATCGAAGCGACTCAGAGCTTGAAGAGGTCGCGACGGAGATTGACGCCCAAGTCACGGCGATGAACAAGGCGACTGACGACATAGACGAAACAGGAACCCGCTGGATGCTGAGCGGCGGGACGGGCGAATACAACCATAAGATACTTGCTGCCGATCAACTCCCCGACGCAGCCCCGCTAATTGACAGGCTCACGGCTGACATTATCCGTTCGGCTGGTTTCCATCCGTCCATTCTCGGCATGGGCGAAACCGCCAAGACAGGCGAGACCAGTCGTTACAGCGTGAACAGCATAATAACCCGCCAACGGAATCTAATGGCTCAGATTCACGCCAAGCTCTACAGCATCCTGCCATTCATCGAAAGCGAATGCCCCGCAAGTTCCGCCGACGAAATGATCGTCACGATGCGAGAGCCCGACGAACAGACCGCGAAAGAAATGCTGGAAGCCGAAACGATTCGAGTAAACAACGTCGGCTTGAAATTACGAATGGGATTGATTTCAGAGGACAAGGCCGCGATGGAATTGGGCTACGAAGAATTCGCGGACAAGGAACAATTAGACCAATGGAAGAATACTAATAGCGGCGAGGTCAATCCCAACGATCCCAACGATACGCAACAGATTAGAAAGAGCATTGATACGTTGGGCAAGGGGAAAGAACCATCCAACAACCCCAGCGGGCAAAGGAAATAAGCATGGAATTACTCGAATCGAAAGTCACAACCGAAGACTTGGAGCTAATCAATCAGATTGCCCACGAGCCGCTAACGGCAGAGCAAGTATATACGTTCAAGACGCGCTTGATTGACGATAAGCCAACTGCCAACGGACGCCACTATACGAAGGAATGGCGGGACGCCAACGCCCCGAAGTTCTACGCGGCTCCGATCATCTTCAAACATGATATCGGTGGCAGTCAAGAGGCTGTTGGTTACATCTATCACGCCGAACATGTTGACGATGCCATTCATGGACAGGCTTACATTCCGACGAATACTGATTCGGGTTGCGAAGCTGTCACGAAAGTGAAGAACGGACAACTCAAAAGTATGTCGCTTCATGCCATTTCGTTGAACCTCAAGTCGGTCAACGGCGTCGTGGAAGTGAGTCCGTCCGAGACTGACCGCATTCTTGAAGTCTCGTTCGTCGCGGTTGGCGGTTGCCAGTCATGCGGAGTCGTCAAAGATAATTGCGATCTACCCGCCGAGAGAATAACTGAATCTCTCCGCGAATTCGCGGAAGAGCAATGGCAAGATTTGCAGAACGAATATGTTCGGCTGTCGGCTTTTGCTTTCGGCACAAGCATAGACCGTGAAGTATACAAAAGCGTTGCGGAGAGCGTGGAGCCGTCAACGCTAAAGGCAATGGTTCAAGACTTGAAGCGGACCATCGAAGACAAGAAACAGAACGGCGAATCGGTGGAATTGGAAGCCGAAGACGCCGAAGTTCAAAAACTCAAAGACAGTCTTGCGTCTATCCGCAAGACAAAGGGAGTATAGATAATGCCAGAAATACGATCTGACGTAAACCAATTCCTACTCGAATCGCTAACCGCCCATCAAGCCATTGATATCAGCGTTTACGATAGAGTCGGACGATTCACAACCGATGCTGCCGCAGTCCCGTGCGCAGCCGACGAAACGCCCCAATTCCTGTTCATGGAATCAGCCGACGCGGACGCCCCTGTCAGAGTCGCATTTCTCGGAATGGGGCAAGTTCAACTTGCCCTTAGTGGCAACGGCTCCGCTGGACAGAAACTATCCGCTGGTGCTAATGGCGTAGTCGTCGCATCGGCAACGGCAGAGAACGCCCAAATGGACGCGGACGATTTCGGCGTAGCGTTGCAGGATTGGACCGATGCCGACGAAACCGAGTGCTTTATCTATAAGGGGGATTCTGTCTAATGATTACAGTCAATGAATCAATCGACCATCCACACACAATGAAAAATCTCAAGCGTGAGATTGCAAAGAACCGTCAAGCCCTCGACGCCTTGAAAGAGGACTTCGATGGTGTATCGCTCAAAGAGGCATTCACAGCGGACGAAGTAAGGGATTACATCCCGCAAATATTCGCGGACGAAATCATAATGCTTGGGCTTCGAGAGGCGACAGCCCGAAACCTATTCCCTGTCGTTGGACAACCCACGAACGATACGTTTACTCAGCGTTACAAGTTCAAGAATACTCGTGGCGCTCAGATTGTCCGCGAATTGAATGAGATCAAAACGAGCCAGCATGGGTTGAAGAAGAAAACATTCGGCTTCAATAAGATTTCTTCGGCTGCCTTGTTCTCGTGGGAAAGGCTCATGGATTCACCTTTGCAAGATGCAATGGACGAAGCCACGTTCGCGACTTCCCAAGTCTACCAGACTGAGAACCGCCTTATGTGGGATAACCTTACTCGTTTCTCGCAAGGCAGCGAAGAACAGGAATGGTCAAATTGGATTGACGGTCCTTCGGCTTGTGAAGACCCTTACTATGCTGAGGCGGAAGCAACAGCAATCATTGCCGCGTTGGAAAACGCTTACCTAAGCATGACCACGCCACTAACAGACCGAAGTGAACCCGCGTCGTTGCGTTGGCTTTGGAGTCCTCAGATTGAAACCGCCTTGTGGAAGTATGCAACGTATCGACGGTTTGACCTGAAAGGCTCTACGCCGTCACAATTGACCGGCACGCTGGAAAACCCGTTTGGAATTCCGAGAACGGTTATCGAGCCAGGATACTATCGAGCCAATGGAGCCCTTGGCTCTGAATGGGTTCCGCAACCTTGCGACATCTATCTAGTTGATACCAGTCAAGCGGCTGGCATTCGCGAGCGCGTAAGCCAGCGGATGGACAATTTCACGCGGGAACTTGTCCAGGGAAGCGGCACGATTATCTGGGAGCGGCTTTGTATGTGGACGCGACATCCGATGAAGTATCGTCGCATTAGTCTGTCACAGGACTACGGCGATCAGATTGCCGACAGCGCAGATATTATTCTGAAAGTGGCTGACGAATAAACACCATCGCGACAGGGGCGGGTCTTCGTTAGCCCTTTCCGTCCCTGTCGCCGCCCCTATCTCTGCGCGGAGTCTGACGAATGGCATCATTGAATACAACCGAAGACCTATACGCCTTTCTATCTCTGACGAAAGAAGATGTTCAACAGTCTGTCATTCAAACCGCGATTGATACGGCTAACGAAATCGTTGTGGCATTCGCTCCAGACGATGGTTCGGATAGAAGTAGCCGAATGGATACCGTAAGAAAACTCGCGGAGAAATATTTGGCAGCCGCCGAAATCTTTTTGACATTCGCAAACCTCTTCTTTATGAGCCAACCGCCGATTAGGATTTTGAACGTCTTGAATTTTGGCGCTGGAGCGGATTCGCCAACGCCGACAGAGTTACTTTCGTCCATTGATAGAGTCGCGGAAATGTATCATGCGAAGGGTATGTATTGGTTGAAACGAGTAAAGCCAGTCACGACCACGATACGGGCGGGTTCATAAATGGAAGACGCAACAATCACAATTGAAAGACAGGGGCAACAGATAGCCATTACGGGAATTCCAAATCCCCTGATTCTGGCTCGCGAGAATCTCGATTCTTTCATGATGAGTATCGACGATTTTGTTTATGAGCATTCGATGAAACGGAAAGGGAAAATAGAAATCATAAATGGCTCTGTTCTTTACGAATAACAAAATAGCCAGTCTCGCGGCTAAGATCTTAGACGCCGAGAAAATCAACGAAGTCGCCGTTCAAGCATGGGCGGGACAGGCTGGCTCAGCCGAGTTCTTTTGCGTCGGCAACGATGGAACCTCTGACGTAGAAATAACTCTCTATTCGTCCAGTCCTGATATCGAGCTATCGAACAACGGTCGCAATTGGTATCAAGGGATTGATTACTCCGTCCAGGCTGGGGGAGTAGGTGACGCCGTTTATGTCAGAGCCGTCGCGGACCTTGATGCGATTGAAGGCGACAAACTCGCGACCATCCAGGCAGACGGTGCCACGCTCACAGTCAGATATTTTCTCGCGGAAATCAATGAAGGCGATACTTCCAAGTCACAAGCCCACCGATTCAGTGGTGACAATACTTATGAGATTCATGAGTTCTTTGAGACCGAAGGGGAAGGGCTCAACATCGTCGAATACGAGCCACAACCTAAGCCCCTGAACGCCGTGACGAACCCAACCACGCTAATCGAAATGAATAACCGAAGCGTGAGAGAGTGGTGCAATCCGCTAAATCAAGTAGTCGGCTTCAAGTCCCGACGTTGGCTCACAAAAGGATTCATCGGCGACCGCGACCAGCTATTGAACTCAATTTACGATATCAAGGAACTCTCTTTCAGTTTTGGAGATTCTAATTCGGTTTTGCTCTCATATGATTTTGAAGGCTTCGATCCGAGTTGGATGAAAACGCTTGTTTCGTTCGGAGAAACCAGCTACGGAATCGAGAAATATCAAGGGACGGTCTGGACATTGTTCCGCGATAATCAGGAATACGCGCTACGCAACATCCGAAGAGTCGGTTTCTTCAAGGGACAAATCTTGTTCTATCTGGCAGACCTGGAAAGAATTCACTATCCAGGGGGAGCCGCCGAAACAAGCTTTCTCCCCTGGAACGAGATTATGAACGTGGGCTGGAAAGTCATCGACTACGTTCGGTCGTGGAGCGTGGAGCCGCTTGAAGAGCCTTACGAACCGTATCTGGGGGAGTCCTAATGTATGAAGTCGAATGTTCAATCCGTCACGCAATCGAGTATCACTTGCTCGGAACTCAAATCGTGACGGAAGATGCGCCAACAGGACAAGAGGCAATCCGAGTCGGCTCTACTGCCAGACTGCCAGCGGGAACCGAGATAGCAATTTACAACGATAGTGACGTGGAAACGACCGTAGTTTGTGATCGTCTTGAAGATGGGTATCTTTCGGTTCCAGCCCTGAGAAATACATGGATTGAAGGAACCTACGTTCAGCCCGTTTACGAAGGGGAGTTCGTTCAATACGTGGTTTCAGGCAATCCGCCTTCCATCCCACGCTACCCCGCGATTACGGTCGAATGCAATGGTAACGTCAATGATGTTCTAACCCTTGGAGCCGTTGGCGTTTACTCTCAGGAATTCGGTGTTCAAATCACGGTTTGGGCAGAAAGAGATAACTATTCAGATTCACGGCGACAAGTCCAAAAACTCGCATCCAAAGTAGAATCCGCCCTGTTCAAAACCGTCTATCCTGTTGTCGAGCCCTGGATTGAAACGACGCTCGTATGCGATATGGAGCCCGAACAGAATTGGTTCACGGTTGAAAATGGCAACGGCTTAGCGGGACAGATACCTTTACCTATCTATCTGTCCACGCCTGAGGGCAGATATCCAAGTCAAATAACCCAGCATTTAGGTGGTCATACATTCCAAATGGACCGAGTGTTCGGACGTAGGTTCTCGGCAAATCAAACGACTGTCATCCGTCCGAGAGTTCATGTCTACGATACGCATTGTGAAGGAATCACGCTGGACGAAAACCCTGATAATCTCATATATGCTGAAGTAAGTTACTCGGCAAAAATAGCGAGAACAAGGTATTCAGAGCCGTTCATTTGAATAGTTCATTACATTACAACTCCTATTGGATTCGGCAAGCCCACGATTTTGTGAAGGTCGTGGGCTTGCTTTTCGCTCCCATTCAAATAATAAAAGTTATTCAGATTCAAAATCCGCTTACAAAAAGGGTGGACTGGGCGAGCGAATCTCGATCGTGCATAATAGGTTCTTAGGGGTGGGGTTGCAGATTTCCCTATATTCAAAGGGCGAAACGCAGACGCACAAGAACCTACAACGGAACAGGATGGAATGCAGCGGATTGAAATGACCATTTGCGGATGCGTGGAGATACCACACAGTAGCCTACAAATCCACACAAGTCATTTGAGTCTATAAATATAGGGGCTTAGGTCGATAGAGTTGAGGAAATCATTTGATTGTCTTGAATCAGGTCGGCGCGATAGACCATCTAGAACACCTAGAACACCTAGACCATCTAGACCATCTAGACCATCTAGACCATCTAGACCATCTAGAACACCTAGCAGTCTAGCCAGTATAGCCGAGCCACCTAGCGAAGCGCGGGCGAACGCCAACCGCCGAGCCAAGCTC
>Ga0307928_10003158_pt1 | contig 12588 bp, 19 predicted proteins | sample AceLakmetagen232_FD_201815 | JGI IMG/M metagenome (GOLD analysis project Ga0307928, IMG submission 201815) | Saline water microbial communities from Ace Lake, Antarctica - #232 | ecosystem: Environmental > Aquatic > Non-marine Saline and Alkaline > Saline | place: Antarctica: Ace Lake... | reverse complement strand
CAGAATGTTCTTTACCAAGTCGATCAACAACGGTGAGAATTTACCGATCCCCGTCCGGATACGGTCGGGCGCCCGACCGGATACGGACGAGATTCACCGGAGCCAATTCGAGTCGTGCCGTTATGAAGTCCACAGCGACCAGTGAAGGCTGGCATATCCAAGCCAGAGTGTCAAGCAAAGTGTGTGTGGTTGATCCTCTCTCGGGGAATGAACGCTGGAAAAGGAAAACCCTTCCCATTCGGGCCAGAACCAGTAGTATCTATGCGTTATCATCAAGTGCTTCATGTCTACTTTACCTTTTCAGAATATAAGCTCACCCGGCGTATCTGTTGACGGCGCAGGGTACAAGATCTCCATACGTTCCGTATTGAGCTCCCGAATCTCCCGGCGGATCCCGATATACTTCGTGACCGCACTCTGGAGGGCTCGCAAGTCCGGAAAGCCAAGCTCCGTCGCTTCCGAGTCCATGCCCGAATACTCGACCGAAACGAGCTTGCCCTTGCGGTTTCGTTGCCGCTTGAACCCACCCGATTTCGAGTTCCAAAGCTTGAACGCGACGGAGGCGGGTATCGGTTCGGATTCATGGAGCGCCTCCGTTTGCGCCTCGATCTGTTCAAGACGCTCTCGATCCTCTACAGAGAGCCGTCGTTCAGGTACAAGCTCACCTGCGTCGACCGGCTCGATCCACCCTTGCGGGTCCGGAGTGCCGTCGTATATTGTCCCTGACAAGTGCTTTATGACTGTTCGTGTATGGAACGGAGTATCTGTTCCCATTTGCGCCTGTGTCTTGAATGATGGGAACTGCGTACACCGGAAAGTATTCTCTGCAAGCGCAACCGCCTTTGCTGGGACACCCTTGCGTTTCCAGTTGGTACCGAGGCGATAATGTTTCGGGCACAAGATTTCAAGATCATCGGTTTCCTCCTCTATTTTGAGAGCTCCTAGTGTGGTTTCATCCATATACCTACCCATATTGCCAAGCCCAGAATCGTCAACAATAAGAGAATCTGTATCACAGTAGTAAACATGTTCCCTCCCTGCTTTCATAATGAGCTCCCAAAGGTACAACCTCGCGTAAGCCGTGACGTGAGCAGCGACCGCCGGAAAACTGTTATTCGCTTCCCCTGCAGATCGTGCTTTCCAAACTTGATCACCGAACCGATACAACCGCCATGTTTCGCCGGAGCGAGCGTTATAGTACATTCGCGCCCGCTTGATTTCCTCTGGGGGATTGTCAAAGAGTTCCCATGTTTCGCTCTTTTGGCCGAACTTCCCATATAGAGCGTTTAGATACAACTTGCTCATAAGGTAAAATGCCTTATTGCGCTCGCGCTTGTATTGAACTTTTATCCCGTAAAAGTATTCTACATACTGCGAGAAAAGATCAGCGTGCTCATAGAGTGCGACCGTATGGACACGCTCCAAGTGTCCATTGGCCAATGCGAACTCGATCTCCGGAGTCGTGAGCACCGTATCGAACCTCCCCACCGGATGCACCAAGTGCTTGTTGAGCATGACCGGATAAACTGGGACGTCGGTATTGACCGTGACTCTTGCAATGACTTGGAACCGCTTCATCTTTTTTCGGAGTCCCTCGAGGGACACATGCTCCCGAATCCCATAGAACTGGCAAGGAAACTCATGTTCACGCATCACATAAGGATACATCGAATTCACGTCCAGCTTATAGAATGTTTGCCCCGTTGCCTTGCCCGTCCAGAAAACGGACGTTCTCCCACCGTGGTAAGCCTCGCGTTCGATCTCGAGAGCGTCAAAGTCAGCATGAATCACGATTTTGTGAGACATGAATCTATGACGGTAAGCTCTGAAAGCCTGGGACGGAACCGTCGACCCCCAAGATCCTAGATCATGTACTTCCAGGAACGCATAATATGCCTGCCAGAGCCTGATCAGGATATCAACATCCCGCTTGCAGTACGGATCCGCTTCCTTCTCTGTGGCTGTCAGGGGATCAACGTCCATTTTATCATACCCGATAGCCGCACCGAGACTTGCCAGGGACCCTGTAAAGAAGTTGCAATTATCGAGCAAGATGATCTTTTCCTTCCCACGCCGAAAGCGCATAATCACCGTGAGCCCGCCCATGTAAGGCGAATACATCTCAAACCCCGCAGCCGCGAGCCGGTCGAATATCTTGAGAATCCCAAAGTCGTAAGACGTATTATGCGATACTAGATATAGCGGTTTGTTCGGCTGGACATACGACAAAGCCATGTCCCAAAATTGGTCGATGGTCGTGAAGCGTTGGTGAATCAGAGTATCTTTTTCGCGTTCCGGTCGTCGTCTCCAATAGGCCAACCATCCGAACCAAAGCGTGTGTTCTTGAACCGGCTCTCTGTCCGTTTCAACCCTACATTCAACGTCAACGAATAAGTGACATATCGGTTTGCTCGATCTCGCGTTTTGTTTGAGAACGTGCCAGCGTCTTTGTCTCACCATTCGCCCCTATGCTTGTGATATGTGCCCGAGATTTCTCTCTCTTGGCCTTCGACCTCCATCGGGTATGCACCCGTCCACATCCGTTCGTCTGCAGCCTCCAATATCTCCGACAGTGTAAGCGATTGAGCCGAGTCAACGACCAAAGATTGATCGTATAGCTGGCCCGTTTCCGTGTTATACCCTGTGTAGGTTATCACATAGCGATAATTCTCCGCCATGTGCTGATACCCGTCCTTGAACCACATTCGAGGAACAAGGTTATCTTCCGGTAAACGATTGACAAGATCAAGAACAACTTTCTCGTTTTGCCATTCTCTAGCCGCGATTCGGAAAGCCTCTCTCGGAACGTAGAAGGGAGTCTCGCGTGTCGTTTGCCAGAGCTTGTCGATACTTGTAATGTCCGGAGAGGCCCCACCAATCATCGGCATCCAGTTTTCAGCCCTGGCGATCATCTCTAGTTGATAGTAAGAGCTTACGCTCGCCATCATGTTTCGCCCCTAGTGCCTCCTTCTTTATAGACTATTCAGGTTCCTCTTGCGCCTTGCGCCAATCTTCGCCAGTTTTGGTCCATCGCTCCAGCTTGTCAGGAACCGAGCCATAGGCTTCCTCTGCGAACTGCTGCATCCATTGTTCTGCACGGAGCATAAGTTGGAGCACCGTATAAAGCGTGAATGCGAGCGTGGCGTGGTTGTCAATCTTTGTCATCTTGATCAGTGAGTCAAGATAATTGTCTCCCTCAGTGTCAAGCCCGACAGCCGTATCAAATTCCTCTTTAAGCATGAGAGTGTGAGTCATTGCCCGATCCAAAGAGCCTAGGACATAACCCGTGCGCCGCTTCCTAAAATCTTTCTTTGACCACCCCATCGTTTATAGTACCTCCAGTGCGGTGAGATAATTATCGACCCAGTCGATCAGCGTTGGCTCGGAAAGTTTTGTAGCCAATATCTTACACTTTCGGAGAGCATCCGCTTTACCACTTTTATTGATTCGTAACTTGTGATTGATCATATAGAGCCTCACGAACCACTTCTCCAACTTGCCCCGATTCATCATGCTTTACCATCCCATCGCATTATTGGCCGTTCCTTGTTTTGCCAACATACCGTTTGCATCCCCACATCTTACGGAGCGTGTCGACTTCGTTATCGAGCATATCCATAAGCAAGCACCGGACGCATGCATCCGCGAGAGCGTCACCCTCGAACGCCCCGTATAGGACATTGGAGATTTTCCGCCCGAATCTGGCCAAGTCCCTCACCGCGATTATTTTCATCATCTTTGGCCCCTACTTTCTTGATTTTACCGCTCAAGATGCTTGACATATCCTCTAAAGTCCAGGAGAGGCGAGCCTTACGGCTCGCCTCGGTTCCCTGGGTCAGTGCCGTGTGTATACTTTAACCATGGAGGGCTGACCCATCATCCCCTCGTGTTACGCGTCCACCTCCGTGCTCTCGATCAGCCAAGTCCGACCACGTCGAACGAACTTCGCCTCACAAGGGAGGTCGCCATCTTCGACAGCATTTTCCACAGCATCGACGACCAACTTTGCGCCTGTCATAATGTCCAGAGCCTCATCATCGGTGTCCACGACAGTCATCGTCAAGTAAGCGCCAAACGACCCGCTCGAAAATTCGACTGCCGTGATTGTCACCGGTTGCCCCTCGATGTTTTCCAATCGGAGAGGTACCCCCTCGGCTTGCTTGAGTGCGTGATTCAATAGTTGACCCATGATCTTTTGATCCCCTTTCAGTGTTTCGATCTCGACACAAAAACCACCTCCGCGAACTTGTTGGTCAGTTTACCCCCTTTTGCTCTTTGCCATACGATCACCGCCTCACCCGAAAGAACCGATTGACAGGACGTTTCCTGCTTTCCTCAAAGATGAAAAGGCAAAGCTGCTCTACATTCGAAAAAGCGAACTGAAGCGCAACTCTGACAATCGCCTCATTCTCCGACCCAGCCAGGGCGAGATTCTTGACCATATCAAGGTATAGAGGCGTCAATAGGGCTATTGCATACATAGGTCCAACGCCCGACTTTTCTAGCATATCCATTGCCGCGATGTCTTTCTTTCGATCGACTTCGTCCCTTGTCATTCTCTCATTGCCTCCTCTTATCGCTTGTGCCGCTTGTTGTGCGGCCTCTCTCGCGTCTCTCGCTGTCACTCCCATTATATCACAAGTACCTCACCTTATCAAGAGTCTATCCGTCAATATGGGGTAAATAGCGGGAGGCGCCAGGGGAGGCAACCCGGCACCCCCCGCCGAAAAGGGGGGAACTTCGTTTATGTAGTGGGAGGCTTTGTCGTTGCCCGTTCTTTTGCAGCCAGCGCCTCAGCCGCAGCCTGTGAGGCTACTATATCTTTCCGTTTCCGAGCAAGCATGAGCTTATAAGCCCCGATCACCTTGTCGACTTGCTCCTTGTGTGTTATGGTCATTTCGTACCCTCCTGGGGTTATAGTGGTCCTGTTGACGGTCGTGAGCCCGCTTTCTCGATTCCCACGGCCATAGCTGATAGAATCCAGATATCATATTCGGTATAGCCAAGTCCGCGCATGTTCTCGGTGTACTCCCCGACAGATATCAAGTCAGAAGTCAGAGCTTTTCGGTATTGAGATTCGGTAAGCCTCCGCGAGCGTATGCTGCGCTCGATATCCCAGGCGCTCATATTCTGTTGCATCATCTCGGATGATATCCCAAAGCGTCCGAGCGCGTCAAGCGCAGTTGCTCTTGTGATACCCCGTTTGATATAAACCTCTCCGACACTTTTCAGAACTTGCTCGGATTGCTCTAGGCTATACCAGAAGTCGACCGCAGCCAGGATATACTCGGATTCTGTTGCAGAGTACCCAATACCGATCAGCGTTTGTGTTGCCTCCGCATGGGAGAGTACTCTACGAGAATATGCCTTTTCAACTATGCTTTTTGTGTCTTTCCGATAATCATAGAGATAATCGGGCGATTCTGCGACATCCTGCTGCCAATCGGCTAGGGCCAGCAAGCTTTGGATCCATTCGTGGTCATAGTCCAAAGCCATGAGCCGCGTGGCCGCTTGATCCTCGGAGATCACCCCCTTTTTGTACGCTTGGAGAATCACCGTTTTTGTGGCGCTCTTGAACTCTGTAAGGTCGCTCGATCCCGTCTTGTCATTGTATAAGATAGTAAAATCGAGCATACGTTGCGCGTTCAGCTCATTGTAGCCGAGATCACGATAAGCCCCCTTGACCTCATCCTCTCCCAACACACCCATATCGTGCATCCGCCGAACGTCAACACGGGTCAGAGGTCGATAAGCAACCTCCGTCAAATGTTGGCGCCATTTCCTCGGAATGTCGCTTATACGGAGCAAGTCGTCAAGCTCTCCGTTGTCGATCACGCCCCTATGGAGCATTTCAAAGCCGCTTGTGATACTGGGCAGCGCCCAGTGAGCTCGCCAGTATCTTTTGGACCAGGCCGGACTATACCCCTGCTTTTCCATATACTCCCCGAACTGGGGAGGAAAGTCCTCATCATACGACCAGCGTGCCGCAACATCATCCCGAAAAGCCTCACGGAGTCCCATGCGGACAAGATCAGGCGGCGGTGGGATCAGGTCCTTGAGCTTCAGCAAATCGATCATTGCTTGATCGTCATAGCCGTTTTTCGCCAAGCGATCAAAGAAATCCCCTTCCGTGAACTCCCCACGCCGTAACAGAGCCAAAGCGTTACCCGCTTCCGTATAATGCCGATGGGCCTTTTCCAGAGCCGCGATATATTCCTCATCCCAACCCGCATCCTTGAGAGCCGATTCGATCTTTTCCTTGCCAATATCGGACGTAAAGAACATGCGCCAACCCATCGATGGGTCGGGTCGTGCTGGAGTGAGCTCCCTGGCGGCATGGTAAACACCCTCAGCCGAGAGAATCTTTACAGTACCGGCAAGCTCAGGAATAAGCATGGCAAAATAATAAAGCATAGCTGCAGCTGTGTTGAAGGGCCATTTTGCATTGACGAACGAATTGTAAACCTCTATGGAATCTGTCGAGGCTCCAGCCTTGACCAGCCCCTTCCTAATATAAGCCACCCAAGCGCCTTTACGCTCTTTTACCTCCTCCTCTGTTTCGATTCCGGCCATGTGCTGCCACAAGTCCGTTTTTGTTTCCGGGGGGAGCTCCTCATGCTCTCCCAGCAAGTCCATAAAGCGCGTAGCAAGTACATCAGCAATGGAACCCTTTGGAGGTAAGAAGGTCTCTTTCATCCCCTCCAGCATATCTTGCCAAATGTCTTTTATCGGTTTCACTCAGAGCCCCCCTTTTCCCAGCTTTTCTCGATCACCTCTTGAACCACCGCCAGCAAATGCGCCAGCATCCAAGTCCGCACCCCCTCCAGGGGATCACCCACCCGTGCTTTGAGCCAATCTTCAGGAGAGGCTAGGAATTCGACCAAGTCAGGATATCGCTCCGTGAGCCAGAATTCGAGCATATACCCCGGATCTTGGTATACCCAGTAGAAATCGGGCCAGAATTCAACCAGTTTATCAAACACCCAACCGTTAGGGCTTGCGATAATCGCCGCCAGCCAGGGCCACTTCTCGGTGAACCAGAACTCAACCCAGTAAACTGGCTCTTGAACGAACCAGTAAAAGTCGGGGGAATACTTGAAAATTTGATCGATGATAAACCATCCTGGATGTTCAATAAGATCATGCCAGCCATCCCACAGGAGATCAATTTGATCCGAAAGTAGGGACCCTTCAAGAAAATCATGGATAAAATCCCAAGCGTGTTCCAGCCCATAAGCCAACGTATAGATATGGTAGATCATCGAGAGCAGAAAGTCGCCCACGTCCCCCAAAGCAGGAGCGATCACCTCGCCTATGAGAAAAACATCTTTCCACTGGCGCGCATGCTCAAAGCACCAATCTGCAACATCTTGGAGCAAGGCAGCAAACCGAACCAGAGCGTCAAAGGTTTCTGGCGCGTAAGTCGACATATTTTATTATGGTCGAGCGATCGCCGGACGAGGCGTGCCAATCCCTACCTCATAGGTCGCACCCTCGAACCCATCAGCCAAAAGCCCAACATCCAGCTCGATCTCTTGTACCTCATCCATTGTTGCGAGTGGTATCGACATCCGAACCGTTACCCGCACCTCGCGAGCGTTATCCTTCTTTTCTCCCGGCATGATCTATACCCTCCTCTTGATTGTCGCTTTCAGCGCAGCGTGAGCCGACTTTGTGCCGAACCAGAATCCAAGGATTGCCCAGAGCCCTTGCGTGAGCCCGTCAGGAACCGTCTTCCCCGTTGCCCAAAGATACAAGGAAACGCCGCCGAATCCGAGCGTCAAAAGCCCTTGGAGTATGACGCTTTCCTCAAGTAGCCGCCAGAACGTTGCCATGATTCAGAATCTCCTTTCAGATATGATCAGGGTTCATTGAACGTCACAATAACGTTATCCAATGTTACAATCGCCTCGTCACCACCACGGGCAGCGACATCGACACGGACATCTAGTCGTGGACAGGATAGGGGTGCGAATGCTGGGGCAGTATAAGCCGACATATCATATTTTACCCCATCGAGATCAAGAGAAACATACGTCGGGGAGTCTACATCAACGATTAGCTTAACTTGGTGAAAGCCGGAGATATCCGCCGGCTGAATATAATGAGTCGCAAACACACTTGCTCCCGGCCAGCCGGATTGCTGAACCAATGACCCCGTTTGAGGATAATAGGCAATGGGTAAATAATAACGGCTCCCCGCCAGCGAATAGTCGATTTCCCAGAGAATATAATAAACTTCTTGCCATAGCTGATATAGCATCGCGAATCCCAAGTGCCCTGTCATGGGTAAAGGCAAGTGCTTGATCAAGGTCGATTCTGTAATCCCTCCTGCGCTTGCGACCACTTGGCACGACACCGACCCCATGTAGCTATGCAATGTTTCAAGCTCAATCGAGGAACCCACTCCGGGATGAACCTGCTCCCACCCGTCAAGTCCGCTCTGAAAGTCCTCCATGAAAAGCACGTTACCCGATCGCGAATATAAAACCGGCGAACCAAGACGGGCAGCGTGTTCCCCTAGATCATCAAGACGGAACGCTTGATCAGGCATGAGAACATTGCTACAATCCTTTGCACCATGAGCCATAATTTCCCCCGTTTATGCGATTATCATGCCCCATGATCTAGCATCACCCCCCGCTGCTACCCCCTCGACTTTCAAGTCCAGATCATGCACGGTACCCGACCAAGGAGCAACGCCATCATCATCCCACTCTCCAGGAGACCCACCAGGCTTGGAAGTCCGCACAAATGCCCCCTGAGTAGCAGCATCTGTTGTATATACAATGACCCAGTAGCTCGTACCAGGCGATAGAGTCTTCGTACCCGCAAACTCAAACGCGTAAAACGCATAGGCAGCCGAAAGCGTCGTAATTGTAGTGGTACTTTCTTCCCAGATATCATCGGATGGGGCCCCGGCGTTATTCTCCCGGAGTTCTACCTTGATCGCGTGAGACGGTAACGCGTCAAACCCCTTCATCTCCAGCGTAACCTTATTCACCAAACCCTCTAGCGCAGGATCAAACTTCCTCGCCCTATAAGTATCCGCTGAACCTGCCAGAGTCAGAATTGCATAATACCCACTGGTATCATCTTCGAATATGATCATCGTGTTACCCCGCTACCTTTTGCACCCGCAGAGAAACCGTTACCCGTTCGATGGTCACGCATGAGTCGACGTTGAAAGCAAGTATGTGGCGTGCCGCAAAAGCGGTCGTCCAATCCGTCAACGTGCTATCACTTACATGATCAGCCGCCGTAAGTGTCGGTGGTGTAATGCTTGTGATAGTGTCCGCGTTTGTAGGGGGGAAATTCCCCACAGCATCCTTCCAGATATCCACGACAATGTTCCCCGACTGGTCAGCAAACAAACATACCTCTGAAAGAGTACAGGGCCAAGGAATCTCGATATGGCCTTTCTCGCCCGCCTCGATCACAGCACCGCCCCCGTCGATGATAAACTCAAAGTGAGCCATAGTGCCCCCCAATTGAGCCAGGGAAGGTGCATCGCCTCCACCATATTCATGATTCGCAGCATGATCTTTCGGGTCTTGCTCATCTGCCAAGTCACCCGACAAGCCCGCGACGCTTATTTCATCGGCTCCACCATTTTGGTGGCTAGCAGCATGAGCATTCGGATCTCTTGGATCCCCTTCATCATCCAGCGTCGCATCGTTCACCTTGGTATTGAGATCCGCCAGGCTGTCCGCCGTATGCTTTGCACCTCCGAGCAAATGAGCCAAAGCGGGTTGGTCATCCGCCAATTCACCAGAAAGACCATCTACATTGATCTCATCATCGCCAGCATCCTCGTGTGTACTTGCATGTAAACCCACTCGAAAAGCCATATCTGCCAGCTCCAATCTGCCTAGCTCATCGACAAGGATGTTTCTGAAAGCCGTCCCATCATACCCCAGTATCGTTACAATCTTGCCCGCGATCTGGGCCAATATCTTGCTCATGCTTCCCCACCACGGCTCAAGAAATCAAGCAAGCCGACCATTTGCGCACCATACTTGTACCGCAACACGGAAAAGCCCACCCACACGCTATGATCAAACGTATCATCCAAGTTATACGTCTTGATCACAAAATGGAGAGGCTCATCGTGAATCGAGTAAAGTTCCTCGAATGTTGTTTCATGTATTGACGAATGGAACCATTGCCTTGCTGTTGTCGGCCAAAGCTGAAAGCCCCCACTAAAAACTTGGAGTCCAGCCAGGCAAGCAGAGCCCCAATTCCAGCGAATCCATACCCGTTTGACCACGCCCTCTACTACATCAACTTGTGACGTATAGGGGACCTTCTTTGGCGTGTTCGCAGGGATGATTATGCGTTTGCAGTAGATCATACAACATGCTCGCGCCGACCAAACGCAGTAAGCTCCATCATCTCGCCTACACTCGTGCCCGTGAACTCCGCATATAGCTGGTAATCTCCGGATCCGTACATTGCCGTCGTAACATTCACGGATGAGCCTACGTTTGTTACCTTTTGGCTTTTCATAGGATAATCAGAGCGCCCCGACTTGGCTCCGATCTCGATCAGAGTCGCATCGGCTCCGACCATCCGAGCCATAACACGAACCCATTCGATATGTTCATCATCGGGGTAAGCGTCAAGCGTGATTCGATCCACCCCCCCGCTTGTAATTAGCTTTGTCAAACGACGTACAACTATGTGCCCAGCCATACGATCACCTCATTTCTAGCGACAAGAAAAGCCGAGACCGAGAGCCGTCAACGCTTTCCCCGATCTCGACTTATCTACATTTGAGTCGACACCCTTGCTAGTACGTCCGCATCGTCTGCAATACGATTGCATTCGCAGCATCCGCCACGCCCGCCTTGACCTCAAGCCTTGCCGACTTGAAAGTTGGTGTCGGTAGCCAATCATCGATCACGTTCGGATCACCAAACGGGATTGCCACGCAGTCGAAAGGAGCCCACCCGCGAATTTCCGCATCCATCGAGAGCAGCCCAGCAGCCCCACCAGCCGTGTGAACTCGAAGAGAACCCTCACCAACCGCAGCGTGAGCATAGACACATACCGTGTCCGCCGTCTGCGAGTGAGTGAACGCCGCGACCTCTTCATGACGCAAAACAGACTGAAAACTGTGAGCGTCAGCAACCGAAAGCCTATGGTGATATCCAAACCGCGGATAAGTCTCGCTCAGACCCTGGACGATATCCCACCCTCGCATATCGAAAGGAACAAACTTGCCCCCGTCGAAAGAGAGCTTGATATTATCATAATCCCAGTGCCATGCACTCGTTGCCTTGACCCCACGAAGCAAGAGCCGACGATACGATTCGTCGGTCGGGAGATCAATGTATTCGGTGCCAGCCGCAGCCGTGGTGTAGGTATATATCTCTTTCGAACTCAAGAGCCCACGGGGCCTCGGAGCCCCAACCATTATCATAGGCACAACGGAAAGCTGGAGCGTGCCGGTTGCAAAGGCAGTCACAGCAACCGCTCGAATCTTTGCCAGATTCCAGTTGACACGAACTTGAGGATTCGTGAACCGGCTCGTATCCAGAGCAAGCTCCGTGTCACCCAACCAACGCCCGAACCAAATCGGGAAAGCCGCCGTCTGTGGCTCCCCAGCCGCCCCGTTATACAACGAGTGAGCCATTTGCTTTGCGTCATAAGCGCATTGAGCAACGGCCTCGGGCCCGTCCAGAGAGTAGAGCACGTCAGCACCGTCGATGATCTCGATTGCATTGATACACTGTGCGAGCAGGTTGCTCACGTTGTTAGTGGCACCATTGTTCGCTTGGAACTTGACCCACATCATAGTGATAGGATCAAGCGGAGTGATATCGACCGTGTACTCACCAGAGTCGCCCATCGTGCGATCTTTCTCCAGGTAAACCTTACGATATAACATGTGTCACCCCCTACCGACTTCTCTTGAACTTTGCCATACCACGCATCCACTCAGCAGCCCTCTGAATGTTGTCTTCCAGAGTCAGGTCAGGCATACCGTCGACCTTGCTCTGGAGCGTAGACTGAAAAGGCAAAAGCTCTGATGCGAAGATAACAACCTTGTCATAGGCCGCATCGATACCCGCAGCGATTCTCGGCACGCCCTTGGTGAGCGTCTTACTCTTCCAGTCCTCAAGCGTAACTCTCTTGAGCCCAGCCGCCCACTTGCCCGAATTGACAGATTCCGTGAGCCTTGCCAACATCTTGTCTTGAGAGTCGGCAGCCTTGGCTGTTGGCGATTCTGTGACCCTCTCAATCCCTCTGCGAATGTCCGGAGTCGCAGCCTTCAGATTCCTCGCCTGCTTTTCCGCATATTCCTCTGGTGTTACTTTGATTGCCATGATCTTTTGCTCCTTATGGTGAGAGTTTCTTTCCGTCCGCCTCCTGTTTTCACAAAAAGGAAGGAACGTTTTCTGATTTCCAGAGTCCCTACACCCCCTCACCTTGAAGGATATTTGAGAGTATATCTTGCAGGATTTCCTGCTTTCTATTGCTAGTATAGCAGGTTTTCCTCCCCCTGTCAAGGTCCAACGCACGCCGAACTGTTGCGAGCTTATGTCTACGACACGTCTTTAGAACAATTTCGCCTTGCAGGAT
>Ga0307928_10003157_pt1 | contig 12589 bp, 20 predicted proteins | sample AceLakmetagen232_FD_201815 | JGI IMG/M metagenome (GOLD analysis project Ga0307928, IMG submission 201815) | Saline water microbial communities from Ace Lake, Antarctica - #232 | ecosystem: Environmental > Aquatic > Non-marine Saline and Alkaline > Saline | place: Antarctica: Ace Lake... | reverse complement strand
ACACAAGTAATCGGTACATAAGGAGAAGATTATGGACTACAAATTAAAATCCGTACAGGTTTATTTAAAACCATGTACGGACAAAGAATTAAAAGCACAGTTGGTTGAGATGAGAAAAAAGGTACAGTATATTAAAAAGAATGTGGTATCCAAATCGGTACTGACTGATCTAATATTAACTGCTGTACTAAAAAATCAAAAAGTATTAGACAAGCTTGTAGATAAATGGCTTCTTAAGAATGATATACAGAAGAGTTAATAGTATAAACACGATAGCTAATAACACTGGCACTAATGCACTCTCCGTTAAGTTACCTGGTGGTGATAGTCCCCCTAATAGTATAAACACGATAGTTCTAACACCAGATCCAATACCAATTCATTGTACCAATGTTTAGTTGGCAGCTCTATGATATAAGTTAGTTAGTTGTTTATTGTTCTTCGAACAGCACGCTCTATAAGACCTTTAATATACACTATGTAACAGGATGATTACAAAGAAGAAACATACAGTATAGTTAACAGTATGATATATAAGATAATAGGAAATAATATGATATGGCAATGGCAGTGGTACACATACATAATAAAGATATGAAATTCCAAACTACCTTAGAAGAAAAAGCAATTCTAAAAACCATATCTTACATTAAAAGACAATTACATAGAGTGACATTAGCATCTCCTTCAGTTAAGCAGTTTAAGTACAAAGTTATAAACGTACATAAATTATTTTCTGAATCTAAATTCAGATTTAAAAATATTCAATTTAGATCTGACAGTAGAGTGAAAGCAGACCCAGAGTTAAGTTACAAATCAATATTAGAAACCAGGATTAAAAATACATATTTTAAAATTGGTACACTACCCTCACCAAATGAAAGAGCAGTAGAAACATTAGCTATTAAATACAGCATACCACTTAAAGACGCTAGAAACATACTAACCTCTAATATGCATCTATGTAAAGTAGTATTCAATCACAGTGAAGGTGGCCATGAATTAGAAATAATTAAACCAATAATAGATGCCCTCTCATTACGTCCAATTAAAGTGGAAGTGGCAACTGATTTCATCACCAGACATCCAATTAAACTTAAAGCTGTATTAGAGAAAAGATTATATGTACCCTATAACAAAAAAGTTTTTAGTAACAGAAATAAAACTATCTACTCATCAACTCGATTAGATACAGATACAAATAATAAAATACCACCCTCAGCACTCACCATGTACGTTAAGCCAGATAGATTAAGAATTGAATATAAAAGAGCAGTTAAGAAAAGGGCGTCAATCCAAGATCTTTTGGCAAACATTAACGTTGACTACAAACTCAATCCCTTTATATGTATGAAATACGAGGCTGATTATTTAAAAAAACAAGGTTGGACATTTAAAATTAAATACAAAACAGTACATGGAAAAGAAAAGCTAAAAATAGATAACTGCTTATTAAACATCTTAGCTGTTAAATTTAGACCTCAATATTCAGAATTGGTAGCTGGTAGCTGGTAAATTTTTAATGAAAATCTATAGCAAAAATCAAAGATAAAAGCTCATGGTTACCGTTGGTATAGATAAGAGAAACGAACGAGAGAATCAAAGATTTTAAAGATTAAAAAAATACTGATATATGCTTGATTTTTGCTACAGAATATAGTATAATTTAAATATATAAGAAATATGAAACATTAATATTTTAAAAAAGGAGATTAATATCAACTAAATTATTTGAAGACCTTACTCAAGAAGATGTAAATATTTTGTGCGATTTAGTGAAAGACACTTAATGCTGAAAGACACTTAATGCTGAAAGACACTTAATGCTGAAAGACACTTAATGCTGAAAGACACTTTACCAGATCATCCCTTTATAGATTTATGGGAAAAAGAATGTTGTGCCCCCTAGCCATAATAAAAGTTCGAGTTTTTGGCTGCTTACCGTATCCACAAAGAGCGTTTGTTTATAGATATTTTATCAAGAGCAAAATTATCCAGATACAGACTTAAATGATATTTAAAAATTGTAATGGATATTTGCTATCAAATTTCTTTTCTAAAGGCTAATGGTTACCGTTGATACAGGTAAGAGAAACGATTGAGAGAATCAAGGATTTTTAAGAATATAAGACACACAATTAATATAATAGGAGAAAAAAATGGAAAAAATAACAGCGTATAAAACTACTGATGGTTTAATACTTGAAGAAGAGCAAAAAGCACAAGAGCATGAAGATATGATTCTGCTCAAAAGTAGAATAGCCAAATTTGTAAATATATTTTTAACAGGATATATGACAGAAGAACAAATAACTAAAGAGTTAACTCTTCATGCAAAAGAATTAAGAGATGCTTTAACACACCTGAGAGCATTTCCAGAACTGTTGAATCTAAAAAAGAATTACGAAAAAGGTAGTAAATTTAGACCTGGTATTTTATTTTGATTTGATTTGATTTGAAGATTACGCCGAGACTTATAGGTGGCAGTTGGCACGATACAGGAAGTATTGAAATTATTGACATTTTAAAAGGAAGACATATAATGTTTTTTAAAAGAGATAAAAAAAATGAAGTAAAATCTATACAGGAAATGACTTTAAAAGAATTAAGACAACATAAAGAAGTTATTTTCCTTATAGCTGGGAGGGCAGGAGAGGTAGAAAGATGTTTTAAAGTTCTATTAGCTAGGGGCAGTACAAATAGTTTTGATTGTTTACCTGATATTAATATCATCTGGGCATACGGAGATACTAAAATGGTGGGTGACTTTGCATTCCCTTATCATAGAACAGCCGTTTATTCTGGATATGTTGAGGAGGAATATTGTAGCAAAAAATATTTAAAAGTTTATTATAAAAATAAATTAGTAGTAGATATAGAAGAACATCTTTTTTTAAAAGGTAAATGGTATAAAGATATTGAATCTATAGCTTTAGTTTTGGAAGCAGAGAAGAAAGTTAAAGAAGATACGGATAAAAAAACAGAAGATAAAAATAAAGAGATAAGAGCTGTAAAAGAAAAGGAAAAACTTATCGAGATGCTAACTTTACCGGATGAAAAAGAAAATGAATAATGTAGATTTTGATGGCGAAATAAATGCACAAGACCTTTCGATAGAAAGACGAGATGATGATATGGTCACTATTTATGATAACAAGGAAAACAATGAAAACTCGACACCAAGTAACTGAAATGATACAATTCTTACAAGATCAAGTAATTGAAATACAATTCTTACAGGATAAAGTACGTTTACTTCCCAGTAAAGAGGAAGTTGGTGGAGAAGAATTCTCTCTGACCACCCGGGCAAAAGTTTTCAAATATGGATTAGTCAATTGCAGATTTATTTGGAAACAGGTTCCACTACTTCAGGCGAAGTGGATGCTTGGCTAAAGAATGAATTTTCATTATTAAATGATTATGGCTTATTTGGGTAACAAAAAAAATTAGATAGATTATATAATAATCACTAATAGGAGATGTGAAAATGGAAGCTCTTATTGTAATGGCAATCGCTTTTTGTGTATGTAAGCCAGTTCGTAAAACATCGGTTTAATTACTTTCGTAGGTGGAGTATTCTCCCTAACAGGTGTACAGCATTAAATGAAAGAGGGACCTTAAAAATCTATGGTTGTTGTCCGAAACGCAGTACAAGAAAAAAACCGAGATAAAACTTACTCAAAATATCTCAAAATTATAGAGCGAGCTCAAGAAAACTTCTCTCTCATCCACGGAAAAAGATCCATTACATTAGAACGGAAAAGGGCGTATATTGAATCTTGGTATAGATCCAAAAATAGAGATAGAGATAAAAATCCATTTTTAAAATCTGGATTAGGATTAAAATTAAGATATATCAATAGTTTAGAACCACCACCTCCTAGTCGATTAATGCCTTCAACTCCCGATCCGGCATTCTTTAAAACCATATTTTCAGATAAAGATGAGTCCAAGTCCAAGTCCAAGTCCAAGTCCAAGTCCAAGTCCAAGTCCAAGTCCAAGTCCAAGTCCAAGTCCAAATTTGTATATAAATATAAAAAAGAAGATTTAGAAAAGAATGGAATAGATTCTCAATTCCTTGAATCAAATTTTATAACAAGCAAAGATGAAAAATTGCCTAAATTATTTGATTCATATTTCTACCTAACAAGTCGAAGAAAATTAGTAGCTGACATTAAAATAGGGATGAGAAATAAATATAAGTGCGATAAAAAATATATCTGCAAAACATTATATGGAGCTCAAAGAGTAGAGTTTTTAAGAACTAATAATTGTATGTTGAGATGCGGCTACTATTTAGACAGAATAAAGTCCGAATCTGTGCAAGGCGTGCAAATGGATTATTTCACATTTCTGCATGCAACTAATTACGGGGAACAAGGATGGATTAACCCACGAGCACTATTAATTATAGAAGATATGGATGAATTTGTGGAAAACATTAAAAAGTTTTTTACGTTCTCTATAAATTACTTTTCTAATTGGAGACTGGGACCAGATTTAAAGATAAAGATTCAGCATCAATTAGATTCCATAAAAGATAAAACGTTGCGGACAGCGATTAAGGAGCTTAGAAACAAACCTCCAAGCTATGATATGTATCCCTGCGGTTCAGGAAAGTATTTATTTGAAGACAATCTATCTCTGTACCGCATTCTGGTAAAAGAAGGAATAGATCAAACAGCAGTATCTAAAAAAGAGTCCTTAAAGATGTTTGATCTGATTAAAGCAATCTATTGCTTGAATTCTATATTAGTTTATCCTGGGTGTAAATATGGAGTAGTAAAGAAAGGTAAACAATTGATTCTTAAACCACAATCTGTGTACCATATTTTTCTTCACAGAATATTTAAATGGACAAATTATGTATTATATCGAAAAGGTAGATTAGATTTATCAACTTACAGGAGACTTTTATTTAATGGTTAATTATGAAGGTTGGGATTTAAGGCAGAAAATAGTGGATTGTTTTCCTGGAAAAGAGTTTAGGAAATATCAACAGGAAGTAATATTTAGAGTAATGGAGGCTTTTAAGACCTACAAATATGTGGTCGTAGAAGCTCCCACTGGCTCGGGGAAAGCTCAGCCACTATACTCTAAAATTAAGACACCAAATGGTTGGACTACAATGGGAGAAATTAAGATAGGAGATATAGTATCTGCACCTGATGGTACATCTACTAAAATTACTCATCTTTTTCCTCAAGGTATGAAAGATGTGTATAAAATAACTTTTGAGGATGGTAGATCTACGGAATGCTGTAAAGAACATTTATGGAAAGTGCATAATTATGATTGGAGAAAGAAAGAAAAAATACTTTCTTTAGAAGATGTTATAAAATATAAAAATTTAAGATTTCCTTTATGTTCTCCTGTTTTTAGTAAAGAAGTAGAACTTCCGATAAAACCATACTCTTTAGGTTGTTTATTAGGTGATGGAACTTTCATTCATTCAGTGGGTATAAGTAACGTTGATATAGAATTATTAAAAATACTTACAGTTGAATTAAAGGAAGGTTATTGTTTGAAAAAAATACGAAACTGTCTTTGTGATTATAGACTTATTAGATTACAAAATAACAGAAAAAATAAACCTCATGCAAAAAATGATTTAATTAATAAATATAAGATTGATTTAAATAATCTAAATCTTATTAATAAATATTCTTATGAGAAATTTATACCAGATATTTATAAAAATGCTTCCATAAAACAGAGATTAGAATTAGTACAGGGTTTAATGGACACAGATGGTACTGTAAGCAGAGCAAAATCTTATACAGGAAACAAGATTGGAGGAGGAGTTTCTTTTACTACTACCAGTTACCAGTTAGCTTTAGATATGCAATATATGATAAGATCTTTAGGTGGTTGGTGTAAGTTAAAACCAGGTAAAGAAAATCCTACTTATTTATACCGAAGAAAAGGAAAAGTAGAAAGAAGGCCTTGTAGGCAGTCTTTTACTCTTAGCATTAGACATGCACACTCCGAAATATTTTTTAAATTAACTCGAAAAAAAGAGTTAGCTGTACGTAAAAAAAGGGTTATTATTAGAAATAAAATTCAATCCGTAGAGTGTTTAGGAAAAAAAGAATGTCAATGCATAATGGTAGATCATCCAGACCATCTTTATATTACAGATAATTTTATCGTTACGCATAATTCTTTTTTGGGATATACGTGTGCTAATATACTAAATAATTCTCCTAAAGAGAAAGACACCACGGATCCAGACAAGGATGAAGTTAAGTACAACAATGCATGTTACGCAGTGGTGCCATATAAAACCCTACAGAACCAGTATGTAAAGGAATTTTCAGATATTGTATTCATGAAAGGGCTGTCTAATTTTACCTGTAATGAAAAACAAGTTCCTTGTACATCTGCTCCATGTCGTGTTCCTGTATACAATAGCGAAATGATGTCTTCCCACTACGGCAGCTGTTCCTATTTACAACAGAGAGCTTTAGCTGCTTCAGCTCCAATCACTCTTTTTAATACTGCTGCTTTTTTGACCTATCTAAGTTATGCACAACGTTTGTTTAAGCCACGTCAATTAATAATTACAGATGAGTCACATACTGTAGAGAGTGCCATTAAACAATTTATTACGATCAGTTTTAATAGTGAGTCCTTAGCTAAATTAGGTTTAAGGGAAGCTCCTGGAGATTTTGAACTACCTTCCGCTTATAGAAACTGGGTTGAAAATATTTTTAGAAGGGCCAAAGAGTTATTTAGTTCAATAATTGATCGCTGTGAAGAAAATGTAGCTAGCAGTGGTGGAAGTCTATATGCTCTACTCACAAAAGAGGAGCTTTCTTTACTTAGTCTCTGTACTGAATATTTTGAAAGAGCTAATAAATTTCTTTCCATGAAAGATGTAGATGATAATTTAGTGGTATCTACTTATGCTCATGCAAAGCAGTATACTATTGATTTTAAACCTGTAATGGTGGATAAATTTGCTCAAGAATATTTTTTCAAATATGGTAAATATTTCCTTTTCATGTCAGCTACCGTATACATAGATAGTTTTTGTAGGGGAATGGGATTAAAGAGAAAAGATGTAAAATATATAAAAATGCCAAGCACATTTCCTAAAGCAAACCGTCCTATTTATATTGATAACAGAGTGGGCGCTTTAAATAGTAGAAATATTAAAGAAAAGATGCCTGATCTGTTAAACAGGATATGTGAAATAGCACAACACTATAAGAAATATAAAGGCGTAATTCATACACATACATACAGGATTGCAGATTATATTATGCAAAATGCTCCTGTAGAGCTTAAGAAAAGATTAATTTATCACAAAGGTGGACCTAATTTTTTACATGAATTTACAAGAGAAGAGGCACTAGCTGAGCATATGCGATCTTCTAAGCCTACTATTTTATTATCACCATCTATGTATGAAGGTATTGATTTAAAAGATGAATTAGGTAGGTGGCAAGTAATTTGTAAAATGCCGTATGCACACTTATTAGATCCTCAGGTTAAGAGAAGGATGGAAATTGATCCGGAATGGTATCAGTGGCAAACTGTACAAAAATTTATTCAAACTTGTGGTAGGATTATCCGATCACAAACAGATTGGGGACACACACATGTACTTGATAGATCCTTTTTGGGTCTGTTCCACAGAAATTCACAGATGTTTCCAAAATGGATTGCAGAAGCTATTAAGGTAAAGGGAGGTTAAGTTTAAAAAAGTTTTATGTTAGGAAAAAATAAAGATAGAAATAGAGATAAGTGTAAGGAAATGAAGAAGGGTAAAGTTAGAAAGATTTTTAAGCAGTCTTGGGAAGATGAAAGAAGAAACAAGTATAAAAAAATTAATTATAATGAAGAATCTATTGAAGAAACAGATTCTATGTTTTTAAAGAATTAGCTTTCGATATTTTCAACAAGTTCAAGTTCTTCAACAGTTTCAAGTTCGTTCCAATAATAATTTAGAAGAGTGTTCTGAGTGTAAAACAGTAATTATACAAAGAATTCGTTAGTTAGGAGAGGTATGAAAAAACTTATTAAAGAAGTACATATAAAAAATAAGAAAGAAGTTAAAAATAATGTTTTTTAATTGGCAAAATCCTGTAGATGGTGGTTGGTTATGTAGAAATTGTAGTTATTTAATTATTAATAATAATTTAGAAGAGTGTTCTGAATGTAAAACAGTAATTATATGGTATGGATAATCCCTTTTTCGTCAGTGTTAATAATAAAGAAAAATGTAATATATTATAAAGGTTAAAGAATGGATATCAAAAAATTTAAAGAAATCGCAGAAGAAAATTCTCCAATTCTTTTTAATATTGAAGATCCTAGATACTATAAGGCTGGAAACAGTTATGTGGTATGTAGTGGTAAGTTACAGGTTGAAGGGTCAACCACTTTTGCCACTTGGAATAATTCAGTGGAAGCTGAGAGGAGAAGAATTCTTGATTCTGAAATCACAATTCCTAATCCTGGTTCAGATATAATAGATGATGAGGATGAGGACATAGAATCTTAAAAGGATAAATAAATGTCTGATAGTTCAAGCGAAAGAGTAGGTATAGATTATTGTTCTTTTTGTGGAAAAAAAGCAGAACAGGTCGGTAAATTAATTGAAGGTAGACCTGGTGTTGCAATATGTGATGAATGTCTTATCTATGGTGTGAAGTGTTTAGAGGAAGAGCAGCAGGAACAAAAACAAGGAAAAGATTCTAAATTTTCTCTTGCAAAGCCAAAAGAGATTAAAGCACACTTAGATAGTTTTGTAGTTGCTCAAGACAGAGCAAAGAAGGTTCTTTCGGTTGCAGTCTATAACCATTTCAAGCGCCTGTTTAATATATCTAAGTCTGGTGTTGAAATTCAAAAATCTAATATTATGTTAATTGGGGGAAGTGGTACAGGAAAAACTTACACAGCTCAAATACTAGCTCAAATTTTGAATGTACCTTTTGCAATAGCAAATGCTACTTCAATCACAGAAGCTGGTTATGTAGGGGAGGATGTAGAGACTATACTTCAGACCTTGCTAATTAACGCAGATGGTGATGTTAAGGCAGCCCAAAATGGTATTGTATACATAGATGAAATCGATAAAAAGGCAAGGAAATCTGGAGCTAATATGTCGATTACTCGTGATGTATCTGGAGAAGGTGTTCAACAAGCTCTTCTAAAAATAATAGAAGGTTCAATTGTAAATGTACAACCAACCGGCCAAAGAAAGCATCCAGGGCAACAATATATCAGATTAGATACATCTAATATCCTGTTTATATTAGGTGGAGCATTTGCTGGCTTAAGTGACCTTATTGCTGAAAGGTACAATACACGTAATCTTGGCTTTTTGTCCGAAAAGCATACCGAAACTACTGCAGAACGTGAACATAAATTAATGAAAAAAGTTACTCATGCAGATCTGATTAAGTATGGAATCATCCCAGAGCTTGCTGGTCGTATTCCAATTCTTTGTACTTTAGATAAATTAAGTATAAAAGATCTATGCCAGATTCTTACAGGTCCTAAAAACAATTTGATAGGGCAGTATAAAGCACTTCTAGAAATGGATGATGTAGATTTAATTGTTAAGGAGGATGCATTAAAAGCAATGGCTGCAAAAGCAGTAAAGATGGGTACAGGAGCTCGGGGTCTCAGATCTATTATGGAAGATGTTATGACGGATATTATGTATGATATTCCTTCAGAAGAAAATGTTGGAACCTGTATTGTAACAAAAGAGTGTGTAACAAAAGAAGCATCTCCCAGAAAAAAATTAAAGCCAAAAATAGAACTAAAACTACATGTACAGGAGCCAGAAGTTCAAGTCCAAGTCCAAGCTTCTAAAAAGAAGGCTGCGTAGATCGGGTCGAAGAGGAAGAAATAATGGATTATAAAAATTTAAAAGTATTAAGTATTCAAGATTTTTATTTTAAACTGCCAGCTGATTTTAATGGCAGTTTATCAGATGCGTTTCGTTTGTATGCTGATTATCATGATAAAATTAAAAATACAGATAAACACACAAACGATCCTGTTAAAAAAGGTATTAATGTTTGGAATGAATTTTTAGATGTAATTGAGGGTGGAAGAAAGAGTATAGGAATATTATCAATCAATGAATTTGAGGATGATGGAACTCCTGGTGGTAAAATGAAAATAATGAAAGATTTTGATACGAAATAATTAGTAAACAAAAAATAGGGGAAAGTGCTTTTATGACAAAAGCCGAGTTATGTAATTTATTAGTTAGAAATGCGAAAAAATTTAGATTTAGTGCTCTGGAACAACTTACACGTGATGGGCATATGAATGATTATGATGGAGAACAGATAAAACAAGAAACGATTGATGCATTATTGGTGAGTTTTATTAATTTTGTAGCAGGGTGGCAGGGCTTAGACTTAGCCCTATACACCCGCCATTTGGATGAACCCTAAAAACTATATAGAACATATTAAAGGATTAATACCAACTGATTGTTCTGACAGTAATGATGCATATAAATGCAATTAAATTATTTGAAAAATTGTTAGAGTTAGAACATAAGAGTTAATTGTAAATGAAAAGAAAACATAATAAGCATTATAAAGAACTTATTTCGTGGTATAAGATTTTTAAATGGAGTCAGTGTTCTAAATGTGGAGATGATTTTAGAAGAGAAAAAGGATGGAGAGCATTAATTGGTGGTTTTGGAAAATATACAAATCCATTATATTTGTGTTATGATTGTGCTCCTACAAGAGAAGATGCAGATAGATATTTTTTAGGAAGAGATTGGATGCCACCAAAAGGTCCACCACCTCCACTTCCACCAAGACCAGTTACAGGAGGAAAATAAAATGAATAGATATTTTGATTTTAAAGATATAGTTGATTTTTTAAAAACTAAAGATATAATAGAATATAAAATTGTAGTTAATAAATTTACATTTGAATTTCAATCATATAAATTTATTATTATTGCTAATCACTCTGAAGATTTTTATGGAATATTTGATGAATATACAATATATTTTGCTGGAGATGTTAACGGACTACTAAACTTAAAATCTACTATTAGTTTTTTAGATATGGTAATAACTCTGATAGTGAAAAAGAAGATATAAAATGTGATTTTTCTAAATTGACAGATTTTTTAAAAGAAGAAAAAATATTTGATTATAAATTATCAAACAATCAAATAAGTTTTGAATTTAAAAGGATGCAGTGTTTTATTGTATTTGATGGATATAAATTTACTGTGGATTTCAAATGTATCGATGATATTAAAATTGTTAATACTATAGAAGAAGTAATAGAGAAAATTAAATTTAAATTTGATTTTATTAAAGATAATAAAGAATCAGTTGATGAAATGTTAAATCTTCTTTATAAGTTAGATGGTACTACATCTAATTGGGGTATTATGGGTGGAGTGGATGATAACCAAGAAAGTGATTGGGAAATAAAGAAAAATGGAGATAAGTAATATGAATGATAAAGATGAAGTGTAAAAATTGTGGAAAAAGTTTTCATTATTGTACTTCATGTGATTATGATCTATGTTTTTCTGAAGGGTATTGTTCAGATGAATGTTTGGAGAAGACAAATAAAGAATATGCCGAAATAAAAAGAAGAACATTAGAGTTTTATTCATACTACTCCAGGGTTATCTCTAGCAGAGGTAAAAGATTGTCCTGTATATGATAAAATATAAAAAGGAAATACACATGGTAAATAATCTATTAAATTTTCTCAATATCCATTTGGATGAACCTGATTAATATTTGGAAAGTTTCATTCTTCTTAAAGATTCCTTAATTGCAGACATAGTCTGCTTTTTATAAGGATCATGTTTTGGCCAAATCTTTTCATATAAATCTTCTGCTTCCTTGTCTATGCCATAATTTAAATTTAAAAGCCAAATAAGGAACTTTTCAAACCAGTTCGTAAGCCTGTTAGCCATTTGTTACATCTCCTTATTTTTTGGTTGGTACAGATTTTTAGAACTCTAACAAAAGTTCTTTTGTTGTTCTTGAAAAGATTCCAAAATAATTTATAGTTTGAATATTCAAGTTGTAACGCATTACTTTTTCGATGATTGCATTTTGAACACATTGTTTGTAGATTGTCCATTTCCTCCACCCAAGTTCTTTGGGATAATATGATCCACAGTGAGTAAAGAAAAATATACTTTTCCACCAGTGTGTCCTCTATGGTACAGATGTAAGCCTACACCTCCATCTACCATTTTTTCTAATCTAAAAATATTACCTTCTTTTCCACAACAAGTACATTTCATGGATCTTAATAGAGCTTTTCTTTTAAAACCACCTGGTGTTGAATTTGCTTTAACCACATACCCTTTGAAGGTTGCTGTTTTGTGTAGGTTATCTAATTTTTTAAGTACGTAGTCTACGTCGAATGTTGCGATCGCTTTTCCGTGTTTTCCGTTTCTATTTCTGCTAGATTTGTATCTGTTCAATTTAAAACTCCTTATCGATTTTGAGGTTCAAGATTAAGTTGTGGATAATACTTTATTTCGGTATTACATTTCGGGCATCTCATTTCAAGCCCACATGTTAGACATTTCCTTTTCTCATTCATATAACATCCTTATATA
>Ga0307928_10003155_pt1 | contig 12589 bp, 21 predicted proteins | sample AceLakmetagen232_FD_201815 | JGI IMG/M metagenome (GOLD analysis project Ga0307928, IMG submission 201815) | Saline water microbial communities from Ace Lake, Antarctica - #232 | ecosystem: Environmental > Aquatic > Non-marine Saline and Alkaline > Saline | place: Antarctica: Ace Lake... | reverse complement strand
TAGCCTCTCTTTTTCCAAAGGAACAAATATCATAAGTAAATTCAAATTTAGTTACAGGATCTAAGTCTACTACAAGCCAACCATTATATGCTGTTGTTGTATTTCTTGTCCCTGAATTTTTAATATTCATGGTGTAGACAGTATCATTTGCTAGCGACGCTGAAATGTCTGAACTCTTTAATAATGTAGGGACATTCAAAGTTGTTGTAACTTCTCCCATTGCATCATCTTTGGCCACACTATCAAGTTGAGCATAAGCTGTTGTTGTAGCTGTGTTAGCTTTAACATTTGCATGAAAATAAGCAGCATCTACTGTTTCAAAATTGGCATCTAACCATTTATACTGATGCTCACAATCTGGAGAAAGTCCTTCTTCACTTCCTGTTTTATAACCTGTTCCAAATAAACCAAATTTTTGACCTACTGGGAGATAAACTCTCATTTTATTTGTTGTATCTTCTTCTTGAACTATTATTAATCTTGCAGACTTCTGAGCAGCTGTAGCTCCAGGAGTGGCTTTAACTCTAACATCTAAAGTAGCAACTCCACTATCTAAACTAGAAGAAATATCATCAGACCTTTTAACAACATTTCCTGTAGAAGAAACAACCCCAACCTCTGCAGTATTAGTTCGATCATATAATTGAATAGCCCAAGTTGCTCCCTCTCCCCCTGTAATTGCCCCCGTTGCTTCAAAATAAGCAGCTACAATATTAGAATATTTCGAACCATCCCATTCCAGCTGACATAAACTCCCATCAGTAGGAGTATAGGTTGTTGAACCTGTTGATAAATTTGCAGCTGTTAAATTAATTACGGAAGTCCATCTCTTAGGAACGGTTCCAGTAAAGAAATCTAAAACTTTAAATGCTGGATCTCCCCAACCTAAAAGATTTATTCCACTTGTTGTGTCAATTTCTAAATGGATATATCTTCCTGTTTTGGCTGTGGCCAAAATTCTTTCAGTCCAAGTTGAAACTGGTTCCCCTGTAATATCAATAGTATCAACAGCAGCTCCCCATGTCCCAACCGTATCAGAAACATAAATCACAATTTGAGCGGGATAACCCCCAGACACTCCTGCAGTTTTAGTTCTAATTTTAGAAATAATTTTGGAGCTTCCCATATCTAAAGTTAAAGTATGAGTTTCATTAACAAGATGCCACCATTCATCCGTTCCGTCCAACATCTCACTGGCAGTATGTCCTCCTGTATCCCCACAGCTTGCATAATATTCTGTGCTAGATATATCTTCCCATGCCATTTAAATCTTAATTCTCTTTCTCTTCTTTAATTAAATTGGGTGCATAAAAGATATTTTTATCAGTCCATTCCCCTGCAGATTCAATATGGCCATCTTCAAAAATATAATTAATTGACTGGATATTTTTTCCGTTAATTGTTAATTGCCAACCCACCAAGGAAACAACTGTTCTTATATTAGTTGTAACATTTTGTTCTACCCTTCTTCGGTAAATTAATCTTTTTCCATTATCCAGATGTAACCTAAGAATTAGTTTTTCACCATCATAAATCTCAAAGAATCTTAAAAGGTTTCTATCTATGTCAGTATATTTACTTACATTTTTCCCATTGTATTGCTTTAACGAACTACCATCCGAATAGATCGCTTTCCATGTATGTTCCATTGTATTGGATAATTATTTAAAAAATTAAAAATTAAATTTCGTCGTACCTGAAAGTGAATGTCTCATTAGCCAAATCTCCTGGGGACGCGGTACTTATCACTTCCATTTGCAAAACAAGATAATTTGTAGTCTCATTCTCTGCATTAATGATATTTCCTGCCTCACTTATGGATGGTCCCGAAAGCGGTGCTGCGGTTGTAAAAGTAAAAGCATCTGTTGATGCCGTTATGTCTGTGTGGTTAGTCATAACTTCATCAGTATCAGAAACGTCATACCCTGTATCTGCTCCACTATTCTTTACTGGAAATTCATCACCTACATTAACTGTGATCCCAGTTCCAAATCCTCCTGCATCAGTGAAAAACCTTATGTTATCCACTTGTGTGTCTGGAGCAGTAGTGCACTTCAAATAAATTTGCTTCCATCTTGAATACTCTGTTCCAGCTGAGGGGATAGGCATAGGACTATTCGCATCTATTGTTGCATCGTCTGCTTGCTTGAACCTTAAAGTTGGTGGTCCTAATGCATCAATATTTTGCTCTGTTCCAGGTGTATTATCACTTCCTCCAAAATCGTAAAAAACACTAAAAACTGCTGCCATGATTCCTCCTATTTAATTTAATTAACATTAGATGACCACATAATCAATATTTATTTTTAACTTTGCGTTTATTGGTTTCATTGTTGTTATTTTTGGAGTGAACTTAAATTCAACTCTTTTTAACTCCATAGGCTTCAATTCTTTAATAGATTTAGATATTTTAATATTTTGCCCTTCCAATGTTAAATTAACATTCATATACAAGTTTAAATTATTCTGCACATAGATTTCTCCAAGAGTTGTTTTTCCTGCAACGATTTGCTCAAACTCTATTTTCTCTTTTACTTCCTCTTGCTTATTTTTGTCTAAATATATTTTTAGTTCATTCATTATCTTCTTCCAACTTTTTTAATAAATTGTTCTTTCGCTTTTTTATTTGAATGTCTTTCTCTTTCATTTTTAGATCAATTTCTTCATTAAGTAATCTTTGTTCTTTTTGCTCTTGCCGTTCTAATATTCTTTCCATTTCCTTTTCATACTCTTTTTTGATTATTTCCTTGTCCACAAAAACAATAGTGCTTCTACAATTCACATGACTTGGAGGTGCTTGCCCTTCCCAAGCAGATCCAGGATCCTTAAATAAATCATCCAATCCAATGGTTTGTCCATCTAACCTTTGACAAATTGGAGAGGTTCTATCGTCCTCATGAGTTATCCATTTCTTTTCATAATTTAGGCCTGTTTCCTTCATAGATAATAATTTACCCTGGTTCTCTGCTCTGTTTGTTTCTGTTCGTGCAATCATTTCTGCGCGGTTTTCTCCAACATCAAAAACAGTTTCCACCCTGGCCTTTAGTTTTGTTACCCCTTCTCCGTTAATAATTCCTCTTTCTAATTCTTGTTTAAGATCGTTTGATATTTCCTCAGTCATTCCTTTGATATTATCAAACGTGTGATCTTGTAAGAAACTCAATGCAGATTTATTAATTGGGATATTTTGATCTAGTTTTTTCTCAGTATAATCCCAACCATCATTGAACTCTGAGGAAATAACTGCATCACTTATGGATTTAACACCAAATATTACGAATAGCTTTTTAATCATTCCAGGAATATCATCTATACCTTTTATTTGCCTCAAAGGTTCATCTTTGCCTTGTGCTTCCAGGAGACCAATGATTGATGATTTATTTTTCTTTAAAAGATCCAGAATTAGTTTCTTTAGTTTTTTATCACCTAACTCTTCTCCTGGTTGTAATGTTAAAGGATTATCAGTTGTTAGAGCCTTTTCTTCTTTTTTAGGCTTGTTGGTCATTTGATCCCTAGTGTCTTGGTTATCAGAATTAATGGCATTGGCATCTGTTTGTCTAGGATCAGTCATATTTACATTCATACCTTGATTAGAACTCCATTGGTTTGGTGCTTGATCTCCCCACTCAACATCATCTAACCCTTCTGTGGATCTAACTTCATTAATTGATTTTAAACCAGATTCCGTTTGTAATTGATATAAAGTCCACTTCTTTGTTTCTTCATCCACATCAAATATTTTATATTTGTATTTAATGCCCTCAAATCCAAACTCCGGGATAATTTGTGTGTTGATATAATATTCTAATATTTTTAAGAGTGGGTAAATAATTCTTTTCTTTGCTATTGAACTTTGCACTATTTGATTTGCAGATCCTTTTGAATCCTCAACAAAACCTAATTCTGTGGCAGTTAATCCAAAGGCTCCCCAGACCATTTTACTCCACCACTTTTGGGATTCAATTAATTCTAGTTCTGCGTTTGTGAAGCCCATCCTCTCGAATTTCACCGGTTTATTAACCATTGCTAACTTGTGGAAAACTTTCTTCCAGTTGCCTAATTTGTCTGCTTTCTTTTGTGATTCAATCCATTGCTGTGCAAATGCTTTCATGTCTTTTGTATTCATTCCATCTAAACCTAACACTCCTGGAGGAATAGAATTGTCTGCAAAATAATCTAAGTTATGCTCAACTGCATAAATTAAAGTTTGTACCGTTTGAGATAAAACAGACATTGTGGATCTTCCATATAAACTATCAGTTCTGACTTTCTTCTCAACCCATACAATTTCCCTTTTTCCGAATGGCACCGGTTGTGCAGCCGTATTAAATCCATACTGAAAATAAGCTGATTCCTCTCTTGCAACATCAGCAGAGATACTTCTATTTAAGAAAGAATAAGAATTTTCTGCAACTCCTGAAACTTGTTCTCCATCACTTTCAATATCTTTAACTAAAATCAAATCTGCCCTATTAGTAAACATTCCATATATATCAGGGTTCTTTGTGAAAGCCACACCATTTCTTGCCACTATTTCGACCATCTTTCCAAAGGCATTAAATGTCTTAATTAATATACCTGAGTTAATTTCTAACAAATCTGGCAACATCATTCTTAAAATTGTTTCCCAGCTTTCTCCGGGGTTTGTATTTGGGTTTTCAAAGAAACTTCTTACAATCTCCACTTCTTTATCTTTGCCGGGCACTTCATTTCCTTCTCTGTCCTCTGCTACAATTAACCAAGGAATAGCAACTACTTCATCAATAATTGCAGTTGTACACATATCCACATAAACCGAGGCTGCAAGTTGTCTAAAGTAAGTTAGATCTTCATAACGAGGATAGCCGAAAGGGCGGCTTATAAAAGAAATTCGGAATGTATGATTTAGGCTGTCCTCCTCTAGTCTCTTCAAAAGCGGTTACAGTCGAAGTCGTTGTGGTTTTCTTTTCTCCCAATAATCCGAATATATTATTTATAAAACTCATTTTGCACCTCCTGTCTATTGTTCAAGACTATGATGTCTTTGATGACATTCTCTACATAAGGTAATAATATTTGATTTTCTAAGAGGATTTTTACATTTTCCAACTGGAATTTTATGATGGGCATGCAATTCTCCGCCTTTTTTTCCGCATTTTTGACAAATCCAATGATCTCTTTCATATATCTCTTTTCGCAATCTTCTCCATTCAACTGAAAAATAAAATGCTTTGGTATATTTTTTTGTTCTACCATCAATATATTGTGAATTATTTTTCCCACTAACTTTTTTAGATTTTGATTTTCCATAACATTCTCTTGAACAAAATTTTCCTCTTCCTGATTTAAATCTATTATTTTGAACTCTGACATCCTTTCCACATTCCCCACATTTAATGATCTCTGAGTTTTTATATTTTCCTGTGAGAAATCTCTTATGTACTTTTGCTCTACATTCATTTGAACAAAATTTTCTATTTTGGCATTTCCAAGCAAGGAACTCTTTTTTACATTCTTCACAAATTTGTTTAACTTTTGGCATATGTTTTTATACAAACCACCATTTAAAAAACTTTCTAAGGGCGGTCTGTAGAAAAAATTAGGAATATAAGATTTAGGCTGTCCTCCTCTAGTCTCTTCAAATGCTGTTACGGTAGAGGTTCCTTCCTTAGTTTCCCCTAGTAGTCCGAAAAAGTTTCTAAAAGTTCGTGCCATGAATGTGAAATGATATTATTTATAACCACTCTAATTTTATAAAAGTGTTTGTCCGATTTCAGAAGATACTATTATCCTTTTCTCCCTTTAATTGTTGGGCCATAACTAATTTGTTTAGAGTCTACAAGTTTTTGATTTCGTTTCTTTCTTGCTTCTTTTTCTTCCTCTGTTTCTTTTTCTTCATCAACTTCTTTTTCTGGTATTGGAAAGGCCCATGCAGATTCGTTTCCGATATTCATCAATTCTAAAGCATAACCAAGTGCAATAGGTATATCTGGGTGAACTCCTGCCTCAACTAATTTTCCATCCGCTAAGGCATAAGAAGTACATTCTGCTAAAATCTTCTCAAATACTGCTTTATCTTTTTCTGTTTTGTAAGGAATTATAAATCTCTTGTTTTCAAATGCTGTGCTTAATCTCATAATCAAATTAATCTTTCCCACTGTGTGACGTTTGTCAGTCCAAGATCGTTCTTTCTTTTGTGTTGCCGGATCAGAAGATGCAGTCCAAAATAATGTAATAGGTAAATTCCATTGTGTTATGTCCTTGCTAATTGCCTTAATTGAGTTTTCTTCCAGGCCCATTCTATCAAAATCATATCTTGGTTGCAAGGTGTTTTTTAATATGTTCATTTGTTCATTGATTGATAGACCTTTATCTTTTTGACTATGTAATAAATAATAAAACTCATCTTTTAGACCTAATCCACAGTATGCCGATTCATCCGCTGTTATTCTATCAGAAAAAGCAAAGTCTGCGCCCATTGTCTTTAATTCAAATTTCATTCCAAAAACATCTTCTGCTGATAAGTCTGCTCTTTTACATTGAATTATCCATTCACGCTTGATTATTGAGCTTTCGTTGTCTGCTGGATCGTTTAGATATTCCTGTTGAAATGGCAAAGAGCCAATATCATATTTAATTTGTTGTAAGATCTCTTTAGTGAATCTCGCAGGCCATAAAAGGTTAGTAAAGTCCGGATCACATGCTCTAAAGATTTTTCCTTTATAGAGTTTTATCTTTGTTTTTAATAAGGAATCCAAATGTAATATAGTCCCAATCATCTTAAATCTACCATTTACATCCAATGCCGGAATAACAATCTTATTTAATTTGTTTCTGTCTTTTTCCCTTAATTCTGGGTTAGTAACACGTTCATCTGATTCAATATCATCCCCAATTATCAAAGTTGGTCTCATGTTTCTATATTTGAATCCTCTTAGATTCTTCTCAAAAGAAACAGCTTCTACTCTACAACCTCCAACATCAAAACAATCTTCTCTATCTTTTCCTTGATCATCTCTGCTTGCTTTGGGTGTTAGATCTCCATAAATAAATCTTAACATTTTATTATTCTTAAACTCATGTCTAATTGGATCAATAAATTGTACGGTCTTTGAGTGATTTTGAGACATATAAACAATATATTTTTCTAATTTATTCACTATACAAAATATTAAGAAGATTATTCCAGTACAAGAAGTTTTAGCATGTCCTCTTGGTGCTGCTAAAGCACCGTTCCCCTCTGCAAATAGAAAGTCATATATTTGGCTATGAAAAGAAGGAATCTTATTTGTTATTGTTTCAGGAAATACAACCTCACTAAAAATTTCTATATTCTCCTTAAAAGAAAAAATCATCTGTAATAATTCTTTTTGTCTGTTTTCATCTGTTATTTTAAAAACTTCTTGTACTTGGGCCTTAGTTACTCTCATTTTAATGTTGTTTGTGATTTTTTGAAGGCCATTTCAAATATATGCAAGCCAATCTTTGGCTCAACACAATTTCTTAATAATAATCTTGCCTTCATTCTTGGAATTGGCATGCCTAAATATTCTGATAATTCTTCTGCTGTTGAACGACTAACATCAATATTCTTAAATTCTTTAGGTTCAACTTCAAAATTTGACCAGAAAGGATGTCTTCCCAAAATAAATGTTGGTTTAATTAAATAATCATAATAAGGTATGACATTCTCTACAACCCATTTACCTTTAAACCAATTCTTTAATAAAATTACTTCTTGATAAAATGTCATGTCTGCATATCTTTTAATTGGAATAGAATAATTTAATCTACTATGTGTTGGACAGGGTGGAGAACTCCAAATGAAATCAAACTCTTTATAATGGTCTAATAAGTATTGGTGTGCATCTGTGATTATTACTTCATCGTTTGGAAAAAATCCCTTATAGATTCCTGCAATATCTACATTAATTTCAATAGCAGTCACTTCATGTTCATCTCCCCATAGATTACGATTGCCACCAATTCCTGCATATAGATTAAGTATTTTCATTAGCCAAAGAGTCTTTTCAACTCTGCCTCTTTTTCTTCTTTAGTCCATACGGGAGTATTTACTTCGCCGCTTAACTCTAACTCTCTTTTTTCAATAAAGCCCCTGTGGCGCATTTGAGTCTTGGCCCAGAATTTAAGCATGTCTTTGTCTGATTCCATTGCAAGCTTCATTATCCTTTGAAAAATAAGATCATTGTGTTGTTCAAGTGCATTGTCATACATTTCCTTAAAAGACGGAACCTTCAACCATCTGTAATATGTTTTCCTATCTATGCCCACATCTTCACAAGCTTTAGAAATATTTCCCATGTGCCCAATATAAGCTTCAGCAAACATTCTTCTCTTCCGTGCAGTAGAGATTCTTTTTGGGACTTCTTGTTCCATTTTACGCTTTCACCGCCTTTTTCCCAGTGTATTTTTCCCATCTATTGATGATCACTTGACAATAAACTGGATCTATTTCAATCATAAAACACTTTCTGTTTAGTTGTTCGCATGCAATTAAGGTACTTCCACTTCCTCCAAAGGGATCATAAACTATCATCTCTTTGATAGAACCATCCTTTATTATTATTATATTCTCTGTAATATATTTCTCTCTTGATTCAATTACTCTAAATTGTTTATTTTTCATCTTCATCATCCTCCAAATCCTCTATGAAACTATCCATATCTTCTGATTCATATTTTTCTCCTTTTTTGCGGTTTCTACTTTTCATAATTCATTCACCAATTTTGTAAGCTCCTTAATGACTCCTTTTTTATCTAATAGAGTCCAAGCGTACTCTTCATTAACATATAAATTGAATATGTCCCTATTTTTTTTCTCTATTTTTATTTCCATCTCTTTTTCCCATTGTTTTTAATTAAATAATAAAAATAATAAAAATTTAAAGTTTTAGCCTAGTGCCAACTGCATCTTTAAGCTCGGTTATTTCCTTATTGACTTCTTTGAGTTCTTCTTTAAGACCTTCATAAGATAGTTTAGCCTGTGATGCCTTTATATGATTTGCAATTGTAGACATGTTTTCTTGCAACTTTTGTAACTCTTCTGGGAGATCTTTAATAGCTTCTATTTGCTCTTTCATGTCTGCTACTCTTTTTTCCATTGAAGTCTTTTGTTTGGATAGATTCTTGTAAGCCAGTTTGATCCCTTCTTCAGAATACTTAACCTCCATCTTTTGCTCCACTACTGAAAGCATTTTTGGTTCATCTATTTTTCCTTCAACTTCAACAGGATCTGATTTGTTTTCTGTTATCTGGGACTTGATTTGAAGTAACTCTTTTCTTCTATCATCGTAAGTCAACTTAGATGTTTCTTCTAGTTTTTCACTTGTCATTTTTTTCCTCCTTCTCTGCTTTATCTTCAATTAAAGATTTGTCTAATGATGATATTTGATCTTTGTTTTTCTGATAATTATTATTTATCTTTTTCAATAATTCCACTTGGGATTTACCATATTCAGTTAAGGTGATTATTATTTCTTTTCCTCTTCCGCCATTGAATTGTTCTTTAATTATAACTCCAGAATTAGACCATCTTGAAATTAATGTAGATGCAACACTCAAAGTTAAGTCTCCTTTTTTTGCTAATTCAGAAATATTTCTACGTTTCTTTGAAATCTCAAAAAGTAATTTCATGTATCTTTGATTAATTATTTCTAACATGAATATTTGCCATCCTTATCTGGTTTAATTTTTAACATCTCTAGAGCATATTTTACAGAATGATAATCCACGTCAGTCTTTCTCATAATTGCGGATTTAGAAATAGGAGTTTTTTGGGCTTTTAAGAAATCTTCCACTTTTCTCAAAGTAGATAGACGAATGTCGTGTCTCACCTTTTTTTCCCCCATGTTATATTATTACTGTTATACCTATATAAACTTTTGTCCTTTTAATAAGTTGGAAAAAGATCCCATTTAAGAGTCTTTTGGCTCGAATCTTTTCCCTTTGTCCGCTCTATTTGTGCAAGCACAGAATACGAACTCGGATACTCCTACCCTGCAATGTTGAGCCAAGGCCGAGAAGGGATTCCAACCCCCGACTTTCTGCTTTTTAGAAACTTTATGAGGTGACAAAAAGAGTCTTAGCAGATGCTCTAGCACTGAGCTACACGGCCACTTCTTTGTAAATAATCTCTCCACGTTTCTTCCCTTTCTGGGCACACAAAATCTTACTGAAAATATTATTTTCTAATAACCACTTACACTTAGCTTTTTCAATTTTGTCTAAGTAACCATTTGATTTGGCTTCAACTCCAATAACTTCATAGTCAATCATCGGATTTTTAACACCATCGGGTAGAGTTGAATGATGAGAAATACTTATTTTTCTATAAGAGATAAAGTCTGGGAACCCTGCACCCAACATCATTGGTTTGCCTGGCCCTAAAAATTTATTCTTCACTTTCACAAGATTTCCACTAGTCCCAACAATTACCCTATAAGGTTTTGAAATGTCTATCTTTTCTTCATTATTTGATTCATCCTTACTAATTACAATTCTACTAAACTCTACGTTATTAGACCATTTATCTACAATCCAACCCTTACTCTCTAGATTTTTTCTCACTTTTAATTCAAAACGAGCACCACTTGCTCTGTTTGATTTTCCTATTTGTTGTTTTGTTTTTTTCATGATTTTAAATCAACAGAGTAGGAGAAGATCCTCAAACATTCCCCTCGAGTTTGAAAAGTTTTCAATTCTAACTTTTTGTATTATTTGTATTTTTGAGGTTAGCTGATCTGCAAAACACTCTGTTGAATATTAATTTGTTCTATTGGCACTTGTTTCATTTGCGTGACGTAAATCATGACAATTTTTACATAATACTTGGCAATTTTCAAGACAATATTTACCACCATTTGATCCTCTAATAATTCTATGAACTTCTAAACATTCTGTTGATCTACAATTTTTCACTTCGCATTTATATTTTGTCCTTTCCATTAATTGTTTTCTAATTTTAGCTGACAAGATAGTTGGCCCAACTAATTCTTTTGGAATTTTATGAATGTATCCCATCTTAATTAAAGTATTGTAAGGTTTCATTAAATGCTTGCAAGGTAATTCAAACTGCTTTATATCTGCAAATTTTCCAATCTTTTGGAGTTTTTTAAATATAAAATCAGAACATCTGCAATCAAGTTTCAATATTAATTTTTTATCATCATCCACATAAATCTTTGATTCATAGACTCTTCCAGAGGGAATTGTTCTCATAATAATCCCCCTACTCTTTCAAGTTCTTCCAATTCTTTTTTAGTCAAAGGTTTTGAAGTGTTTCTTTCTGCCAATCTATCCTCCACCTGTGTAGGCAAAACTGCTTTAGGATGATAATTCATTTGTTTCTTTACTTTCAATTCATCAATTATTCTCCCGGCAGATTTCTTTGTCATATCTTCCCAAGTGACTCCTCCTAAACTTACAATTAAGTCCATTTGGGCCTTTGATGCTAGTCCTGGATCTCTCGATTGATTGGAAATTGGTGACTTATAGTGACTGGTAGTGACTTTTTCCTCTAAAGCTTCAACTCTTTTAATTAAGCTCATTAGAACTTCTTCTGTGATCTTATCCATTATAGTTTTACTTGCTCCGTTTTATCATTCTTTTTTCTTTGTTCCATTTCTTTTTCTCTTTGTTTTTTCTTCCGCGCGTTTTGTGTGCGTTTGATTGTATCCATCTCAGTTTTGGTTGGCATCTTTCTTTTTTAAATAATTAGGATCATTCACGAAATTGCACTTTTTACAATAAAATCCACCACCTTCTTTTTGGTATAATTTGTGATTGCAGATTGGGCATTTCTTCATTGTCTAACCTTAATTTTATTTAATTCTTTACTTAATAAAATTGTCTTCATTCTAGCAGTATCAATTCTATCTTTCATCCGAGGGTTATCAAAAAATCCCCTAATTCTATGCATTTTCAACGCAAAATATTCAAAAGTATCATGATCCTCAAATTCAATTCTAAACATCTCTTCTTTCCCTTGCTTATTTACAGATTTAATATAAATTTCTGGCTTTTGCCCCTCTATCTTACAAAAACCAATTAAATCATCCTTCTCTATTTTTATACTATTCTGTTCATGTTTCATCTTTTATTAAAATCCCCTCTAATATATGCTTTCTTAATAACTAATCCAATAATGGAGGTGACTGCTTGGCCTTTGAGTGAAGTTACAATTAACTGCAATTCTGCCTTAGTCAGCCACACTCCATATAGTGTTTTATCCTTTCTAGGATTTGTACTTTCTGGAACCTTCAACTTACCTTCTCTAGACATCTTCACGATCTTAGGATCTCTCCACACTGGAACCATAGGGCCAACTGGACATTCTACAAATTTATCAACCACTTTTCTTAAAGTCCTCTGCTATCAAAAGTCCTGCCTCTACTAATTCTTTTAATTGTTGTTTGAGGTTCTCGGTATCAGAAAAATACAATTTAAACCGATTCCCTGCCTTGCCAACTTCATACGAATTGGCTTTCTCAGTTACATTTTTTATGATTTGTTCTTCCATTTTATTTTACCCCCAACTCCTTAGCTAGTTTACTATGGATTTTCTCAATCTTTACACAATATTTTTTTTTAA
>Ga0307928_10003154_pt1 | contig 12592 bp, 22 predicted proteins | sample AceLakmetagen232_FD_201815 | JGI IMG/M metagenome (GOLD analysis project Ga0307928, IMG submission 201815) | Saline water microbial communities from Ace Lake, Antarctica - #232 | ecosystem: Environmental > Aquatic > Non-marine Saline and Alkaline > Saline | place: Antarctica: Ace Lake... | reverse complement strand
ATCACGACAAACAACAAAAAATAAGAAACCAAAAGATTTAAATAGGCCAAGCATCTTTATTAAGTATCATTTAACGGCGGGATGCCGGAGTGGCCAAACGGGATGCCCTTAAAAGGCATTGCTTTAAGCTTACGGGGGTTCGAATCCTCCTCCCGTCATGCCAGGGTACAATTCTTGGCGGAGTGCCGGAGTGGACAAACGGGACAGACTCAAAATCTGTTAGCTTTAAGTTTTCGGGTGTTCGAATCATCCCTCCGCCATAAACCAAAAGGTTTAAATACATTGGAATGTACTACAATATAAGATGAACATACGACAATTATTTGGTGAAATAGGTAGAAGCCAGTTAATAGATGAAGGGGATAGAATAACCGTTAGATTTATTCCCAAACCAGGCGCAAAGCCGAAAACACAAACTGGTATATTGTTAAATGCTAACAAGGTCACGATTAAGATAAATAGTACAGTTCCACCAACCATAATAAAGGTTGAGAACATACTTAAACTATCTAAGGTAAATTTATAATCACAATGGTAACAAAACAACAACTAGATGAACAATCAATAATAGATTTAAGAATGATTAGAGAGAAATATCAAGATGTCAACGATGAAGAATACTATAAAGCCGATATAGAGAGAAAAGAATTAAAAAAACAATATAACAAGGACTTACTAGAAATAGATGAAGAACAATCACAGTAACAGATATGGTATTAAAAGAAATAACATATAGTATAGGTAAAAAGAGATACATAATAAAAGCTAAAGTTTGTAATTCATTCTTAGATAAGGTATCAGGATTAATGTTCCGGAAACAAAGTCATCCATTACTTTTTGTTTTTAATAATCCAGAACAGGTTTCAATTCACTCTTTCTTTTGTAGACCATTTAAAGCGATTTGGCTCGACGATAAAATGAAAGCTACGAAAATAGTTGATGTGAAAGTATGGGAAACTAACATTTCTGGAAGGGGAAAGTATCTCTTAGAGATACCCATAAACCAAAAGATTTAAATAGCTATCGAACATAAGAAACATATGCGGAGATACCAAAGTGGTCAAATGGGCCAGGCCTAGAACCTGGTGTGCTTAAGCCTTCGGAGGTTCAAATCCTCCTCTCCGCACTTTAACCATAAACCAAAAGGTTTATATACAAGAAAACATATAAATTAAAATGGTGACATATGTCTATCGTTGTAAATATTGTGGAGAAATTTGTAATAGTCTATTAGAATTAAATACACACATTATAAATAGTGGGCATAGACAAAGACAAACTAAAAGAGTAGTTAAAAAACAAACAAATAAGACACCTATAATAATTGGGTGTATTTTATTTTTTATTTTATTGTTATTAGCTATTTTTTCCCCATATACCCAAGATAAAACATCGCCAGAGGATGTTTTTAATTATACACATGGAAAATTTACAATAACTCAACATAATCCTATGTCCTTTCTGGATTATTATTCTATGTTATTACCAGATGAATATGATTATCGATTTGAAAAATTAGAAATAGTCCAAATACCGATATATGGTTTAGAAGTTTACGAACCAGAATATTATAATTATTGTCAGGGTAAAAAAATCGAAATCAATTTCACAAACTCATCTTATTCGGAGTTTCAATTTAATTACAAAGATAAAACATTTAATTATACGGTAAATCTTTATCCTGATTTATATTATTTTTCGGATAATCTGAAAAACCAGGATTGTTATTTTGATACATATAAATATACAGAAGGATATTTAGAAGATCCATATAATAATCGTTTTATGGATGCGGTTTCAAATGATTTTATTTCCTTAAAAAATCAAGGATATACAGATGATGAGATTCTAGAAATAGCAACCGTGTTTGTTCAGTCTATCACATATGGAACTGATTATACTGATTTAAATAGATATCCCTATGAGACCTTTTATGAGAAAGAAGGAAATTGTTTAGATAAATCTCTAATATTGGTAGATATTTTAAAAAATTTAAATTATACTTCTTATATAATTTTAGGAGATTCAGATGAGGAGTATCATTCAATTGTTGGGGTTGTTTGTGATGATGGGAATATTGTTTATCAGGGAAAAGAAATTTGTTATATAGAGACAACTGTATATACACCTATTTCTTCAGAAGTAGAAATAGACATAGAAGAGTATATTAAAACTTCTGAAGGTAGTAAAGTTTACAAAAGCGTTAATTACGGAAATGACATTTTTGAAGTAAAATATTTAGAGATTGAAAATATTAATTTTCAAATGGAGTCATTGGATAAAAATGAAATAAAGATACAATATGATATGTGTGAAACTGACTGTGTTGTTTGTGAAAAAGGAATTATAGATTGGTTTGAATCTGATACAATAGATCGTTGTTCAGATTATAAAACATATAATCGTTTATATGAAGAGTATATTAATGAAATAGAAGAGTATAATTTATTACTTGAGGATTGGTATAAAATATATTATGATTTAGAAAAATTTATGTTTTGGAATATAGAACTAATCGAAAGAGATTAGTACTTTAACTATAAACCAAAAGGTTTATATAGGTGTGAATCTATAGTATTATATGATAATAGAACAGCGGCCCGAGCAAGCGCATTGCGCTTATTAATTCTTTCATAGTCTGGGCTCATAGTATAACGGTTATTATTCCTCATTTGCAATGTGGCGATCTGTGTTCAATTCACAGTGGGTCCATGTCTTTCTAAGAATCATTTTAAGGGGTTGTGGTGTAATGGCAGCACCGGGCGTTTGGAGCGCTCAAACCTTCGTTCGATTCGGAGCTACCCCATTGGTAGATGTAGTTTAATGATAGAATAGGGGATTGTGATTCCTAAGACGTAGGTTTGATTCCTGCCTTCTGCCCCAGAACTTATAGTTCAACTGGATAGAACACCAGGTTTCGACCCTGGAAATAAAGGTCCGAGCCCTTTTAAGTTCGTATAGTCCCGTCGAATAGCTTGGCCAAGTTCGTTGGTCCTTGAAACCAAAGACCCAGGTTCGAATCCTGGCGGGACTATTAAGCTCCTGTAGTGTAGCCCGTTCAAGCACGCTAGATTTTCAGTCTAGAGCCCTGAGTTAGAATCTCGGCAGGGGCATTGAACTTTTTGGTTTATGGTAAATACATTTTAATGTATTTAGTTATAGTGAGTGGATTAGTTAACTTTCGGAAAGAAATTTCTGAGGAAGGTCCGTCCTCCCCGAAACAAGAAATTGTATCGGTAAATCAACCCAGAAATTGGGTGCGTCGTGAGGCGTGGCTCTGGTATAGAGACGAGCGTATTAAGTTACGATGGAACGAACATCCTGATTGGAGCAAGGTCAAAGAACCGCTAAGTGGAATGTTAACATGTTCTGTCTATAGAAATGTAGAGAACAACAGAAGGTGGCCTATTATCCACTCACTAACCATAAACCAAAAGGTTTATATAGTCGAGATACTTAAATATAGTATGTTAAAGAATTCCTGTATTACAACTAGTAGATGGTTTAATATAGTGGATACCTCAAAAACTACAATTAATTATAATCTTTAATTCTCCGTCGTTTAATTTAAGACTTCTAATGTTGGCTGATCCAACCGGAGAACATTTTCAACAATTTTCATAAACAATTTATAATAGGCCTGTGATATAACGGTAGCATGTTTCTTTTACGTGGAAAATATCTCGGTTCAATCCCGGGCAGGCCTATAATGCCTTGATAATATAATGGTTATTATATCTGGTTGTCGATCAGAAAATTCGAGTTCGATCCTCGGTCAGGGCGTTTCTTCATGTAGCTCAATGGTAGAGCAGTTGGCTGTAACCCAATTTACATCAGTTCGATTCTGATTATGGAGACCAATGGGGGTAAAGTTTAATGGGTGAACGGTCGGTTGAAGTCCGAAAGGCAGCTGGTTCGATTCCAGCTATCCCCACCAGGGAATATAGTATAATGGTTAGTACACGAGGCTCCAACCCTTGAAATGTGGGTCCAATTCCTACTATTCCCATTGCCTGTATAGTACAATGTTAGTATACCTCCCTTGTAAGGAGAAGATGGGGTTTAGATTACCTCTACAGGCTTATCGCACTAGTAGCCAAGTGATAAGGCACGCGACTGCAACTCGTGTATCGGAGGTTTAATTCCTTCCTAGTGCTTTGCCCAGATGAAGCAGAATGGTATTGCAACTGCTTGCTAAGCAGTGACTGTAAAGTCTCGTTGGTCCGATTCCAGCTCTGGGCGTTTGACGATATTGGGTAATGGTAGCCCATCCGGTTTGAACCCGGAGCCTTTTGGCATCTCGGTTCGACTCCGGGTATCGTCGTAAGAGTTCGTAGCTCAGTCTGTTAGAGCATCCGGTTCTTAACCGGAATGCCGGGAGTTAAAATCTCTCCGAACTCATAAGATTAGGGGTGGCCAATGAAACTCTCCCACATCCCTAATCTATAAAGACTCCGTAGCTCAGCATGGTAGAGCTCTCGCCTTTTAAGCGAGGTTGCGCCGGTTCGAATCCGGTCGGGGTCATAAGGATCTATGGTGTAATGGATTAGCACCCAACTCTTCTAAAGTTGAGACCCCGGTTCAATTCCGGGTAGATCCGTTAATGAGCGAGTGGCTAAGTCTGATTAAAGCACCTGCCTGATATGCAGGAGATCGGAGGTTTAAATCCTCCCTCGCTCACTTAAAGAGCTCGTGGCCAAATGGTAAGGCTCCGTCCTTATATGGCGGCAATTGCAGGTTCGAATCCTGTCGAGCTCATGTCCCGGTAGTATAACTGGCATTACACTTGGCTGTTGCCCATGTGAAGGAGGTCCGAATCCTCCCTGGGACGTTTTAATATAAACCAAAAGGTTTAAATAGAAGTAAACCATTATATTATTATCTGCATAACTCGGTTTTAGTACTGAGGCTTAGGCGCGGATCAACAACACAATGGAAAAGGAGGAAAACAATGGAAATTTATTTAGACATTAATAAGAAGGCATTAAAAGATTCTTTCAATGCTGCTAATAAAAGAGCGATTGATCGTGATGGAGATGAAGGGAAAGAGAATGTTCTTTATGATGAAATTAAAGTGGATAATAGTGAAGTAGGATTTAATCCAAAGACAATGGAAATGGATTTTGCTGGAGATATAATCAGTGATAAAATTGTATTAGGTTATGCATCCGGATCTATAAAACTAGACTTTGAAGATATTATTGCTATAATAGAACTTTATAGAAAGAAACTAGGAAAGGTTAAAACTATATTAGAAGCTACAGATTAAACTTAAAACAGATTAACTTATTATTATTTGTCCCAATGTTTGTGGGACTTCACAGTCACGGTATAAACAAATGAAAATGGAAAATAAAAAAGACACTACACTAAAAGAACTTGGAACTATATTCTTAATCGTATTAATAATCGGAAGTATATTTGAAGTAGGAATTTTAATCTTTGCTTATATAAATGCAGATAAAGTTGAATGTAACTTTTTATGGTGTACTTTTACATCTGGAGATATAATAGAAACACATAATAGTTTTAGAAACATAACTCAAACATCTACATCAATATCTGAATGTTATATTAATGGTAATAAGGTAAATTGTTCTGAAACAGATAAATATATCAGAGAGTTTGCTTTAGAATAATACATATGACTAAATTAAAAAACATAACCATAAACCAAAAGCTTTATATAGTTATAACCTGTTATAACATCATAGCTCTCTGGGGAAACGGTTATCCCGACGGCCCCATAAGTCGTAGATACCTGGTTCGACTCCAGGGAGAGCTATATAAACAAGGGTAAGTACAATTTGTACATACCCAAGACTACAGAAACCAAAAGGTTTATATATACAAGATGATATATATTACTAAAGCGCTGTTGGTCTAATGGTATGACATTTGGTTTCCAACCAAAAGACAGGAGTTCAATTCTCTTACGGCGCATAAAAACAAAACAAAATGGGACAGATAAATTATTATTCAACAGGCAAACCAATCAAGGGTGGTTGGAGATTAAATTTACATAGCGGAGAGGGTCAAAGTTTTCTAGAGATTATGAATCTAATTAAGAAGGTAGGGCCTGGTAATTTAGAGTGGGTTAAAGGTAAAGGTTTTATAAAAGAAAGAATGAATGAGTTAAACGAACAACAAATAATAAAATTAATAGAAGAAAACTTAAATAACAAGTTTAGATATTATTTAGATGATATGCAAAATGAAAAAAGACCATTCGGAAATTCTGGCTCATATCAAATTATAAAAGATATTATAGAAATTACAGGAAATAATAAAAAATTTACAGTTTCATCTGAAGAAGAATTAGATGATTTGAGTCATGAATATATGCAAGAATGTTTTATAGACATTAAACAATGGATAAAAGATAACTCTGATGATTTTGAAGTTAAAATTGTTAAGAAAAACGAGGTGAAAGATGGAAACTGAAGAAAAAGTAGATAAATTATTGGATTATGTTTACAGTCTCCAGAAGAAGATTAAAGATGAAATGCTAAGCGGATTTAGCCGACTAGCAGAGCATCATGCAGAAATGTCTAAGATAACCAGTGATTTAATTGATATAGAAATTGCGTTTAAGGTTAGTAAAGATCAGCATGGTGAAAGGGTGAGAACCAGAAATGGGGATAGGGCTTCTTGCGAGGTCAGTTTGGATGCCTCACAATCCACTAGCAATAAACGGGATACGGGTAACCATGCTGATTCTAATTCTAATAGCGAAATTATTGGCTGCGGGAAGAAACTCTCAGTAGAACATAACGGTAGATACCATACATGCGGAAGTAATATTTATAGAGAAGCAAATGGAAATTATTGTGCTAGAAGAATAAATATAGTTTACTGCAATGAATGCAAGGAGAAGCAAAAACTTAACATTCATACTCAGGGCAAGATCCCAACGTCGACTAAAGCAGATAACCATACGGGCTGTATTTGTCCTGAGGCCCGCAAGGGTTCTGATGATAAAACGGACAAGTATAACGCCAAGACAAAACATTCCAATGGTTATATTAAAGCTAAAAAAGGATTAGAGGAACTTAAAAAATTTAAACTATGAAAATCGATGAAGGAAAATTAACAAAAGAAGAATTGAATAAGATAAAAGAAATATACAACAGTTCAAAAAAACAGGCCAGGAAAAAAGAATATACACCAAAATGGGTTTATGATTATTTAGATGAATCATTTAAAGAATTTTCTTTAGATAATTTTAATGAAGTTATGGATATGTTAGAATCATTCTTTAACATAGGAACATTAATAAAAATACCAATAAAAAGATTAAGAGCAGATATCATATATCATTTAAAAGAAGAAGGATTCGGAGAATATTATTCTGACAATAATTATAAACGATTTAATAGGTTATTTACAAAATGGGAATTGAATAAAGATAAAGATTTTAAAGATAAGATTAATAAGTATCCAAATATTAAAGCATATTTATTGGGAGAAAAAGAATGAACGAACGTATGGTATTTGCAGTAGTTGTTAAAACTAAACATTTTTTATCAGACTTTCTACAAGGATTTAAGAATGCAGTGGGAATGAATTTAACGGCATATGAAGAAATGATTGAAGATGCTTTGGGAGAATGTTATATGAAATTAACTAAAAAATACCCAGGTGTTTATGATATTAAATTTACAACTTCCCAAGTTGCAGATGGTGCATGTGAGATAATCTGTTATGGAAAGTTCCAGGACAAACAATGACTAACTCATCTATAGTAGAAGGAATAACTTTAATATCAGATCATCTAGCATCGACGGCCATTGATATATCAAAACAGAATGGAATATGGACATTCTTACTTTACTTCTTTGCGTTTATAGGATTTGTATCATTGGTCTATTCGGTTTTTAATAATATATGGAAGGGTGGGAGATTAGTTGGATATGGGTTTATATTTATCCCTATGGCAATAGTGGTGAGTTTATTAAACAAAAAGAAAAGAAAAGAAAGATTAAAAGAATGGGGAGAGATAAAGAACAGTTTAACAGGAAAGAACAAGTTAAAATTTTATATCTATTTGGTAATTAAAATTGGAGTACCTGTAATCATAGGAATATTTATATTAAAATGGATATTTTAAATTTATTTTATAATAAATACAAGGAGAAAGAATGAAAAATTTATACTCAATGAGCAGTCGGTGTGACCGAATATTAAACACGGATGATAGTGGAAGTGCTATCATATCAGCTGATATAACAATCGACCCGTATACGTTGCATTCTCGTGGGCTAATTACCTACGGCTCATTGAGAGCTTATTTAAATAATCCAATGAAACTAGAATGAAAATAACAATGACGAAAAAAGAAGCAGAAATTTTAAAACTAATCTGTGGTAATAACGCTGGGTATGGTGGAACTCATGAATTAACCGGAGAAGAATGGAATACACTAGAAAATAAATTTAAGATAAAGTCTAAGTAACAATGGTATATAATTTATCAAAAAAACTATTATTTTTAGATTTAGAAACCAACTCACTGGACACTGAAGAAGCTGATATTAAATTCGTTGGTTGTATGGATGAGACTGGGGAAGAATGGATGGCCGAATGGTCTGAAGAAACCAGAAGAAAGTTACAGGATAAAATAGAAGAATGTAGCAAAGTTATTACATTCAATGGAGTAAATTATGATCTTCCCATCTTAAAAAGGTTCGGGGTAGATGTTCCTTATTGGCAACACATTGATCTTTATGAAGTATACAAAAAAAGAGCACCATTAATAAAATCTGGTGGTTTTAGAAGTTATTCATTAAAGAATATAGTAAAAGAAATCGGAGTTAAAACAGATGGTAAAGGCGATATAGATTATAAGATATTTCAAAAAAATAAATGGACCAAAGAAGAGTATGCTGAAATGTATAAATATCTTAAACAGGATCTAGTTATAACAAAGCAATTATGGGATTATTTAATACTTAAATTCGAGAATCTAAAGGAATTCTTAAATAGAAGAGATCAGAATAACTATAAACATATTACATCATCTACGGGGGCATATGGATATAAAGTTATCTGTCATGCACTTGGATTAAAAGAAGAATATGTAGATGGTGGTGAAAGTGCTCCATATGAAGGAGCATATGTAATGACACCACAAAAAGAAGTTGTTAGAGGGGACGTATTGTACTTAGACTTTGCTAGTCTCTATCCAATGCTGTATATTCATTCGAATTTATTCTCAACTGATTGCGATTGTTGTACAGAAGAAGAAAAGTGGCAAGGAAATGACATGTTTAAAATTAATGGAAAATATTGCTCTAAAAAACAGGGAAAGATGGAAGAACTTATTAAGAAGTTCTATCTTCAAAGAAAAGAATATAAAAAAGTAAAAGACCCCAGACAATTTGCTATAAAAATTATTATTAACTCGATTTACGGTACAAGTTCCCGTCCATCGTTTAAACATCTTTATAGTAAGTTTACTGCAAGTGATTGTACGAGCCTAGCTAGACAAAGTATTGCATATGCCATAAAAGAATTAGATTCTCATGGATATACTCCACTCTACGCAGATACCGATTCATGTCTAGTTGAACTTAATGGAAAACCTAAAGACGAATGTTTAATATTAGCTAAAAAGATATCTAAAGATATAAGCAATGCATTCCCATTTCCATGGGAAGAATTTGATTTAAAATTAGAAGACGAAATCAAATACATCCAATTTTTTAAGGATAAAACAGGCAAGCTGATCAAGAAGAATTATATTTACATTAATAAGAAAAACGAGATGACTATTAAAGGTATGGATATTATCAAGCGGAACTGTAGCGAGTTAGGTCAACAGATATTTAAAAAGAATCTACAACCTCAGATACTTGAGAAAAAGGATTGTTTGTTTTCAAAAGAATACATAGACGGTCTGATCACAGAAGCGATAAATAAGAATAAACTAATCATAGCTAAAAGATTCAACATTAAAGACTCAGAATATAAATCTAAAACTTCTATCTATAGTTTAATTAAAGATAAGTATGGTCCTGGAGAAATAATGATGATTAAGAATAAAAGCATAGGGGCTGGTAAAGGAGTTAAGTATTGTTCTTTAGAAGAAGCTAGCAAATTAGCAATATCCGATTTAGACCTTGAAGATATATATAAAGAAATGGGTCCATTCATAAAGAATTACCACGAGATAAAATTAGAAGAAGCTGCAAAGGTTAGAGAAGAAAGAAAGATACTGAGAAAGAAACTGAGAGAAGAAGCTAAATCGATTAAAGAAGATAAGGCTCAAGCTAGCTTATTCTAAAATAATAACGTTATAAAAATGATTAATTTTTATAAGAAATTTATAAAAAAGGTTAATTACGCATCTTTAGAACAAAATCTAAAACAAGTAGTTCCACAAGTTGGACATTTACCCTTAAAGGCAAATCTATTTTTACCAACTTTAACTTTCTTTGCGTTTACATTCTTCTTTGTTTTACATTTTAAGCAATATATTTTTTCCATATTATTTTTACCTCCTTTTTATAATTTAAACATAATGTGACCAGCTATACTTCCAGCAACAGTCAGAATTATTAAAAAGACAACGAAATATGGAGACATAGATAACTTACTTCCACAGTCTACATTGTAAGTCACTAATCCACTAGAACCAGTTGGAATTGCTAATCTATCATCCGCCATATTATTTAAAATCGGCTTTAGACTTTTTAGAAGAGAATGTTTCTAGTTTTTTTGCTTTTGAAGAAGGCACGGTTACTCCATGAGGATGCATGGCATTTAAGGATGGCTTTATGTGGAGCATACGAGCCTTTCTTAAATGCCCTATATCATCATACTGAACGTCAACATCTTCTTCCACTTTAAAGTCATCATTCATTATATTCTTACCATGTGGCCCATAATAATCTTTCTTTTCAATGTCTTGTTTATTTTTATCAAAAGGTCTGCAGTCTGCTATATTTAACACACCATCACCATCAGAATCCTTAGATGGATTTACATTTTTGAATCTACGAACTGCTTCATGATATGTTACTTTCTTTTTAGGTTTAGATCTGTCAATATCTTCATCCACACCTATAAGTTTCTTAGGACCATCAGATAAGAGTTTCTTTACAATAGGGACTGCTTCAGATAATTTATGCTTATCTGCGTATCTTTCTAATATTCTACCCGTGGGTATGGGATAGTTACCAAAACCATTAGATCGTTGACCCTTGGGGCTTATACGGGGCAAATTAAGCAATCTAAGTTTAGGACTAATCTTTTTTATGCTCTTTCTTTCTTTAAATATTAATTTCGCCATTTTATATGCTATTATCTACGTTTATAACTATTTAAACCTTTTGGTTCTATGATTTATTTGAATTTACTAGTAACTTCTTCGTTTCTTCTTCTTAGTCATTCCTGGAACATACTTTAAACTATGTCCCACTAAAGCTACACTCTGTAATCCTGGAACTATTCCGGCTACAGACTTTGCTGTTCCTGCTGGTAATCCACCAACTACACCCGCTGTTGCTCCAATCATTGTTGTACCAACTAAAGCACCAACTCCCATCTTTATCATATCACCTGTCATTCCTTTAAAATCCGGATCACTTGACCTTCTTGTTCTTCTTTGTTTTTTTATTACGATTGTAATTTAAACCCCCTTTTCAATTCATCTGGTTTATCAAATATACATCGGCATGTTTTAGCAGCACATAAAGCAACAGCTACACCCATTAACCCCACACTTGCCCTTATTACACCGTGTTCAGTTGCATTATTTTCATTCATATTAATTGTATCTCCTAAATAATGAATGTATTCCCCAACCTGCTAAAAAACCACCAACCCATAATGAAATTATAATCATAGGTGTTTGAGATGGAAGAACATTATCTATTAATTTTGAAAATGCATCTGGTAAAATAGTAATTCCTATAATAAGACCAATATAACTCCCACACATCTTAAAGGGATTATATAAACTATTCATCGTCAAAATCCTCATCACAATTAGGACATTTCCCGGATGTCATTCTAGCCATACACTTTGGACACCTTTGTATTGCTCTTGTGTATTCTCCTGTAAACTCGTTTATTTCTCTAGCTGGATATAAGTTTATTACTTTTTTCTTTTTTATTGCCACCAATTCTCTTTCGGTTTGTTCATCAAAATCCCGTAATTTTATAAAATCAGTATCACTTATTCCTTTTCTTCTCTTATGCATAGGACCCTGCTTCAGTTTATTCCTAGGTTCACAATCTAATCCATTCATAACTCCATCACCATCATAATCACCATAAAACTTAGCCGCTGGTCTTTTCATAGAATGAGATAATATACTAACCGATCCTTTTATTACCGGCTTAATTTTTCTTTTAATTGGCTTTTTTCCAAGAAAGTTCACCACCCCTAATTCCTTTACTTTTTTAAATTTAACTTTTACCATTTTAATATTCATATGCCTCCCACATCCATTTAAATCTATCTTCTTTAAATTTCTTTCCTTGCCCTTGATCCTTTAAAATACTACATTCTCCTCTACCTTTATTAAATCTTATTCCTCGTCCACTTCCATCTTGTTTTGGTTGTCCTTTTATCATTATTATCTTCT
>Ga0307928_10003151_pt1 | contig 12599 bp, 15 predicted proteins | sample AceLakmetagen232_FD_201815 | JGI IMG/M metagenome (GOLD analysis project Ga0307928, IMG submission 201815) | Saline water microbial communities from Ace Lake, Antarctica - #232 | ecosystem: Environmental > Aquatic > Non-marine Saline and Alkaline > Saline | place: Antarctica: Ace Lake... | reverse complement strand
CTGCGTCCAGTGCTATTCGTTGAACGCTTAGCCTATCCTGTCTATCAATGGCGTAGACCGTGCCACTGAATGCAGACTCGTCTCCTTTGTGCTTCTGAGCGATCTCACCAGCCACTTCTTTAATGGCTTTCGATCCAGTGTACTGTGTGATGCTTAACTTGATCAGTAGAGCCTTTTTCTTGATATCAAACTTGCCCTTCCACTCACCATCACATTCTGGATTGCGCTTCACTCTTGCTTCGACATTTCCTATTGATACTTTTCTTGTCATCCTACCTGCTCCTGTTGAATTATTCTTGCGATTATTTGCGGCTATACCTTGGTTGAGGTTCATGCAAATCTGACGCCATGCCGCCTGCCTGCCTGCTGTGATATCCACTTGATGTCATCTCTGACTTCATCCCTGATCCTGTAGCTTTTCTCTCCTTGTTCGATTGCCTTATTCTCATTGCTCCTACATGCCTTGTGTGGGTTGTTAAGAGAATGCGCCTGCACTTTTCAGTGCTTACAATATGACCACCAGCCATTCTCATGCATACCATTTTTCTGCCGTGCTAATAGGCAGTGGAAATTCACCGTCCGAAATAGTCGTCGCAATTGGTCAACCCTCATTGGCACTGCCTCAGCAATTCGTGCCTTGTGTTTTGAGTTGATTCTTTTCGCTAGTATGCCCAATGCATTCTCTCACCGTCCAACACTGTCTGGCTCTATGGCCTGCCGTGCTTGGATAGAGATTAAATCCTTACTGATACTTGCAACCGTTTCGATGGCTTCTAATCCTCAGGTAGAGCTTGCAAATAGTAATGCTCTTGACCAAAGAGTTGAGCTTCCCTTTACTGGGTGCCGTGCCTTTTGTTCCCTATCAATTCTGTTCACTGTCCGTCACTTACGGCCTCAACTTGACGGTGCTTTCAGTTGCCCTACTCGCTTTGCCATGTCTTGCGGCTCTTGTGCTATGCCATGAACAGGTGATACCGTATCCGTGCCGTGCTAGTGGTCTTGGTCATTGCCCTCAATGGGTGCTAAACCGTGCCGCCAGTACTCTCGTCTTTGGTGTCTACCTTTAAGTGCTGGTGTTGTGCGCCTTGATCGTGTTGCTTGCTGGATAACGCTTCGGTCATTGCCCTCAATGGGTGCTAAACTTCAGCCTCTCTAAGTGATAGGTCATTGCCCTCAATGGGTGCTAAAACCAGTCACTAAATCCAGCGAACACCGTTCAGGGTATCTGCCAGTCATATAGTCAAGTAAGAACCGTTGGTCTCCGCACTAGGCGGTAATAAGGAAGCTGTGCTCCCCCCAATCTCTCGGCTCAAACTATCAAAGATCAATTGTGAGGTGCCAACATATCCCTATGGATACCCGCATGCAAACAGAAAGATGAGATAATCGAAAGTATTTCATTGGACTTCAGAGACCCCCTTGTCAGCAAACCACTGGTATCATTACCTGATGTTAGCCTCTGCCTCCAATAGTAGGCACAGGCCATATCGGATAACCGACCCCCTTAAAGTGCTCTGAGCAGTTGATTTCGAGGGAGTGAATAGCAGGGGGCTATAATGGCTTGAATCTCACGGTCTAAGGCACTGCTCAGTGCGTTATTCGTACCTCTCACGCCCTCTTGTAAGGCATGGATATCTCAGGCGTTTCAGGGGGCTCTCAGGTCATGGATGCAAAGCAATTGAAGGCATGTCCAAGCAAGGGAATCGTGACCGTTACAAGTGAGCAGGTGCCAGTGCAAGGGCTATGGATTAGGGTAGTGCTGAGGTGTTCACGTACGCTAGCAGGTCACTGCATGCTGTGCTTTGGATGGGGATATGTGATGAGGGGGAGTGACATCACCACGCCCAGTCACATGCTCCAGCCCCAACTCGTTTGCTCGACACTGACCACTCAAGCAATTGTCATGGCCTGCACACAACCAAGCCAGCCCTGCTCAGCCAAGGGTGGGGGGAGCCCAAGCACTGCGGCGCACTTCGGGCAATGGGGGGTAGGAGAGGTGTGTTACCCACGGGCGGGGTCTGTCCTCTTTGATCCCTCCGAGCTTTGGACACAGCCAGTTCTCTTCAGCCGTAGCCATTCGCTCGCCTGCACAGGATGCCTGACCTGAATACTCTCTGCGGCCTTGGCTGTCTGTTACCTTGGTAATAGACAGTCACTAGCGAGGGCCGTAGAAGTATTGCCTTATTCAGAGTCTTTCAGTTGGGAGCGCAGTGTACAACTGAATGATGAGGGATAAGACAATACAAGTAGGCCGAGAAGCAGAGAGAGCATGCATAACAGGAAGGAGGTCGAACGTCTACCACGGCAAGGCTGATACCAGAGTATGAGATGGAACCACTATAGGTGTCAAGTACTTTCTTAAGTGAACAGGGGCTATGCTTCTATGTATCAACTACTTATAAAAGCTTATTGATAATGCCCATTGGGAAGAAAGCAGGTCATGGTATTGAGAGTTAGAGGCAAGGGAATTGAACCCTTGGCTGTCAGGGAGGTAAGCATGCCCCTCCAAGCCAGCGTCTATCAGACCCTCCCATGAAAGAGGGGAGGACAGGAAGGTAATAGGAGAACCTTCCTGCCCTCAAGTTAGTCAGGGAGTTAATGAGACCACCCTGACAGATAACAGCCACACAAGGCATACGGACAGTAAATCATAAGGCGGCAGGCGTGTCTACATTTATTTTGGTGTACTTCTGAAGTATACTCGGATGCTACCACGGTATACTTGTGGGCATGACGAAAGAAAGAAAGGAAGAAAGAACGAAAGACACACAGGGTCAGGGGTCGAGCAGGGGAGGCTGAGGGGTGCTGGTGTATCAATATTCAGCTATGTAAAGAAATGTATTGACGTGTGAAGATATGTGAAGCATACTTTCCCACATGACAGAGGACGAGAAAGCAATCTGGGATAAGGCATGGGAGAGGAAGATGGCAATCTGGAGGAACAGTGATCTATATGAATCACTCAAGCCGATTCAGGATAGCTGGACTAAGGTAACCATCCCTTTCAGCTACAGTGCGCTCTTCAGGAGTTTTCTGCCTGTTCGACGGATAGTAGAGTTGGCGGTAGTAACTGGGGCGATCCATGAATAATAGGAGAGTTATAAATATGAGATCACTTGAGCAGATAGATTCTGAAATCAAAAGACACCATAGCCAGATCATCAATGAACGCCTGAGTCTTGTGACTCACAGATTTGCTTTGCGTCGTTGCAACGAACTACTCGATGAGAGGCTGACTGTTATGAAGTGCCGACATGTAGCCTCTAAAAAAAATAAGGCACTCACGGAGAAATAGAAATGGCAATATCAAAGACAATCGGAAAGAGCAGGGAACCTCTTCCAGTAGAGCAGGAAAAGAAGCTCGAAAAAGACAAGCCAAGTAAAAAAGGGCAAGCACCAGCAATAGGTGCGGAATTAGGAGCAATTCCTTCTCAGGCGTCTGCAGACAAGCAGGGTAAAGAGAAGGATAAATAAAAAGGCAGGTCACATATGGCGAAGGTAGATACAATTAGGAAGATGTGCGGTCAGTGTTACGCAGAAGTTATCAGTCATAAAAAATGTCCGACGTGTGGTCACTTGATGTCCTCTGAGGAAGTCACGAATTTTCTTTGTGTTCCCCAAGATGAAGACACCACTCACATAAAGACATGTAACGATGCGAACTGCCCGAAGTTGAAGTAACCATGGGAAAGGTGGTAGGGATAGGATCATGAACAGCCTGAATATTATAGGATTAGACAAGTGTCCAAACTGTGGTCGCGTTGTTCCTCAGGATGAGATAATTAGCCTTACCTCTACCATCGCCATGTGTTCTATTTGCGAAGAAGATCAACTAGCCATCGACATGCAGAGAGATGCAGAAGCTGGCACAGTACGCACAGTACCTCCGTCTTTAGAAACCGTGAGGGGTGTGATTTCATATATGAACCAGTTGTCATGTCGCGGTTCCAGAACAGGAACCCATTCTATGACATCATGATTAAAATGGAGAACAAACGTGCCATCAGTTAATGCAAGGATCACTCAGGAGATCGACGATGATCTTAAGATATTAAATAAGTTGCATGATCGAACAAGTTCCTATTGGGTTCGTGTGGGTCTTGCGACTATTATAGCCGAGAATAGGGAGACTATAGATGCCAATATACGACGATCCAAAACCAGAAGACAGGTTCCAGTACCACAAGAAGCCACTGACCAAAGCGGAGGTGCGTCAGATCAAGCGCAAGCTGAACATCCCGACGAGAGCCCCTCTGCCGAAGTGTCCAGCGAAGTCAAAGAGGAAGATAAAGCTTCTGATAGCATCTGGAATACTGGGTCACGACGACCCGAAGCATGCGCCTTGTGAACTTTGTACATGCGACAACACTGCGGGACTCGGCACTATCCATTATGGATACGGATGGTGTCACGTACACGAGAGAAAGAAACCGACAGAAACGAAGGAACGTATGGCTAACGCAGACCTCATAGCTCATCAGCAGAGACATCCCAGAGTATTCAGGGATGCCAATCAGTATCTTGACAACATTGAGAAGCAAGGCAAGAAAGACGAGACATCGTTTGATCTCACAAATGAGATGGACAAGGCTCGTATCTTAGTTAACGCTATGTACTCGCGTCTCTCGGGTATGGACGAGATAGATAACAACAATGTCATTCAAGTCATGCAGGATGTACAGGATGCCCTGTCTAAACAAACTGTAGGCGATGCCGCCATGCTTCAAGCACTCACCGACGAGGTAAAGAAGCTGGAGGTACACTTTATAAATGGTGATGCTGACTTCACGGAAAAAGGCAAGGGCGGCCCTCAGTCAATCTCTGACAAGTCACGCTACGAACTACAGCTTGACTCCAGTGAGAAGCTTGCACGAATAAGCGAGCGAGTTCTTAAGCTCAAACTGATAGACAGCATTACCAAGGAAAGTTTTAATGCGTGGTTATATAGATTCCTGCAGGAGCTCAAGCATGAGTTTGCTATGCTGACTTATACAAGAAAAGATGGAAGCTTTCAGATCATCGAAGGTATCGGTGACAGCATGAAGAGGGCAGGCGATCCTAAGCGTGGGATATGAGATTCTATTTAACATTGGTAGTCGTAGCGTTGCTTCTGTGCTACATCACAGGAGTATTTATTTATCAGTTTAGAGGGGGGTGAAATGGTGTCGATTGATTGTAAAGCCGCAAGACGGAGCTCTCAAGACGTGGGTTCGATTCCCGCCACCTCCACCAAGTGGGCGTTCGTCTGCTAAAAATAAACCACAATACAAAACTGATGTCGGGCATTGCTTTCTCTGTGGCTCTCGCGTAGTTAGCAAGGATTCGGCACTTAATACTACTAAACTAGAGTGACAAAATGATTGGACTATTTATAGCGTTTTCCCTGCTCATGGTAATGGCGTGGGGACTTGGCTTTAAGGCTGGAGTTGCTTGTTCTCGGAAGGGCGACGGAGTTCTAAGGGGAGAACACGCGAAGGAATTTCTCAGGCGTATGGAAGCCAATAATGGCGATAAACCGACACTTAATGCTACCAAAGGAGAGAGGGAATTATGAAGTCCAAGCACCTGGATTTTCAATTCGAGCCAGAGCTGGAGTGTTGCTATATCTACAACGCGAAGGGCGAAGAGTTGGGGCGAATCATATACGAGCACGCATGGAATAGCTGGGCGTTCCAGCCGTTCCGATGTGAATCAGACCTTGAGCCTGACATCATCTGGTCGGCTGACTGCCTGCAAGCGGTGACGGATAAGATTGGCGAACTTACGACAGAACGAGAGGATTGATATGGACGAATTCACAGATGCTACAGGGACAGAACAGAAGCGGTGCGGTTGCGGTTGCGGTAAACAGATGGTCAAGGAGAGCAATGCTACAGCGTATGTCTGCCACTCCTGCGGTGCTGTAGATTCGCAAGATGATTCGACAGAACATAGCAAAAGCCCAACAGGGCGAGGAGGTAGTCATGGCAAGAGGTAGAGGCAGTTGTAAGGGAGTTCGCAAATATGACGGTGGAGGCGGTGGTACTGGCAGAACAGTCAAGCAGAGACCGAAACCCAAGAAGAAGAAGTAACCAGCATGGCAAAGTATCGTAGAGCCGCTAAGATTGATGCAAATCAAAAAGACATAGTAAAGTCGCTCCGACAGATACCAAATGTAACGATATCTGTCGGACACGATGATATTCTTGTTGGGTACAATGGAGTCACTTACTGGTTTGAAATCAAAAGACCAGAAGTTATTGGTAAAGACGGAGTAGTTCGACCCAGTAAGATAAGGGACAGTGAAAAAAAGTTGCTGGAAACATGGAAAGGGCATTACGCTGTAGTCAGTTCGTTTGATGAGATATTTGCCGAGATAACATCTAAAGGATGAAGACATGAGTAAAGATGAGTCAACTGGAATAGAAGCATTTGTAAACTGGACAAGCACTAAACGTGAGCATCCCTTCTATCACTTTGAACCATGGGATGGGCCGAAAGGCAAGGCACCCAAACACAATCCAGCAGGGGCTCGTTTTCAGACAGCCATGATGAAGAGTATCGCCAAGATTAGAATGGCTATGGGTGGAAATCAGATCGGAAAGTCTATTGCTCGCTGTATAGAAGTTATCATTCAAATCACTGGTGAAATGCCTTACTGCTTTCGGTTTCCTCTTGGTGCCGATACTGGTATTAAGCGAATAGTTTCTGAGAATAATATAAGACGATGGGGCAGGAGAGATATAGCTACTGACAAGATTTTAGATCACAACATCAAAGCCCTCGAAAACGATACATGGGATTGCGGCAACATCATTGGCGTTGGCGATTATCCGAGAGAGAAAATCTGCGAAGACCGCAACGGACAAATCTGGATATGCACCTACAAGCAGGCTCGTGATGTTGTCTGGCTTGATATGTTTAGAGACTTCATACCTGAGCATTGCTTAGACAAGACCAAGGGTGTTGATGGTTTCTCTAAGAGCGACATGGTTTTTTACATTAACGACAAAAAGAAGACGATCCGCTTCATCACGTATGAGCAGGGATGGGAGCGAACAGAAGCCAAGAAGGCATGGGAGATCGTCCTCGACGAAGAGCCTCCAGACAGGAAGTTCTTCACTGGTTGTTTGATGCATGCACACTTTATTTCATTCTCATTCACTCCACTGCGCGGAATGTCATGGTCGTACACCGATGTTTACCAGAAGGCCATTGATGGTGATCCAAGTATTGAACTCTTCCATGCCACCAAGTACGATTGTCCTTATGCTGATGCTGAAGACATAGCTCACGAAGAGCGGCACCTGAAAGATTTTGAACGCGATGCAAAGATATACGGCAGGTACTCACAACAGGAAGGCCGCCCATACTACGACTACGAGTTATGTCAGAAGTATTTGGCTCGCTACGCTCCTACTGGAACCCTCTCTGAGATTATGCCGATCAAGTCATGTGATACCGTAAAGGAAGTCATCAAGACTCAGATGAAGATGTTCGCATCAACCGAGAGGTCTCCTAGCACTTGGGAGATTTACGAGGATGTCAAAACGGATCAGGCTTACTGGTTCTCTGCGGATTGTGCCAAAGGAAATGATGATCCTGAGTTGGCTCAAGATAAATCTTCTGGATATATCTTCCGTAATCCGAATGAGCTACACGGAGAATACTATCCAGTATGCGTAGCGGCACTGCACACCACTGATGTAGTTGAGAACTTTGCACGTCTAAGTCTCTATGGTGCGCTTTATTACAATATGTGTTTAATGGCTCCAGAGACAAAGGGCTCAGACGGAAGTGCTTTCTTGGCTGAGATTAGAGACTACCCGAATCTCTTCAAGATGACCGTTACAAGACAGAAGGATCGCAAGGTTACGGAGAACATTGGATTCGATACCAATGAACGCACACGTACGGCTATGTTTAATAAGCTTCGGAAGCAGATCAACACCTTTGAGGAAAGCATCGTCTACAAGCATTATCCGTTGCTGATCGAGATGAGTAAACTGATATGGAAGAAAGGCAGGCCAGATCATCCCAACCAAGGTACATCTGATTGCATTGTAGCGTGGTGCATTGGCCTTTGGGTGTACGAAGAGAGTCCCGAGCAAATCAGAAACTACAGAAGTATGCGTAAAAGCATGAATGGCGACGTAAGTCTATTTGAATTATTCTTGACAAAAGAGAGAACTTCTGAGACAAAACCAGTATTAGGTTCAAGCACAGGCATGGACACTAGGAGCAAAAACAAATGTCGAAGAGGAACAGACGACAACTCGATGATGACGTCAAGGATGTTTTAGCAATACTAGACACTTGCTACTGTTATTCTCGTCCGTACTTCAACAGAGCCAATGAAGCTGTTAAGTTTTACGAACAGATAATTGACCCCGCTACATGGCAGACGATGTCGGAGGTAACGCTCGGTCTTGGTTATAGGATGGTGCAGAATATGCTTCCTAATCTTTTGTTCAGTGTTTTGTGGGCTCCCGAGAATCCCTTCTGCGTAGCTCCGCGAGATGAAGACATCTCAAACGAGGATGCCGAGAAGATCAAAGACTACCTCCTGTATCAACTTCGTGATGTTATGAAGATTGACAAGAACGGTTATAATACTGTTCTTGATGGAGTGAAGATCGGCAGTGGTTATGGAATCATCGAGCCAAAGGTAATTTTCACTGCACAAAGAACCAACACCGTGCTCACTGCTGAGGGCGAAGGCATTATTCGGTCGGGTCTTGATATTGGGGAACCTACGACAAGGCTTGCGTACAGGTCGGTACCGTTCGGTTCAGTTATGCCATCGAATGATGGCGAAGACCCTGAGTCAGCTTCTGTTTCTAATTTTGTTGATTTTATTCCCGAGTGGGATTTAAGAGCAATGTATGCCATGCCTGATACTGATCTAACTGGCGATGTAGATGAGATTATCAAGTACGCAAAAGATAACAACATGGATGCTACCACATTTACTACGCGAAGTATCATCGCTAGGCTCTCTGGAAGGAAGGATTCTCCTGAGTCTCGCTACTCACGTAAAATCAAGAACAATGGCGGCATGACTTTGATTCCTGTAATCAAACAGTACAGGAAGAATCGTCATATCTGGGTAGCGGCTGGTATTCAAAAGATTTATGATACAGAGAAAAGCGTCCAGACACTTCAGCCTCCATTACTCAAGTATACGTTTGCTCCCGAGTCAGGACAGTGGTTTAGTCGTGGTGTTGTTGATCCAAACCTCGACACAATGAGAGCAACTGAGACTTGGTATAATGCCGTTAATGATTTATTCTCGCTACACCTTCATCCTCATCAGATCGTGTCTACAGATGCGCAACCTGAGATGGATGGGGCTGAAGACCTTTCTCCTTATGCCAAAACCTATGTTCGCGGCAGTGTTCGCGAAGCTGTTTCTTTTGTTGTCCCTCCAGCTCTTCCGCAGGCCGTGGAAGGTCTTGGTCGTGATCTCCAGAGCTTCTCTGATGATGCGGCTGGCTTAAACATTCCAGCAGGAGGCCAAGTATCTGCAGGTATGGTTCGTGGCGGTAGCGGAGCAATTGAAAGTTTACTGTCTTCGTCTTCCAGTAGAGAGAAGTTACTTGCTAAGCATCTTGAGAACACATGGTACGCCCCTCTTGCTGAGCTCACTATGATTTACTCAGCTCTATACGCTGACGAGACTGATGTCTTTAGGATCATGTCCACAGACGAAGAGGGCAACATGATATCTAAGGCAGTGAGAATTACACGCGATGATCTTCAGCATGCTTTCAAGGTATCTCTCAATTTCCGCGAGAAGTACACTAACTCCATCACAGAGTCAGCTCACAGGATTCAGGTTTACGATAGATTCAAAGACAATCCAGACGTTAATCCAAAGGAACTTATCAGGTACCTGATCGGTGACGAAGCGCAGGAAGACAAACTGCTTGCTGGAGTAAACAGGGTTCAGCGACTTAGCGAAATTCAGCAGACATCAATGGCGGCAGAAGGAGCACCAGCAGGTATGGCAGGAGCAGGTGGCCTTCCAGCGGCAGGAGCAGGTGGCGGTAATCCACTTCAACTTATGGCAGGAGGTGCGGCATGAGTTTAAACACCAAGAGCAAGAAACAGATTTTCACTGAGACTCTCAATATGAAGAAGAGAGAGCTTGCACATTTTGTTAAGGCCGCACGGATTGTAGAAGACGACAAGGGTCATGAACTCCGTGACATGATAGCCCAAAGACATCAATGGGCTGATCTTGCTATGAAAACACTTTCACCGATGAGTGAACACCTAGCCATAGAGTATGCATCAGCACAGGCTGTGGCAGGTGAACTGAAGATTCTTCTGGAGTCGCTCGTGGCTCCTGATAAGAGAATCGAACAAATAGAAAAGGAGATTGGCGAGTTAAATGACAGGCTTGCCAAGCTCGACAAACAGGGGGAAGGTCGCGACGAGTTTTAGCGATTCCTTTGGAGAATAAGATGGCTGATATAGAGTTAACAACTGAAGAGTTCAACGCGAAGCTTGCTGAGGCTAAGGCCGATGGTCTTAAAAACCTCATCGAGGGAACTACGTGGAAGGACGTTGACGGTATGAAGGAATCTGCCTTGAACGCTGATAAGAAAATAAGCGAGCTTGGTGGTGAGAATAAAACTCTAACGGAAAAGTTAACCGAAGCGCAGAAACAGAAGGAAGCTTCTGACATTAAGACAACGAAAACGAATGAACCTGAGGCTAAGACGCCTGAGGAAGTAATCGAATCGCTTAGTGAGAAAGAAGCTGAAATTCTTGATGCCGCAATTGTCAAGAATCCAGACCTAAAGAAGAAGATCGCTGAAGGTGGAGAGAAGGCGCAAGCTGAAGCCATCCTCGCGGTTAGGGATCAGATTCCCAAGGAGATTCCAGATAATCTCTTTTCTACGATAGCGAAGGGTAAAGGCAAAAAGATAACTAAGCTGGATGAAAACTCCATAGCATCATTACTGTCAAGTTCGTTTGAGAAAAGCAGGAAGAAGGGTTTGACTCCCGCGACTCTTGGTGTAGGTGGAAGGGTGGCTACGTCACCTGATACCGATGAAGCACCAGTTATAAGAGGTGGCGGTGGGCTGTCGGAATTAGCGGCAGAAGAAAGACCTTAATTCCTTTTAATCAGTCACATTAAGTGACAAGGAGTTATCATGTTTAGTGGTGGGTTTGAGACATTCAGTGAAAGTAACACGGACTTGAATAAGGGTTCGATGTTCCGTATCGACGACGATGACCTCCAGTTGTACTGGAAGAATCGCAATGCATCTGAGTTTTACAAAATGCTCAGGTTGCTCAAGACAGGCCGCACGTTGACACAGCCTCGCTTTGACTACGGTCAGACGGACAAGTCAGCGAATTACGTCATCGTGAAGAAGGATGCCGCTTTTGACGCGACATCAATTGACGTGTTTGATGCGTACACCTGTGTTGCTGGTGATCGTCTGTTTAATCCAAGGACGAACGAGCTGGTTCGTATAGATGCTGTTGATGATAGTGATACCATCAGTACAGCCGCTACTACGGGTTATGGTCGTGGATTCGCTGGATCAACTGGGGCTATAATGCGAGCAGGTGATTATCTGTTCAAGACAGGTCGTCTAATCGCTGAGAAAGGCGTGGCACCTGACAGCAACAGTGTTGCACCGAAGTCTGACTATAATTACTGCGAGTTCTGGGTTAAGGCAATGGAACGAACGAACATGCAGGAAGCCACCAAGATGCTTGATGGTGTTGGTCAGGTAAGCGAGCAGTATATGCGCAAAATCTGGGAAATGGACGAAGAAATTAACTTCGCTCTCTACTGGGGAAAACGCTACAGGACGTACGAAGCTGAAGGTGCTTTGTATGCCATGAACGGTATTGCACAGCAGATTAAGACTCATGCTATCAATGGCGCGGGAATCGCTTTCCCAACGTGGGAACTTTACAATGAGTGGTTCTCTCCGACGTTTGATGCTAACTCGTCCTCTACTTCAAAGGTTCTCTTTGCTGGTAAGAATCTCAGGACTTCGGTTTTGAGTGCGGCAAGGGCTGTTGGCATTGCTCCTACTCAGTACCTCACGAAGCTCGGAAGCACTGTTACCCAGATTGATGTTGATGGTGGTACTATTGATATCATGGGTGACTACAAGTCCTTCCAAGGGCCGCTGTCTGGTTCTGGATTCCTTGTGGACTCAGCTCATGTCGAGTTCCGTCCGTTTAACACCTTCGACAGGAAGTTGATGTCGAATATTGAACTTCCCAATCAGATCATGATTGAGAAGGACTGCGTTGTGCAGGCAGGCAGTGTTGCACTCCAGCATGAGGAAGCTCATGCACGGCTCGATGGCTTCAATGGCCCTTTTAATGGGTTGAAGTCTGGATAGTTTATAAGATCATCCTGACCTTGCCACATTGGGTGGTGAGGCAGGCTGGTCATCTTAAGGAGAAACGGAAATCATGGCTGACACAAAGGATAAAGTCAAAATGGATAAGGTGGATGGGATTTTTGATGATCCCGACACTCCTGCGACCCCTGCACATGTGATAAGTAAACCACCTAAGCAGGAAGTCAAACCTCTACCAGATGTTGATCTGTCTAAGGCGATAACACCAGATGAAGATGT
>Ga0307928_10003150_pt1 | contig 12600 bp, 12 predicted proteins | sample AceLakmetagen232_FD_201815 | JGI IMG/M metagenome (GOLD analysis project Ga0307928, IMG submission 201815) | Saline water microbial communities from Ace Lake, Antarctica - #232 | ecosystem: Environmental > Aquatic > Non-marine Saline and Alkaline > Saline | place: Antarctica: Ace Lake... | reverse complement strand
AATGACAGGAGTAGTTTCAATGACTCAAGACAGTGTAAATTCAGGAGATGCAGTTTCATTAAATGGAGTTGCTGTACAATATATTTGGAAAGGATTAACTAATGATGAACCTATCCCTGGTAAGTATGGTCCAGCAGAAATAGATGTGGCTGGATTTGAAAATCCTATGATTCAACTTTCTGGACTTATTGATGTAGATGCAGATACAACTTCAGCAGGATTTATAAAAGCATTTGCTAAAATTAAATTTGATGGAACAAGTACAGGAGATGGTGGAGCTATTAAATTAATTCTAGCTGCAGGAAATACTTCTACTGCTTATATAAAAGATGCTACAGATGTTAATGATTATATTTGGGTTATTATTAAATCATTTACTATATCTTTTTCAACAGGTGATACATATGAAGGGCAGAAATGGAATTGGAGTATGTCTTTAGTTGAAACAGAGGTTGACGCTTAATGGCTTATCTTAATCAACAAGTATTGTTGTATAAAAGATTAGGAGATGAATTTAGCACTAAAGCTATTTCTATTAATGATGCACATGGACTTCAAGTTGTTAATGGTTTAGCTAAACAAAAAGATACTTTTAAATTTAATATAATCAATTCAAATAATAAATATTTTAAAAATCAATCTGTTTTTGAAATTGGCGATAATATTAAAGTTTACATGTGGAAAAATAAAGCAAGTTACACTACTTCAGATTTATTGATAGATGGAGTAATTGAAACAGTTCCTTATAAAATTACAAGTAAAGGGAGAATATTAACAGTCAAAGGATATTCTAGATTAGAATTATTATTTAATAGTTTAATTTATGTAAATAAAAATATTGATTCTACATCTCCAGTAACTCTTCCAGAAGTAATAACACATATTATTAATGAAGTTAATGATACAAATAATATAACTGCAGGTTCTTCTAAACAAATAAGATATGTTTATAATGGTTTAGATCAAGATGGAATTGCTGCTTCTCCAGATACTATAGTTAAAGCAAATAGTAATAGTGTCGCATTTACTGCAAATTTTAATGTTAGAGAAATATATAAAAGAGCAATAGAATTAATTAAGAAATATTCTGGTTCTGAATTTACAGAAGATGGTAATTATATGTATTGGTTAGATTCAGAAAGAAGATTTCATTGGACATATAAAACAAGAACTCCTGGGGATGGTTTAATTGGAGATACAGAATCAACTGCAACAATGAAAGACATAAACATTAAATATTCAAAAGATGATTTAATTACTGCATTAATTCTTAATGTAGGTGTTTCTCCTTCAAGAACAGGAAATACAACATATGCTATAAATCCTGAATCTATCACAAGATATGGTGCTAAATGGAAATATATTTCTGAAACTCAAAGTATATCTGAAACAATTATGCAACAAGAAGAAGGAGAAAATAGTGATTCTTTTGATTTAAATGTAGATAGATTTCCTAGCACTTATCCTTATACAACACATTTTACTCCAACAGATGGTTATAGTGCTAATTCAGCTATTGATTTGCCTGAGGCGACAGCAGGATTACCAATAACAGTTACTAAAGATGAAGAATATAACGCAGTAATAAGAAAAGAAGCTGAATGGTATGGGGCTAAATGGGGGCAAAGATTACTTAATTTGTTAGCTAATCCTCGTTTATTAGTGGAATCAAGTGTTTCATTAGATACTTCTCTTTCTAGTGGAGATTTTATTCCAATATCTGTTCCTTCTTATAATATTGATAATAAAAATATGAGAGTTACAAATGGACAATTTAATTTTTGGAAAACTCAAGTAGGAACTTTAGAAGATGAGGAAGATGCAACTTAGGAGGAAAAATGGGATATACAACAACTGGAAAAAATAATGTAAGAGATCATCTAGGAGGTCAATCTCCAGATTCTCCATCTCACATAGCATTGGGGACAGATAGTACAGCATTTAATGATGATGATGTAACTTTAGCAGCAGAATCAACAAGAATTTCAATAGATACACAAACATTAACAAATAAAAAAATAGAATTTGCAGCAACATTAAACTCAGCACAAGGTAATGGAATTACATTTAAGGAAGTCGGTTTATTTAGTGCTGCTTCAGCAGGAGATATGTTTCAAAGAGCAGTTTTTAATGGAATTGATAAAGATGCAAACATTGAAATAAAATTTATTATTACACTGAGGGTTAAATAATGGGTGTTGGAGCTGAACTTGGAGAGAGATTAAGTGAACAAAAAGAAATTAATCAGTCTGTTTGTCACGAAGGAGGTAGTATCCCAAAATTAATTATGCCTCTTGGAGAATTTGAAATTGAAGAACTTTCAATTGTAGTTGAACAACGTAATGCTAGTGGATTTATTTTAGATTCAAGTAGATTTGGTTCAGATTTAGGTGCAGGAGCATCAACATTTACAGAAATAATGAGGACTGCTTGGATATGGGATGGAGAAACTGAATTAGAAAAAGGAACTGTTGGAGATCATATTGATACTTCTAATGGAGATTTAAGATTAAAAGCATAAGGTGATAAAATATGGCAATAAAAAATACAAATTATGGTGGTACTGATTGGGTTGCTGGTGCAGTTCTTTCTGCGGCGGATTTAAATGATACAATTGATGCTGGATTTGACCAAAACTTGCAAAAAGCAGGTGGAACAATGACTGGTGCATTAATAATGGCAGCAGGAATTACTATTCAAACAGGTCAAGATATTACTTTGACAGATGCTCCAAGTGCTTCAACTGATGCAACAAATAAGACATATGTTGATACAACTATTGCCACAGCAGTTGCTAATGTAGAAGTTATTGCAGATTTAGAAACAACAGATAGTGAAACAAATAAAACCGTAACTGGCGGTGGGTGGGTAGATATTTGTTCAGATACTACTGTAGTTGGAGCAGGTTCACAAGTTATGATTACATTTAGTTGTGGTTTAGAATTAATAGATGATGGATGTGATACTCAAGTTAGAATAGTTAGAGCTGGACCTACTCAGATTGGTTCAATTCAATATGCTAATTTTAGAACAACAACAGAAACAGGATCTATGTTTTGTTCAATCATTGTATTTAATAGTTCAGAAGGAACTCAGACATATACTGCACAAATGAAAGCAACTACTGGATCATTTAATGTATCCGGATATAATTTTAATGTAATAAGATTTGACAATTCCATTTAAAATGACTCATGAAATAGATTTAATAATGGATGAATTAGAAGAACAAGAAATAGAAGAAGATGAGGATTTAGAAGAGGAATGAGCAATACAAAAATAACTGTGGGATTATTAGTTTTAGTAATTTTCTCTAGTGTTATTTACGTTTCTGGAAATGAAGTTCGTATTAAAATTTACAAAGACAATTCTGTTTTATATGTTTATGATGATGCTTCAAGCAGACCTTTTACTTGGAGTAAAGTTGGTAGTGAGTATAATTCAATGTGGGATGGCACGACCAAAATGAATAGACGACCAAGTAACATTACATTAGATTACTCGATTGAAGGAGATATGGTTCATGTTATTAGAAGAACACCATATATTAGAGGTCCGGTTATAGTAGATACTTATAGTTTTGATAGCACAACTAATAAGAAAGATAAATTTCCAATAGAACATACAATTGAAATTTATAATGGTTCTGGATATATTTATCAATATGAAGTAAGAGATTTAGAAGTTGATATTCCTACTCAAGATGCTCTTGATTTATCATTGGTGTGGGGAACACCTTATAAGATTTTCCTTCCTAAGAACACAGCTATAGAGTGGGACAATCAATCATACTGGGCTAAAATATATACTTCAGGAATATTTAAAGCAAGATATAGGCCCACTTCAGATTATGAGAAATATGATGTTAGGTTAACAGACCCAACAAACATTGATGCTTGTGGAACTTATTCAACAGACAATGACGCATATACTGTTACTGGAGCATTAACAGGAGATGTAGGCTCTGCTTGTGTAGTTTTATCAGGAATAGATCATTCTACAATTAATGGTGGAGATTTTAAAATAGCTACAGATGGTTCAGATAATGGAATTTATGTTACATCAGTTACAAATACTTCTATTATTGATTTATATGGTTCAGGTGACAGAGGAATGTATTTTACATCAGGCAATATAAATATAACTATGAATAGTAGTAAATGTGAATTAACTGATGGTGATAATCAATGTGGAAGTCCAGTTTTTGATTTACTTAGTTGTACAGATTGTAAATTTTATAATTTCAATGTAAATGCTGTAACTGCTGCTTGTACTAGAGAACCAAGTCAAATGCTTGACCTTACAGCCACTAGATTAGAAATTACTAACCTTACTGTTACAGGAATTTCTGCAAATTATGATGTAGATGATATAATTGGAATAGCAAGTGGAGATTCAATTAGATTTTATAATGCTAATTTAGGATCTAAAAGACCAATAGATAATGTTTTAAATTTTGCTGGAAACAATCATTATTATGAAGGTGGTGGAAATACATTATATGGGTGTGGAGATAATGAAGAAGTAGTTTATATTACCGGTGTTAATAACACTATTAAAAATACTATTATAGAAGCCCCTTCAAGTCAAGATAAACCTATGGTGCAGTTTGTTGGAACTGATAGTACATTATTAGATGTTACTGTTACTGTCCCAGAAATAGATGACAGATGTGTAGAATTAACAGGTGCAAGATCTCATATAATTAATTCAACAATTGCTTGTGTTACTAATACTGGTGGTGAGATTTTATATGTTGGTGCTAATGGAGTTATAGACAACTTAACAATAGATGGTACTGGTGCAAGGATTAATGCTAAATATTTAATAAATTTTGCTGGAACTAATGTAACTTTAAAAAATAGTTTTATCAATGATGTTTCTGAAACAGGTGGAGCTGATACTATTTATGTTTCTGCAGATTCTCAGATATATAATAATAATATTACTAGTTCAGTTGGAACTCAAGCATTATTTAGAATTAGTTCAACAAATGTAAATATAACAAATAATATTTTATATCAAAAAATTAGTAATTATTCTGTTGATGTAGTTGCTGGAAGAAATAACACTTGGAATGGAACTAATAGAGCAGGAACAAGAGTTATTGGATCAGGTAATCTTGGTGGTAATGCTTGGATGAACTCAACTGATAGTTTCTACACTACATGCACAGATTCTAATACTGATGGTTTTTGTGATGATATATTTAGATTTGGTTGGAATGGAACAGATTATAATCAACAAGATGATTTAGCTTATTCAGATGAATATGCGCCTACACCACCTACAGTTACATTAAGTACACCAGCAAACAATACTGAAATAGAAGTAAAAACCGATGTATTACAAATGAATTATACTGTTGTATTCGACCAACCACTTTATAATTGTTCATTGTGGGGTAATTGGACTGGAAATTGGATAATAAATCAAACAAATAAAACTTCAATATCTTCTGGAGTACTTTCAAATTGGAGTATAATAAACCCTGATTATGGATGGAGTAAATGGAATGTAGAATGTTGTGATACAGCAGATAGATGTAGATGGGGAGAATCAAATAGAACTTTCTTATATGTAAACGCTACAAACATAAGTTATGCTTATCCTCCTAACAATACCATTTATTATTGGGACATATTACCTCATGTATTTAATGCTACAATTTATGATGATGTTACAATTCCTACTTGTGATTTATATTTAGATGATGTTAAGAATACTACTTGGACTTCAATAACAAGTGGAGAAACAATTACTGTTAATCTTACAATACCTATTGGAAATACAAATCCAACAGAACATACTTGGTATATTAATTGTACAGATTCTACTAGTGCAGTTACAACAACTGGAGTAAGAAACTTAAATCTTTCTTGGGTAGATGGAAACATTAATTTTTCTGCTTGTTTAGATTCATTTACTTTGCCGAATAATGGAATGAACTTACAACCTGATGGACAAAATGACACCGGATGTAGTTGGAACATAACTAATCTTAATTCTTCAAATATTAATTTAGAAATGAGATATACTGGTGGATTTAGTGCAGAAAATAATTGGGATTTAAATACTTTTGATGAACTTATTCCAGGATACAATGATGTAAGAAATACAACTTGGGTTAATAGTACTTGGAATTGGACAAGACTTTGTATGGATGGGGTAATTGAGAATAAATCATTAAGAATAAGAACTAACTTTAATAATTCTGCAGATTCAGTAAATAGTAGAATGCAGAATGAATCAGGAACTAAATTCAATACTACTTGGGGTTGTCCTGAAACAAATTGGATTCATTTTAATACTACAAAAACAAATTATAGTGATGCTAATTATACAGGATTTACAATTAGTTATAAACTTTACTCTGGTAATCCAGTAAATTTTAGATTAAATATTACTGATGGTTTTGGTAATTCAACAATGTCAGCATATACTTCAATAACAAGTGCAGATTGGAAGGTTTTATCTATTGCAAGAGGGAAAGTTGAACTTAGAAATATTACGGATTATTATATACAATTGGCTGGAACAAATGATAGTGTTGTATTATTTGATACTTTATATATGAATGATATGTCTTTAAGGAAATTTAATTTTTATGTAGGGAGTGGAATTGAAACAGATGATAACTTAACACACGCATGGGATTTTAATCAAAACAATTCAAATGATAAGATAGGCGATGCAAATGGGGTTATCAAAGGAGCAAACATTGATTGGAATGCAACTGGAGGTCATAATGGTAGGGGTGCTTATTATCTTAATGGTGGAGATTCTCACATTTATATTGATGACTTTTCATTAAATGAAACATATCAACTAACCCTTTCTTTTTGGGCAAAGCAACGTGTAGATGCTAATAATGCAATGTTTGATAAAAACAATTATGTTAGAATGGGTTATATTGGGGTAGATAATACACTTAGATGGAGAATACAAAATGGTTCTAAAACTGCTGCCATAAATGCAGTAATAAATTGGGATAATGAATGGCACAATTATGTTGGTATAATTAACGGAAGTCATTCATTACTTTATCAAGACGGAGTAAGAATAGGTAGCTCAGCAACATTTACAGGATACATTTTAGATAATATGCCAAATGCTACTTTTGGGGTGAATTATGGTGGGATAAATGATATGAATGGTTGGTTAGATGATTTTATGATTTTAAATAGATCTTTAAATTCATCTGAAATAAAAGAGTATTATCAAGAAACAAGGATTTTTTATGTTGATCCTATTAATCTTACAAATACATATCAAGAAGTTTTCCCAGTATTACAACCAGGAGAAACAAAATCATTAAAGATGTGGTTTGATGTATTTATTAGCACATTAGGAGCTGTAATAGATTTAGATAATTTAGAATATACCTCAATATTGGATAGAAGATAATGGCAAGTATTGGTGGAGGAAAAATAAAAGTATGGAGTTCTGATAGTTGGACTTCTCAATGGTTAGATGTATCTTTCAAAAGAGGAACAACAAATCTTTGGGCTACAATTAAGTGGCAAGAATTTAATACTACTAATGAAGATGAAGCATACGTAAGAGTTTCTATTTTAAGTACAGCAGGTACTACTTTGTTTTCAGGAATTATTGGTGATGAAGACCCAAGTAGAAATAGTGGAAAATTAATTAATTTATCTTTGGATTATCCTACTACAGTTAATCAAGATATATATGTCAAATTTACATTATATGGTTCTACAAAAAATCCAATAGTTAAAAATATAGAGGTGAGATGAATGATTAAATTTAGTGATAAATTATGGAAAAAATTACAAGGAGAAGATTTCTTCGCAAAACCAATGGTTAATAAAGATTTAGCAGAAATTTTTGAAGATCAAATGAGAGCAGTTAAATTAATTAGGTATCATATAAAAGGATTTAATTTTCCATTACAAGATATAAGAAATGTTTTTAAACAATCTGCTGAAGATGATGCAATATTAATTGATTATTATAAAATTTGTAGAACATTTACTGACGGTCATCTTGATATGGACAAAACCGCAATCAATGTAGCTAAGAATGTGAACCGAAGGCTTACCTATACCTCGGATAAGTCTAACTGGGGACAAACAGAATATTGGGCAACACCAATAGAGATCCACCAGAAAAAGAGAGATGATTGTGATGGCTATGCTGTTTTAACTTGTTATGTCTGTGGTCTGTTAGGTATTCCAGCTTATAGAAGGTTTGTACGTGCAGGAAATGTTACTACAGATAGTGGAAAAGAGTATGGTCATGCAACCTTTCTTTATCTTTCAACAAGGAACAATTGTTTCTATCCATTAGAGGGTAGCTTTTATTCTCAGAGGTCATTTAATAAATTTGATATTGTTCCATTAATTCACAGAACAGAATATCATAATACTTGGTGGATTACAAATGAAATTAAATCATTTGGAACTAGTTGGTTATTTCAAATATCATAATTATGTCAATAAAAAAAACAGAATATAGTTTGAAAATAGGAGCAACAAAATCCTTGAATAAAGTATTTATTACTTGGATTGTTCCAGCAGGACTATATTTATTTAACAACCATGCAGAATGGGTACCAAGTAAATACGTAGTTTCATTAGCCCCAATTATGGCTTTTGCAACATATCTCCTGCATAACTTTGTTAAACTTAAACGAGCATAAAGTGACACTTATGTCACAAATGTCACAAGGTAGTGACAATTAGATAGTGGAAACTATATATTCCTTAACACGCTTATTTATAAAGTTTCTCTTTTTATTAAAGGTTATGAAGAACAACTTGGACATTCAAAATTGAGGCTTATACCCCTTTGGTGCATTCTACTTGTCCAAGTTTTTTTCGTCAAAGGGGTTTAATGATAGAGAATGACAGGGATAGACAAACAAAAGAAATGGTTTGAAAAGTTGGATGATGTTATTGAAACACCAATCTACACGGCAAGGAATTGGAGAGATGGTTCAGATAAATTTGTTCCTGGAAAACAACATCCATTAGGAACACAAGTTCCACCTATCGACCATAGAAGTATTGGATCAAATGAAGTTGTTATAGAATTAGATGCTAAATCTTTTTCTTTAAATTCTAAGTATGCTGGAGAAATTAAAAAATATCTTACTGCGCAGGAAATCCCAGCATACTATTTTTGGTCAGGAAATAAATCAATCCACATTCATATTTGGCTTGACATTGATGTTAAAGATAATAAAATTCTAGAAGTTGTTAAGAAAGCTATTAAGACAGGTTGTAATATTTATAGAGATATTAGAGTTAGGTTAGCAAGAGAAATAGTCACCCAAGCAGGATTATCACCATCCCTTATTGGCGTAGGGAAACCTGTTGATATGGCTAAACTAAGTTGGAATGACACGGCTGGAAAGACTTGTTTGATAAGAGCGTGTGGTGGAGAAAATAAGAAGGTGGATGCAGTTGGAACTATTAAATCTGCATTCAAAACCTTCTTAGAAATTCTACCTGAAAAGAAACCTGTATCAAGAGATAGACCTTTTTCTTATGATGAAGTTCTTTATCCTAAAGATATAAAAATGTATAAACTTGATGAAGAATTTGTATTTGATGTTGCAACACATTATAATGAATTACAAAACAATCCTAGGATGATCAAAGAACTTACAGAGATTGATTATAAGGGCAAGTTCTTGGGTTTGCCTTGTACTAGAACCATTGTTGAAGGAATAGGTGAAGGTAAGCGTTCTTTTGGAGCTCAGCAGTTAGCAGTAGCTTGTCGTTTAGATAATTTGTCAAAGAAGAAAGCATATGAAGTTTTGGATACTTACTGTTCTAATTGTACACCTCACTTAGATGTAAAAGAGGCGCATAAATGGGTGGATTGGGTGTATGGATTAGTAGAACCATACTTTGCATGTGGTAATTGTAAGAACTTAGATGTATGTCAAATTCATGGATGTCCTTATCACGAAGAAAAGTATAAAGAAGATTTAGAAATATTTAATTCAGATAATCCTCTTGCTATAATTAAAGAGGCATTAGATGTCCTTATTGTAGGAGAAGATAATTTAAAAATGCAATTATTCCTATTATATCTCACAAAGGAATTTGGTCCTGAATGGTGTATAATGCTTGATGGTACTGCCTCTAGTGGAAAAACTCATGTAATGAAGAAAGTCGCTACACTATTTGGAGAAGAACGAGAAGCTTATTTTACATATTCGAGAATCACAGAGGCAGTTCTTAATCATGCAGAAGTATTAGCTGAAGAATGGGATGGTAAGATTATAATCATAGAAGAATTACAAGGTGCAGCTAAAGTTGTTCAACAATTAAGAGTTTTAATATCAGAAGGTCAGTTAACATATCTTGGAACTGCAGAAGATAAAGATAGTGACGGAACTAAGAAATTAATAGCAGAAGAAAAGGTTGTCAAATTCAATTGTTTATTTGTTACTTGTAATGCAGAAGAATCTGATGAAGGTGACCAATTAACTTCTCGTTCTTGGATACTTAACACCGACCAGTCACCTGAGCAAACAACTAAGATTGTTCAAGTTTATCTAAATGAATTCAAAGGAGATAAAAATTTTAATGTTAAAAAGTTAGATCAAATTCGTTCAGCTTTACAATTCTTAAAAGTTCCAGATATAGTATGGTTCCCTTTTGCAGATGAAATGGCTAGATTCATAGCTAATACTACTGTAAGAGCAAGAAGAGATGTTAAAAAATTAATCACATTAGTTAAATCAGTTGCATACTTCAATCAAAAGAACAGAGTTTGGTTTGAAGATAAAAACAAACAACAAGTGTTGGTTGCAGATTGGAGAGATGTATTGATTACTATGGATTTAGCAGGTGAAACTTTAAATGCTTCAACACAAGGAGTTGGTTCAAATGACTTAGCTTCTTATGAAGAAATAGTTAAGAATACTTCTTATGTTCCAATATTTACTATTGAAGATGTGTCTAGATGGTTGAAGTGTGGACCTCCAACTGCAAGAAAGGTAATGAGTAATTTATGTAGGGCAGGGTTCTTTGAAAACACCATATTACCACCTCAAAAAGCAAAATATGCTAAAACAAGCTTAAATCCAGCTTATTTGGACAAAACAAGACAGTACTGCTGTGATAATCTCATCAATCAAGATGAAAAGCTTTTAAACATACTAAAGAAGACCATTCCGAACTGCACTAAAAAAGCCCTAGAGACGTATAAGGAACTTTTGTCTAGGGGTATAAAAGACTATGTGCGTGTGTCAGAGCCTAAAAATGGTGCAGTAAAATCTCACGAGGAGAACAACACAAACGGAGGTGAACTTGACTCTAGTTCAGTAAGTTCAGTATCAAAATGAACCTTAAACATATAATTAAAGACGAAAATGAGTCTATTCAAGATTTTTTTAAGAGAACAATATGGTGTGATCACGTATTGGTCTTCAAAAATGAAGAAGAAAGACATAAAGAAGGAACTAAATGTGAGCATTGGACAACTGAAACAGCAAAAGAATATACAGATACATTATATGATGATGGTTCATTCATACCAGTTAAGGTTAATATGACTGAGAGATTCTTTACAGAAAATATAGATGTGTGTCCTCATCTTGAATTAGTTAAAGCTGAATTAGATGTTAATCCATATACTGGAAAATCTAAAGGAATGAAGTTTGATTGTGCTTTCTGTGGAGAAACAATACATGAATTAAAAGGGGATTTCAAATGATTAAATGGAAAACATCTTATAACGATGTAATTAAAATGGCAGGTGGAAAGACAGGAGAGTTAATACTTTTACTATGTAAGAGATTTCAAGAAGAAGATATTTCAGTTATAAAGAACCAGATAAAACATACTATTAATGTTCAATTATATGATATGAAGAAAAAGAAATATCCTGAAGAAGTAATTAAATACTTCTCAGATGAATACTATTCTCTGCCCGGCATAGCTAGGAAGAAGAAACTAAATAAGAAAAAAATATTGTGCAAAAAGCACATGGAGACGAGAAAAAATGAGTGAAATAAATTGGAACCAAATGGGTAATTTTATTACCATAGAAGCAGGAGTAGCAAAAAGATTAGTTCTAACAAACTGGAGACCACAAGAAAAATTTAAAGACCCAACTACACAAGCAATTAAGTTTGGAGTAAGCTTTGATGTCTTAAAAGATGATGGTGTGGCATATGATGACTCCAATAAGAAGGACTACACTTGTACTGCAGTTAAAGCATTAGCTCAGTTTAAACCAATAATTGAGAAAGCTGAATCAGCAGGAAAAGCTAATATCTGTGTTTCTATTGTGAAAGCAGGAGAAGGGCCTAAAACAGTATATACTATAATAGAGGTGCCAGAGGCTTAGGCCCTCTTTGGCATTATGATAATCATAGTTGATAGTAGGGAAAAGACACCATTATACTTTAGGAAAAGTGTTAACTTAGAAAGTGTAGTGGTTAAAAAACTTGATGTAGGAGATTATTCCATTGAAGGCTATGAGGATAAAATTGCCATTGAAAGAAAATCACCTAATGATTTGTTCCAGACTCTCGGAAAGGGACATAAGAGATTTAAGAGAGAACTTGAACGAGCAAAAGATTATGAGTATTTCGTTATACTTGTTGAATGTTCT
>Ga0307928_10003149_pt1 | contig 12602 bp, 29 predicted proteins | sample AceLakmetagen232_FD_201815 | JGI IMG/M metagenome (GOLD analysis project Ga0307928, IMG submission 201815) | Saline water microbial communities from Ace Lake, Antarctica - #232 | ecosystem: Environmental > Aquatic > Non-marine Saline and Alkaline > Saline | place: Antarctica: Ace Lake... | reverse complement strand
TCCTACTGTCCCAGTCTCTTCTTTTAGCTTCAAGTTTATTTTCAATAGATTTCCTTGCAAACTGGGTTAAATCTCCATAGTATTGTTCTACTACTTCCCTAGGTTCAGGAAGACTATAATCTTGAGCATAGTCTATACCCCTACTTTGTGTGTACCTTTGGTTTGCAATATCTCTTTCCCTTAACCTTTGATTAATATCAATAACATTCCCTGTTACCAATTCTGGCCCGGAGGTATACTCCCTTACTTTTTCAATTGCAGAATTCACTAAGTCCACTGTAGAATCTACATAGTCCATTACTTTGTTTTTTAGTCTGTCAAATAATCCCATTTTTAACCCTCACTTTCTTTTGTTAATATTTCCCAAATTTGTTCTCTTATGACACTATCAACAGATACTAACTTTTTATTAATTGAATAATTATCACTTCTAGGGTGTGTCCTTAATATTTCCAATACTTTCTTTATAGTTTGCTCTTTAGTTATAGCTTCAATCATATTAGACCAAATCCCTACTTCTTCCATCCTAATTGTGCCACTATTAAAATAGGGAGAACTGTTTTTTCTCCAATGCCGGAAATTACTGATGTGTTGATCTTCATCCATTATGAGATCATCTCCTTGTTAACTATTGGTGAAAGACTTTCTGCTAGTACTAAAGCTGCGTTTTTATGATGCGCTTTAATACAAACATTACCTGGATCCAAACCACTTTCTTCAGACCATGCTATAATGTCATAAAAGTGATCTTGAAAATAGTTATAGCACTTCTCAACCTTCTCAGGAGTATAACCCACTTCTATATCCTCATCCACAGAACAATATTCTTCACACACACAATCTTCATGATTAGGGTTAATGTTACACATGTCTTCATGGTATTCATCAACATAAGGTGAAACTAACAAAATCAAACCCAAAATTACTACTGCAGCAACAAGCATCGCAAAAAATAAATGTTTTTTATTAATTTTTGACATCTTTCTTAACCTCTTTTCTATGTTCATCAATTTTCTTAATCTTATCTAATTCCTTAGATATATGGAAATCTAATTTCTTTGATTTCTCAATCAACCCTTCAACTTCTTTTTTCCTAAAATTTAAAATAATCAGATCTCTTTCATCTTTCTCAGTCCAGGTTTTGCCACATTTTGTTTTACTTTCAACCAAGCCACCAAGATGTTTAGAAAGAAATCGTTGTCTAATCTTCAAGTAGTCCAATAATGTTTCTTCTTTTTTTACCATCTTTTCTGCACCCATTTACAATTTCTTTGAAAAACTATACCTAAAGCAAACCCTATCAAAGCAGCCCCCATTCCTACTGCAACATCCATAAAAAGATCTATCACAAGAAGAATTAAAAGGCCCAATACACCATAGATTACAAATCGTCTTTCAATCTTTTCCATTTGAAACCTCTTTAGTATTTTCGGTTTTATTGGAATAATGTTTAATTACTAACCTTAATCTATTAATTACATCAAAGTAACCAAGTTGATAATCTTCACAGTAATCTCTCTGATGAGTTTTCACTATATCTTCAATCTCTTTCAATTCTTTGATAAAACTCTTAATAGAAACTAATTTGATTGATTCATTAAAGTGGACAATATGTGCTTCATCTTCTTCTGAAAAATATTCAGAGTGGAATTTATGTTTACTAATATCATTTTCAATTTCTCCTGCTATATGTGTTTCCCATTCTTTAAACGTTTTAATTTCCATTTTTACACCACCACCAATCTGATATTTTTGTTTTGACTGGAGTAATTAAATTTAAATCAATCTTACTTTTTAATTTGTCCCACCTATTCTCTGGAAACAATTCTTCTAATGTTTCATGTAAACTCATTCTTCCCTCATTTCCTTGGTGTGGGATGAAATCTTAAAAGTAATTAATAAGAGGATTAATAAACTTGATAATACTCCCACTACCAATCCAATCCCAATTTCTATATTTTCATTTTGTTACTCCTTCAGTTTTACTAGATATTAGGGTTGCTAGTTCTTTAGGTGAAGGTAACACCACTTTAGCTTTCTTTTTGTAACTGTATCTTATTCCAAGACCAAAAAATACTATCTGGAAAAAACAATTTAATTTTCCTTCTCCAACTTTCCCACCAGTGGCAGTATCTTGGTAATCTAACTCTAAACCCCACCAGGCACCATTGTCCCACATGATTTGAAACAAATTGAATTCTCTGATACTAAGTTTCTTTATACCAAACCATTTTGTCCAATTATCAAACATGAAAGTAAATTTGCCGGTTGTTAACCACTTATTTATATTACACCATTTCATTCTCTTTTTTCTCCGGGAAGTCGCGAGCTTTCTTGACCTTAGTTATTTCATCAAAATGTTCACTTCTTGATTGTCTTTTTACCAAGTTAACTGGTTCTCCACTAAATATATAATTGATAACTTCTTGTTGGTGAATACATTTGTTCCTAAACGCAAAACCTTTACACTCACAGTTTAAATGTTGGTCAAGTTTGTACCTTGCTTTGGTTTCCTCATTCACCACATAAAAAAATTCTCCAATTTGTCGAACGAAGTATTCTTTCTTTTTAACCATTTTTATGATCTTCTGAATCTATCAAATATCTCACTTGATGGTCCGGAAGCTTGTTGAGCTGCTGGCATAGTATTATAGTTCTGTGCTGCAGACAAGTTTCTTGGTGGTACTACTTTCTGATAGCTTGTAGGTTTTGGCCCATAGTTCTTATTATGATGGAACTTATAGTATGTGTAACCAGCAACAATTATTAAGCCTGCATAAAGCCACGTTGCAAATTCTCCCAAAAACCAAAAATCATCAGTTAAAAACCAACCCATTGATCTTAAAAAACCAATAGCTAAACCTCCAAAGATTAATTTTGACCTATGTTTATGTAAAAATTCGTCTAATTTAACCATTTTTTTTTACCCCTCTAAATTTATTTCCTCCAAAAACACCTAAGAAGAAACATATAATTGCTAAAAGATAATCATCTCCTGTTTTTGCTAAAAACCTAATTATAAGGCCAACTATTAACAAATAGAACACCCATTGATACTTTTTTAATCCTTGAAAAAATTCTTTTATTTTTGCCATTCTTGTAATGCCCCGTATGTCATAATTAATAAGGATTCTGCAGCCCCATCATGATCTCTTTTTTTACGCTTAAATAATAAATTGACTCCAGGATATATCTCTTTTGCTTTTTTAATAGAATCATCTTTTGTTCTGTGAATCAATAAAAACTGTTTTTTCCACTCTGGTGCTGAAACTAATCTATAAGGAATTGAAAGGCCAGCCAAAACCCCTTCCAATATCCCAAAAGCTCTACCAAAAGAAAACATTGAAGAATTACTTACCCTTCTCCCAGGAATATTATAAGAATTAACTTTTTCAACGTAAACTAAAGGATTATACTTTTTAGTTTTTGATAAGATGTTTCTAAGTTCATCCAAATCAAAATCTCTTTTTTTCTTTCCAGGTTGAGCAGCAACACTTTTAGTAGGTAAAGGTTGAACAAACATAACTTTGTTCCCCTTTATTGCTGCTATCCCCCCATCCATTCCGGGGTCAATTCCCAAGATCATGTGGTGCATCTTCATCTAATTCCCCTTTCAAATAGTTTATTGTGTTACCTTCTGAATCTTTTTGGAAAAGATCATACTTCTTATCAGGATAAATAATATACTGAGCGTTTTCTCCACAGGAACAAACTAAATTTAGTAAAACGTTCCCATTAGCCAAATTATCTTGACCTTTAAATTCCAATTGGGTTAAGCACTTTGTGCATATTACAGTTGGTGTTTTCATTTTCTTTACTACCTTTAAATATATAATAAGTTGCATATGTCTGCATATCAGGACAACTTATTGGTTCTCTTACTTTCTCCAAGGAAACTCCCATCCTTGACCTTATGTAACGAAACGTGCAAGTTAATTCTCTGGTACTCCTAAAACTTGTTTGTTTCGATAATTCTCGGTTGATCAAATCTAACCACAAAGGGAGAGGTATCAATTGATTTTTATTCTCCCTTAAAATTTCTAATATCTTATTTGCCCTCTTTATTTTCGTAACTGGTTTCATCTTCACTTTTTTAAAAGCGAGACGGTGTTGTTATTTTTTAAGTGTTTGTTAGGGAACATTTATATTAACATCTATCAACACCATCTTCACACTCTTTTTTTGTTTTGGCACTTATTTTTAGCAATCTCAATTCGTTTGCCACAATCAGTACAATTTACTTTAACTTTTTTAGTTCCTGTATAATCCCATTCATTCTTGCAATGGGGACATTTTAGATACACCATCTATATCACCATCCGGGTTATTGTTCCCATCATTGTGAGATGATGTCGGGATATTTAAAACTTCCGTTTCCCTTACTTCATTTTTTGCCTTATTTTCTTCTTCAATACGTTTTTGTTCTTGAAATTTCCGCTCTTTTTCTTCTTTGTTTATACCCTTATGGTAAACAGATCTTAAGTGTTGAAATTCCCCAATACTTCCTGCAGCTTCAATCGCGCTCTTTTCTAAAGCTTCAATATCCTTTTCAGCTGCCACAACTAATTTTCTTTTCTCAGTTTCAAGTATTGTTATTTCTGAAACAATCTCTGAAACTCTTGTATCTTTAATTTTCCTAACAGCATCTATGTTCTCTACTGCTTTTTCAACGAAATACATTCTCATTTGTGCCAGGCGATCTTTCCTGTCCCTTAACCTTTGTTTTGCTGCCATTTATTTATTTACCTCATTTTATTAACATCTACACAGTGCTTTGATTTTTTCCTTCTCAATTTGTTACTTTTTTTTCTGTCATTTTTTATTTATTCTCCAAGCATGACTTCTTCAAGATCCCCTTGTAATTTACAAAGTTCAATATAAGCAAATCTTAATCCATTTAAATGTGCTATTTGAAGAGCTTGAATTTTAGTAATGTATCCAAGGGCATAATCAATTATGATTTCTCTATTTGTTTTATATTCTTTTGATGTCATCTTTGGTCTTCTCCTTTTTTACTTCTTCACCATCTTCATTAAAGAAAGCAGTTAGCTTTCTACATTTAATTTTATCGTTGTAAGATATTGGTGGACCTACCATATAATCCCTACCATAACTTTATCAATTTGTTCCTGTCGAACTTTTAATGGATCAAATTTCATGGTGTTATCTCCTTTCAAAATATAATAAATCCCTTTATCATCTTCACTGATTTTAATGATTCTATGAACAAACTTGGCTTTCATTCCTTTAATTGAATAAGTAACAACATCACCAACAAACAGTTCTGTATCCAAGTTTACTGGTAAGTACAGGCCATTTGCACCATGGTCAATCAAAGGTAACATACTATTAGTGTCATAGTAACAAGCACCCATATAACTGCCCTTAACAACAACTTTATCATCATAGAAGATAATATCTTCAGAGGGGATTCTATCAGGTATTTGTTCTTCATTATCCATAACTTCTTGCAGCCACTCATGGTTAACATTCATCATCTTATTTTCTATTATCTCTTGACCTAAAGAAAAACCTAACCATACAAAAGTAAGCATAATAACTACCACATGTATAAAATTAAATTTAAGTTTAGTAAATCTATTTTCTTTTTTTTCTGTCATTTATATTACCTCAGAGCATTCTTGAAAATATTTTGCTTCTATTTTCTTCAAACACTTTTTCAACTTTATTAACCAACTGGGGGATGCATTTCTCATGTAATGAAAAATGGCCGAAGTCAATTATTGGTCGAGATCTACCGCCACCACAAAAAGAACATGCTTGACCTTTTGTTCTTTTCACATTCTTCAAATCTTTTAAGTAAGATGTAAACTTTGCTGGCAGGAGATTCTTAACACATTCATAGTGGACCCAAGAATAATTTTGCAGTACTCCAAAACCATAAATAATTATTCCTACATGATCTAATTCTTCACCACAACACAAGCAGCGTTTTTTACTTCTTACTTCTGATACTCTAATCAGATCAGTTACATGATATTTAAGTCCCATCTTCTTCCATGAATTTAACTAAAGGGGTTGGACCTTTACGCAATATAGGTTTATTCAACCGATATATTTTTGATCCCTTATACTGATTCTGGTGTTTCATAATCCTTACCAATCATTTCTCTTAATTCAAAATCAATTACATTCTTAGAGATACATTTCCCACTAATTAGATCATGTGGGTCATTAAGTTCCCCCATGTATTTTTCCATTAAACTCATTTTATTTGCTTCCTAAATTTCCTCAAGTGTTCTTGAGTAAAACTTATTTGATACCCACCATAAAATTCTACCATGGCAGAATATAGCCCAAACTTGTCAGGAGAATTTGTATCTTTAATATAATCAATATCAACAACCATCCCTAGTTCTCCTTCTTTATCTTTTCTATGTTTATCAATTCCACTCCAAAGGTAGGAAATCCCCCGGTTTGAAATATGATGTATGTCTTGATTATTTTTTCTTACTTTAACAAAATCACCAATCATGAATTTTGTGTTAGGATAATCTCGGTTTAATTTTTTCCTGAAATGTTTAATTATTTTTTCTTTGATTACAGTTTCAATCATTTTCTTTTCCTCTTTTTATACCACCAGTCACCTACAAAAGCAACCAGTAAAATTCCTGCAGCAATATTCAATTGAGTGACAAAATTGTTATCATCTTCAACAGGTGCTGGTTTAACTGTATCTTGGTGATCATCTTTTACTTCAGGTTCTATCATAACTTCTTTATCACAAGATTCGTCAGTTTCAATCAAAACACAATCCATACACAAATACCTAGTAATAATTTTTCCATCTGCACAGTTTTCAGTTAAATCTTGTGAACATTGGCAAGTGGTACTAATTTCAAATTTGTTATATTTGGTCTCACCAGAAGGTAAAGTTATTTCTGAATTTAATGGTAATGTGGCATCTGAATTTATTGGATCTAATTTAATTATTAATTTAACACTTTTAAATAAAGGTTTAAATGTCCAGGTGTGCTCTTCCCTATTATTTGTATACTTTGCGTGGTCTTTGTTAGAACCAACTAACGCCCAATCTTGTAATTTAAATCTACTAGGGATAATCTCTTTTACAGTAATTTCTCCTTCATTTGGTTCAATTCCATTAAAGAAATGGATCAACTCAATCTTTTCTCCAAAGTTAATTGTACTAGGGAAAAGGTAAGTATAATCACCATCCCCGGCTAACACTACTGGAGAAAGAAGTAGTACAAAAATTAAAAAGTAAATTATTCTTGTTGTTCTAACCATTTTTTTCCATAAGTGTAATATTCAGTGGGGTTTGTATTATCATCCCAGTTGTCTACTCCTTCATCATATATCGCAATTGAATCTGAAGTCAAATCAACAACCATATATTCATCAAAACTTTCCTGGGAATTCCTATGCGGAATTATTGAAACACAATGTTTTTTCGCACAATCAACTGTTGCCTGAAATCCACTAGACATCATTAAACTAGTAAACAAAATTGCTGAATGTTTACAATCACCACCCCATTCAAAAGTGTAATTGGGATCATCCATCCCTTCAAACAAATTTGTGGGCACATACCTTATTCGGGGTAAGTTATACATCAAATCGTATGCAAATTCAAATGAATCTGAACCATCATATGTAGTATGGTTTAAAGCAATAGTTCTCAATTCAACAGAATATTCTCTTGCACTAGTAGTGTATTGAGCAGCAGCAAAGTTACTTGCAACTTGAAGTGGACCAACAACATACAATTCTAAAAAGAAGAAACCACCCATAACACAAAGAATAGTTATCAAGAACATAACAATAATGTTAAAAGTACCTCTTTCTTCCTCAAACCCACATTTTGGGCATTTCCATATAGGTTTTGGTTCCAAAGCCATTAATTGACACCACAATTTATTTTATAAATGTTGTAAAGATCTTCTAGTCCATATTCTTCTATGGGCTCATTTATCAAAAGGTGTTTCATTAATCCATCACAATTATACTCTGTCAATTCTCTTTTTCTACATTGTGGTGTTTTCCAATTCTCTGGTAAAATTTTATCCAAATCTTGAGAATCTTCAATACACTTAACCCCTAATGTGGTTTCAACTAAGAAAAATCCCTCATTACAAAAACTTAAATAATCTTCAGGATTAAGTTCACAGTCAGTCCCTAATGAAAACTTGTTACATTCCTCATAACTATTTCTCATCCCAGTAATAGTACTTGATTGATAAGTTTGTATCAACTCGTTGTAAGCTTGTTTTACTTCTACAACAGTCAGTTCTCTAGAACTATAACCAATAATATGATTGTCTTGGTCAGTAAAGTAAAACGTTGGGTTAATCTTTATTGTTTGTTTTCCATCAGAATAATCCATCTCATTATATTTTGGTTGTTCACAAATAACTTCAAATGAACTAGCTTCAGAAAGACATTTTTGGCATTCTGGAGATTCAACAAAACTTAAAGTATTGTCAGTACATTCATATTGTAAACATATCATTTCTCCATCATTATCTATATTAGTTAACCATGTAAAAACTATGGCCCCAACAATACAAATGACAGTTATTAAAATTTTAATTGATTTTTTTATTTTTCCTTCTCCCATGGTTGTTCACCTTTTTGTTTCGTTTTGGTTGTTTCTTTTTGCGCGTTTCGTTTTGAGCGTTTTTCCATTGTGGTACACCATACAACCAATCTTCTTTCTTATTTTTATTCTTTACAATTTTATCTTTATCTTTTTGGCAATAATGAACTCCATCATGCATTGCTTCATCGATTTTGCAAATTGTATTCATAAACTTGTTAATGTGTTTATCAATTCCATTAATCTCCATCATTTTGATAAAATTTGGTTCAAACATGAAATGGAGATCATACAGAGCACAAATTTCTTTTTGAGTAATTGTCCTCTCAATGAATTTATCGCCTTTTTCTAATCTAATTTTTATCTTTGCCATGTTCAATCTTTCTTAATGTTGGATTTCCAGTATTTATAATAAATAAACAAGTTGTAAACTAATATTACAATAAATCCAATACCCACTGCTAAGTTAGGTAAGTTAACTAAAGCTAACACTGCAGCAATAACTAAAACTATATTTAAAACTCCAAAAATATAAAAAAATATTTTACCAATTTTATTCTTCATTTTGTTCTACCTCAACTTGAATCTTAGTTATTTTATAACACCCAAATCCTTCACAAGTATAATCATAAACTTGTTCAACAGATTTTGTTCTTTCTGCTCTGATTCTAGTTTCTTCAATAAGAATTTCTCTCATAGATGCTTCAGGACCAACATTTAGTCTTGCTTCTATTCTATCAATTCTTTTATTTGTTGTTTCTAATGTTTCTTTAACAACAAAAATAGTTTCTAAATATTCAAAGAAAGTTTCAAAATTAGCAAACAAATTTCTGTCACCAATTAAATACCATGCCAATCCAGTTCTACTCATACCGCCCCCATTATAATTATTAGTAACTTCAGCGTCGTCCTTTAGCCAATCATCTTCATGGTTATCAATATATTTGTTGGTCTTCTTAATTTTTTTTGTGTTTGACTTGATTGTTTTTTTATTTTTATTAATAAGGTCTCCATTATCCCCTATTGCATCATTGTTACTATTAATACCAGCAGCATTATCATTAATGTCATCAGAATTGTCATTAATAGAATCAGTATTATCATTTATTCCATTTACTACATCCACACCTTGGACAGTATCTGCATCAATATTAACATCATTATCGTCAACTTGACGATTCCGATCACCACAAATAATACATGGTTGATCTTTGTAATCTAAATCTTCTATGCTACCAGCACTAACTAAACTAGTTAACAAAAGTGTAGCCATCATTAAAATCAATATTTTTTTCATTTTGTTCTACCTCCTCAAATAGAATTACTAAATCAAATTTATCAAAAAAACCTTTGTCACTAACTGGTAAATCTGGTTCAAATTTTTTAAACATTTTCATTATCCTGGAAAAAAGTCAACAATTAGTTGACCATCCTCAATCCTCATATTTGTTATTTTTGGTTGATAAGTACCTTCAAAATGACTATCTAACCAATCCTCTAAATCTTCTTCTGTTATTATTGTTTGAAATTTCATTTTTCACACACACTCTCACAAACAAAATTCCCATTTTCAACAACAGTTATTTTGTAACCTAATTTTTTAATTGCATCACAAATGTCTCTAACATCATCATAATCATGTTCATCTATAATTGTTAATTTTACTCCCATTTTTCTTTCGTTTAGCATTTTTATCCCAACCTATATTTGTTTGGTTTTTGCATCACAATATCTCCTTTCTTTGATAATCTATCCATTGCTTTATCAATATCTAATTCATCAAAACCATCACTGTCTAAAACAGCATACAATTCTGTGCCATCCATTAACTTCTTTTCTCCTTTAGTTGTCTCTTCTCGAATCAATCTAACAATTCTTGCCAATAAATCACTTTGAGATACTTTTTTACCAGTCATGTTCTCAACAGTAATCTCCCCACTGTCTGGGTCAATTCCAACTTGTTGTAATGAATGTACTAATTTAGCAAACGCCATTTCTGCATCTTCTTCAGTAACTGTTGTATGTAATCTGCTTCTGGCTACTGCTTCAGCCAATCGCCTAATTCCTGCAACATTTCTACCAGTAATAGGAATTGTTTGATTGCCTGCACTTTCCCCTCTTCTTTTAACTTCCTTCAAATGTTGATATTTCTTAGCAATCCATTCTTGGATACCTTCCGGCACATCTGGATTGATTTTCTTAGCATAAGAAATATATTTCCGAATGAACATCCTATCATAATTTACATTACTCATATCTTCTGTTTTTGTGCCTCGAGACATTATCTTTCTCGCAATCATATAATCATCTTCTTTGGTTATCTTAGATTCTTTAATTGGATAAAGTAAATCAAACCTATTGATTAAAGTTGGAACCAAATCAATTTGAGAATATATTGAATCATAATCTGAATATCTACCATGTTTAGGGTTTGCTGCTGCAAGAACAGATGTTTTTGCCATGAACGTTGCTTGTATGCCTGCTTTTGAAAAACTCACTGTCTGTTGTTCTAATGGCTCATGCAGTGCTGATTTGTCATCATCAGGCATTTTATCCAATTCATCCAAACATAACAACCCACCATTACATAATACCATGGCACCAGCTTCACAAGTCCACCCTCCAAGAAGGTCATCTTTCACTGCTGCTGCAGTTAAACCAGCTCCTGAAATACTTTTGCCAGCAACATATTGAGCTTTTGGTGCAAATTTTTGTGCGATTTTTAATATTGCGCTCTTACTTGAACCAGGATCACCAACTAATAAAATATGGAACTCACCACGAACATCAACCCCATCCCTATCTTGGCCAACACCACCAAACATAGACAAAATTATTGCTTCACACTCTTCATCAAAACCATAAACATCATAAAAAATACTATTCCTAAGTTCTCTTAACCAATTTTTTTTCTCTGATAAAGCTTTAAATTCCTGGATGTCTTTCTTTTCCCAAACAATATCTTCAAAAGAATCGTTATGAATAACAATATAACTTGCTTCAATATACCAATCAATTTTACTTGTAAGGGTTCCCCTAGAATTTCTAATACGTAATTCTTTAACTAAACCTGTTACTTCAACCCGGACCCCTTGATAAATCTTCCTTTCAATATTAGCTTGGGTTAATGGGTCTTTACAAAGTATTTTTATTCTTGAAAGAACAGCCCTAGTAGAATTTTCTGAAGATTCTTCAAGAGATAATGAAAATGCATTTACATGTTCATTACTAATATTTCTAAATTTACCTTTTCTTCCACACCCACATTTAGTGGGTTCAGTAAAACGATTCTCATCTAATTGAAGCAAATTAAGAATATTTCCGCAATTATGAGTTACGATTCCAGGAAAGACAATAAAATTATTGTATCTAGGAACGATAAGGTCGAACATTTGGGTATCTTTAGCCGTCTTATTAACTGATGTAATTTTAAGTGGTGTGACTGACATAGAACCATTAAATTCTCCAATCTGTTGTCTAAATGATTTAGATTGATATGGTGTACCGCTAAATCCCGCTTTGTAGATTTTTCTTTCAACACCCCGCATTTTTTGCATTCCCAAGATATTTTCTCTCTGGCTAACCGTTTGTATTCTCTCTCGCCACATCTCTTTCCATGCTTCAATCCCTTTTGTCTCAAACTTATTTTGAGTTGCTCTGATACTGTTCTTAGAGGGATTTGCATTTTCAAAAGCCTTCTTTTTACAAGCTTGTGATTCTTGCCTATTGCTTTGGCTATCTGAGTTGTTGATTGTTTCTTCTCCACATAAAGAATTTTTATCAAATTGTTGTCTACCTTCGTGCGTTCTCCACCATATTGGTATAAACTGCAGTAATCTCTCTTGCATTTTTCTGAACAAGTTTTTCTTTTGGTATTGTTCTCTTTTCCACAGATTATGCAATTTTTGGGTTTCATTAATTTGATATAATTCTTGGCCTTCTTTTAAATCTTTTGTTTGAACGACCTTGGTTGTTCCATTTTCAAAAGCAAACCACTTATGATCCCCAGAACAAGACATCTGTA
>Ga0307928_10003148_pt1 | contig 12603 bp, 12 predicted proteins | sample AceLakmetagen232_FD_201815 | JGI IMG/M metagenome (GOLD analysis project Ga0307928, IMG submission 201815) | Saline water microbial communities from Ace Lake, Antarctica - #232 | ecosystem: Environmental > Aquatic > Non-marine Saline and Alkaline > Saline | place: Antarctica: Ace Lake... | reverse complement strand
AACTGGTGCTGCTTCAGCTGGCATTTCTGTGAAGGATCTCGATTTTGAGTATTCATGGAAAAGTGATATGCTGACGCATCCATCAAGATTTCGCTAATACCCCAGGCAAAGAGTAAAAAGGAGAAGGCGGAGATAGAAGACAAGTTTTGAATACCTGAATTCTATCCTTCCGCTTTAAGAATAAATGTCTTTAGCTTTAATTCGAACACAAATAAAAACTAACCTAGAAGCTATTTCTGGAGTAGAACACGTTTATGATTATAAACGCTACTGTAGTGATTTAGCTACATATAGAGATTTGTTTGTTAAAGATTCAAAAGTAAACACTTGGGATATAGAAAGAAAATCTTTTGAGAGAGTTGGCCATGGGGGTAATGGTGATGTCCAGGATGTAAGAAATGTTTTTAATATACGAGGGTTCTATTCTTTTTATGATGAAAGAGAAACAGAAAAAACATTCCAAGACCTCGTTGAAACAATATGTGCCAGTTTTATTAGTAATCCGACATTGAATGGAAAAGCAGAAATAGTTCATATACCTATCATTGGAGAATTCTCAACGGCTTTCCTAGGTTCAGTTATGTGTCATGTCGTTAATATAGAGATTATTATTACAGATAGGATAATTTAAAGGAGGTTTGTAAAAAAATGAGCAAAATAACACGCATTGCGCAATTAGCCGGGAAAGTTGAAACTATATCTGGTAACGCAGAAGCTTTAGCAGCCGCACAAGCTACAATCTTAGCTTATGATCCAGTAATGGATATTGAGCCTGAACAGTTCAAAAGAAACCCAGTAATAAAAACTATGTCTAGATTTCCTTCGGTTCCTGGGGCCAGGAAGATGTCACTAGGTTTTAAAGCAGAACTTATGGGGCCTGTCTCAGGTTCAAAAGGAACTACATTGCCGATAACACCTTTCTTAAGAGCTTGCGGATTATCAGAAGCTCTCTCAGCTGGAGTGTCTAATATTTACGTTCCTATATCTAGTAGCTTTGTTACCGCCTCATACGCTCTTTATGAAGATGGTTTTAGAAAACTTATGTGTGGTTGTGCCGGTAATGTTAAATTCCAATTCAAAGTAGGTGAGCCGGTATTTTGTGAATTTGCTATGCAAGGAAAATATTCTTCTCATAGTGATACAGCGTTGTTGACTCCTACGTACCCAGTCCAAGTTCCATTTATTTTTATGGGCGCAACGGTTACTATCGATAGCGATTCGTTGGTATTAGATGCTTGTGAAATTGATTTACAGAATGAAGTAGTTATATCTCCTCGGCCACAAGATGCTTCTGGTATTGATTACGCAAAGATAACTGGTAGAAATCCAATAATGACTTTTGATCCAGAAATGGTTGCACTTACTGATCATGATTTTTATGCAAAGATATTGTCTAGTGCAACTATGGCGGTTATTATAACGATGAATGATTCGAATGGTAACAATCTTTACTTCTCACTTCCAGCTGTAAGATACACTGAAGTAAAGTCAGGGGATAGGGATGGTATAAGAGTAGTAAATGCAACTTGTGAAATCTGTAAAAATAGTGACGGCGGAAATGATGAGATAAGTATAACTATGGGAACATCGTCTAGCTCTTCGAGCTCTAGTTCAAGTTCTAGTTCTTCTAGTTCAAGTTCTAGCTCAAGTTCTAGCACTTCTACATAAGTAGAGAAGGAGCTGAATTGAAAAGTAGTTTCGGTTGTAAAATAGAAGCTAAATTAAGCATTCCTGATTTCAAGAATGCTAGCATAGTATTAAGTCAAATAGCTAATAAAGTAGCAACCGAATCTAAGAAGAATATTCGCACTCAGACTAATGTTGATGATAATTCGGCATTCAAGAGATTATCAGTTAAGACTATCAAAGATAAAACAAGAGAAAATGCACCTTATCCTCATAGAGCATTATATAGAAAAGGGGTTATGTATAATGCGGTGCGTGTTTCTAAAATAGCTGATAACATTTTTACTGTAGGAATACTTCCTCGAGGAAAACCTAATAGAGAAATGGTTGCGATAATCCATCACGAAGAGACCGCGATAAAAAGAAGATTTTTAGGTATATCTTCACAAACCTTTAAATGGGCTAAAGCTAGAATGGATAGATGGTTTAAAACAAAAAGGTTAAATTCAGTTAAAAAAACATATAGTTATAACTATTAAAAAAAGGAGGTTTATGATTGATCCAATCGGTGTAGGAATGGTGAAAGAATACATATTAGAAAAAGATATAAAGAACCCAACAATATGGTTGATAGGTCCTTTAGACTCTATTATGAAATCAAAGTTTCTTGCTAGCTTTGGTAAAATAAAAATTGAAGATGGCAAACCAGTTTATGTCCAAGGCGAAAATGATTATACTCAAAATAATTTTACTCTCATAAAATATGGATTAAAAGGGTTTAAGAATTTTAAGCTTATGGATATAGAAGTTAAATTTGCTACTAAGAAAGAAAAGGTCTTTAACGTCGAAATTGAAGTTGTTACTGATGAAGTAATAAAAATGATCCCTCTATATGCTATAAACGAATTAGCTTCAGAAATCTGGGGAGAAAATCAGGTAGGTGAAGAACTAGAAAAAAACTAATATTGGCGGTTGAGGTATCAAGCTTAGGCCTCAATTGCCACGACTGTAATGAACACCAAAAGAAATTTCGCGGTTGTAATGATTTACCGATTCAACCATATTTGATTGATGGAAAACCAGCGAAAAGATGTATAGCAAAGCTTTTACCGCCGGAGATAAAGATATACATAAGGTATTATCAAGCTTACAAAAAAGGATTCCTACCTTTTCCTGGAAGTCTTTCGCAGCAACCGGCAAAGTTATTAGATATATTTGATATCTTAGAATCAGCAGAAATTAAAGCGATGGAGAATAAATACAAGGTGTAATATGGCTGGAAAACAAGAATTTAAAGTTGTTTTGAGTTTTGAGGATCTAGCTACCGGTAAGCTGAAGAGGGCTAGTAATGAACAGATAAACTCTATGAAAAAAGTAGGAGTCCAGATCAAGAAGACTGGTACTGGAGCTCAAAAAGATTTAAAAAAGATGACACATGGCCATGATGAGGCTGGACGGCATGCAAGAACTCATGGCTACATGATTACTGAGCTTCAAGGGAAAATAGGCGCTTTACGGAATATAATGCTATTATACTTCTTTGCTATGCGGCCGATTATGAAGTTATACAAAGAAACTACTGAAGCTGCTATAGCTCAAGAAAATGCTGAGATGAAATTAGCGGCCGCATTTGCCGCTACAGGTAAAGGTTCAATTGCTGGAAAAAAAGCTATAATTGAATACTCTGATAAATTGCAAGATTTAACTGGTTTTAGCAATGATCAAATTATTGCTTCAGCTGCACTTTTAGCTAATTATAAATTATCTGAATCTCAAGTAAAAAAAGTTCTTCCAGTAATGCTTGATATGACTGCAGCGTTAAAAGCTAGTGGAAGTGCTAGTGTTAATACGGAAGCAATAGCCAAACGATTAGGTCTTGCTTTTACTGGGCAAGCTAGTTATTTGAAACGATATGGGATTACAATTGATGAAACAACTGCTAAATATGGTTCTTTTGATGAGATATTAAAAGCTATTGAATCTTCGGTTAAAGGTACAGCTGAGGCAATGGCTCAAACTTTTGAAGGGCAAAGAACTGTATTAAGCCAAACAACCGCAGATTATAAAAAACAATTTGGTTATATAATAACTAAAGCGCCACTTGTTAGAGCATCATTGATGATGGTAGGAGCTGTAATTAAAAAAAATACTAAAGATATGGAGGCAAGTCGTAAAGCGACAGATAACTTTGCTTTAACTTGGGATAGAATTGCTGCTGCGGTTATAGGTGTCACTGTATCAATTAGATTATTCTGGAGATACTTTCTTCAAGGTGCACGTGCACTAACTGTTGTTATTCTAACTGTAATAGGATGGATTACAGATTTAGGAAAGGCAATAAACAAATTATTCCCAAAAGATGTAAAAGATGAAATAAAAGGTTTGAAAGAGGGATTAATAGCGTTAGTTCCTGGTAGCAAAAAAGTTATTGATGGTTTCATAGCTATGGGTGATTCAATAAATCAATTTGGAGAAGATAGTAAAGGTGCCGCTCAACTTATAGTAGATGAAATTGATAAGGCAAGCAAAGATGTAAAACATCCTATTGACGATATGATAAATATGTATGCGGAGCTAACTGGTATAGCAAGTGAAACCGCTAAAAAAATGGCTGCTGAAATTAAAGGATTATTTGAAAATGCTAACACTGATATGAAACCAGCATTTGACGGTATGTTAGAATTCATGACATCTTTCGCAACTAAGATGTCTAGCTCTATGTCTGATGGTTTTTTCAAAGTTATGAAAGGTGATTTTGAAGGGTTAAAAGACACAGTAGTCTCTTTTGGTAATACAATGTTAAAAACTATTACAGATATCATTGCTAAATTAATATTAATGAAAATATGGAAAAGTGCCGCTGGCTTTTTAGGGTTTGCACCGATAGCTAGCCATACCGGCGGGTATATAATGTCTGGAGAAGATAGTTTTGGTGCTGGTATTCGTAAAAAGTTTCATAATGGTGGTGAGGTCCAGGCAACATTACTTGAAGGTGAAGGTGTTGTTAATAGAGGGGGCATGGCTTCTCTAGGTGTTGATAACTTGAATAAACTTAATCGTGGTGAAAGTATGGGGGGTGGCGGAACAGTAAATAATTATTATATTAATACAATTGACGAGAGGTCATTTAGAGAAAGATTACAACAGAATGGCGATATTTATACAAACGCTTCTAACCAAAATATAAAAGATAATGGTCCATTAAGACAGACTTCTCAAAGATGGGGGTAATAAATGGGTAGTAGTGACATATTAACTTTAACACCTGAATTTGGCTTAAAAGAAAGCATTTCTTTCAATACCAATATTACTGAATCTGAGACTGGTAAAGAACATCGTGATGCTTTATTGGATCATGGAATAAGAGATTATAATCTTACCTGTAAGTTTTTATCCAAAGCTAACATGGATATCGTTTGGAATTTTTATATAGATAGAAAAGGCGCTTATGATTATTTTCTTATTAAAATATTAACTGAGTTCGAAGCTTCGACTGAATCTGTTGGAACCGCCGATGGCGGAACAGCAACATTCCTATTAGCAAATTTTCCTGTTGACACTACTGGCAATAGCACTTGCACTGTCGCTGGAGTGGCAAATACAAATTACACTTTAAGTAATAATTTTGTTACTGAGAAATCATATATTACATTTAGTCCTATACCCGCTTCAGGTGCAATATTATTATCGTATGAATATTATTTTAAAGTTCGTTTTAATGATGATCAATTAACTAGAGAATTAGCTGCATATCAATTGTTACACGTTGGAATGAAGTTAAAGGAAGTTCGTTGGACTTCTTATAATGCTCCAGCTGGGAATTCAAGTTCGTCCTCATCAAGTTCGTCCTTAAGCTCAAGTTCTTCTTCTAGCTCAAGCCGTTCTTCTTCTAGCTCAAGTTCGAGTTCTAGCTCATCGAGTTCATCTAGCAGTTCAAGTTCTTCAAGTAGCTCATCGAGTTCTTCAAGTAGCTCATCGCTAAGTTCTTCTAGTTCAAGCAGTTCTAGCAGTTCATCAAGTAGTAGTTGGTCGTCAAGCTCAAGTTCATCAAGCAGTAGCTTTTCTTCTAGCTTATCATCTAGCTCATTTAGTTCATCAAGTAGTTCTTCTAGTAGCTCATCTAGTAGCTCATCTAGTAGTTCATTTAGTTCAAGTAGTTCTAGTAGTTCAACAAGCACTTAAAAAATATGTTAAGTTTTACAGCAACATTAATAGCAATTAAAAATCAACTCCAAAATAAACCTGTAGAAATACATGATATTTATCTTGGTAGCCAAACGATTGAAGATTCTAATACTCTACACTTTGTTAATTTTTATTTTCCTATAACTTTTTTTACATACATTGGACATGCCACTCAAACTTATACTGCATTAGGAGTATCAAGAACCGCAGCTAAGAAAACCGCTAGTGGGGAGATAGAACGAATCAATTATCAAGTAGATAATGTTAATAAAGCTATGGGTGCTTATGCTGCTGCTCATGATTTTAGGAATAAACGCATTGTTACTAGGCTTATCTTTCGTGATCATTTAAGTTCTTACTTAGATGCAAAAATTGTTTTTGACGGAAAGATACAAGGCATAAGTTTTGAGAGAAGTAGTGCAATGGCTACTTGTGTTCCTATTATAGGTTCTTTAAGTTTTGAACCAGGTTGGCCATACCAAATAGAATGTAACGCTCGGTTTGGTGATGCTTATTGTAAAATTAATAAAGAAGCAGCTGCGAATAAGGTTACTGGCTCAGCTACTAGCGGATCAACCACTACATTAATTGATACAACTAATTTAACTCAAGCTGATGACTATTGGAATTGGGGAATAATAACTTTTACTTCTGGCAACAATGATGGTTCATCAAGAAAGATTTTAGACTTTGATGCCGCTTCAGATAAATTGACTTTAGATTATGCCTTAGACAATGCTGTAGTAGTTGGCGATGCGTATGTAGTTTATCGTGGGTGCGATAAAACTTTATCAAGGTGCGGAGATACATTTTCAAATACGGCAAATTATCATGGTTTTCATACTATACCATTAACAAAATAAAATATGGATTTAAACAAACTTATTGGAATACCTTTTAAATTAAATCACAAAGATTTCAAAGGATGTGATTGTCGGGGCATTGTTCATTTATATTATAGTTTCATTAAAGATAAAATACTTCCTTTTTCTGATGGGAAGAAAATATTTTTTAGGGATATTAAGAATGATAAGGAGCGTATCGTATCTGTTTTAAAAACTTTTTCTAAACGAGTTATTAACGTTAATGATTTACAAGAAGGAGATATTGTTATTATTAAAGATCCTAAAAGTATTGGTGCCTTAGGAGTATGTATAAATAATAAACAAATTTTACATATGGATAGAGTAGTTGGTTCTTGTCTTACAAGAATAAGATATTTAAAAGAATTTATATTATCAGGGTATAGACCAAATGATTAAAAGAATATTCTTACTATTTATAGTGTTTTATTTATCTGGCATTGAGTATGCTCATGCTGCTCCTATAGGTGCTATGGTTTGGGCTCTTGGATCATTAATCGTTGCTACCGCATGGGCTCATCCAATCATAACAATATTAACAGTAGCCTCAATAGCCTATTCATTATCAACTGCAACTAATTTAGATAAAGCAACATTAACTGGTTCTAAATATACAGCACAAACTATAAATAATACATTTTCTAACGAAGGAATAGTTCCAATAATTTATGGTGGTTCTATTATTGTTGGAGGTAATATAGTATGGCAATCTGAACCTGGAGAGACTGTCCAACGTTTTATTGCTTTATGTATTGGAGAAGTCCATTCAGTAAAAGATATTCTTATTGATGAGCAACCTATAGAAGATTTACCTGGTTGTAGTTATACAGCATACACCGGAACATCAACGCAGAATGTTGACGCTAGAGGATCCGCAACAGTAAAAGGATTAAGAGACGTATGTTATGTTGCCGTTACTTTAACTAAAGGAGATAAAGTAAGTAGTAACCCTACTATTGCCGCTACCTTAAAAGCAAGAAAAATAGAGACATGGGATTCAGTGATATCAGAATGGACTTCTACTAAATCTTTTTCTAAAAATCCAGCGGCGGTAATACGTGACTATATGGGGTTAAGTATTGTTGTTGGGGGTTGCGGTATATCTTCAGAGTTTATAGATGATGATAGCTTTGGTGATTTTTTTGAACATTGTGCAATAAATATAGATAATGGATCAAGTTCTACCGAACCAAGATATGAATTAGATATTGTCCTCGATACAAAGCATTCAGCGTTAGATAACTTAGCTAAAATGTTAATTACTTGCAACGCTCAATTAATAACAAGCGGTGCTAAATACAAAATAGTTTTTGAGAAAGCAGATGAAACAGCGGTTCAGGCATTTACAGAAGATAATATAACTAAAGATTCTTTTAAGTATGGATATGGTAAAGCTGATGAAATGCCTAACAGAGTAAACATAGAGTGGATCTCACCTTTAGAACTTAAAAATCCTAAACGTATTGCCTGGGCTGAAGATGAATTAGACCAAGAAATTCGTGGTCTAAAAGAAATGAAAATAGAAGAATATGGAATTATTCGACAATCGCAAGCTTCAAGGCAAGCAAAAAAAATATTATATGAAAGTAAATTAACTGATATTTGGTGTGAGTTCGAATCTAATATTGAGGCGATGCACTGTGAACCTTACGATGTTGTTTCAGTTACTCATTCTAGACCAAATTGGACAGCTGCTTTAGTTAGAATAATTGAAATAAATGAAGTTAATTTTGGTAATGCTAGATATTTATGTCAAGCATATAATAGTTCTATATTAGATGATGGATATGGATCTACGTTTGATGATTGGGATTATGGTTCTCCATCTAATCCTTATGTAGCTGTAACTGATGTCACTAATATTGCTTTGTCAGAAATTGGTTGGGCTAATACTGATGGGACCTGGGTATTGAATATTGATGTTAGTTGGACAGCTCCAGCAACTAAAATAGAATTATTAAGAAATTATTCTATTGAATTGAAAAAAGGATCTGATGATTATAAACCGATAGGCGTTGCCTCAGTCTCAGCAACAACTTTTAGAATAAGCGGCAATCTTGAAACTGATGTAACTTATTATGTTAGGATTAAAACAGTATCTATGAATGATATTATATCTGACGGCCGTGTTTCAAATGCAATTACACTTGAAGGTAATACAGCTAATCCTTCTAATGTAGAAAATTTTTCTTATTATTGGGATAAAGATATAGAATTATCTTGGGGAATAGTTACTGATTATGATTTAGCTGGATATGAAATTCGTGATGAGAATGCTAATTTTGGGACTGATAATACTCATTTAATTTATAGAGGATTAACAAATAAAAAAGTTTTAATACCTACCAATCGATCACCAGGCACTTATTATATTCGGGCAATTAATAAGAGTGGTAATTATTCTTTAAAATCTGTATCTGTTACTCCTGTAAATTCTGCTCCGTCTGCCCCTCTATCGTTAAGAGCTACAACATTATTTAATATATCAAAACTATACTGGACTGACGTTGAAACAGATAATGATTACTATGAAGTTTACGTTTCTAAGACTGACGCCTGGGGCGGTGAACAATCTTTATTTGGTAAAGTCTCAGGTCGTCTTTGCACTGTTTCTGGAGAGAGCTCTCAGAATGGAATACCTGATGACAATGGAATAGCTAATACAAATTATGTTACTGACCTTGACCTTGCTGGTTGGGGTCCTGACTATTGGAAAGGTAGTTATATCGAAATAATATCTGGGACTGGCATAGGTGAGGAATTAAAGATTTCAACTTATGATACTACTTTAGGAAAATTTACAATGGTAGATAGCTGGGTAGCACCACCAGATACAACTTCTAAATTTTTTGTTCATCCCGCTAGATACTATAAAGTAAGAGGAGTAGATGGATTCGGAGCTGGGAACTTTACTTCATCTATAGAAGTTAAATTTGTTGAATTTACCGAAGCTATGCTTGGAGACCAAATAATTACCGCAAGGAAAATTTTTGCTGGAGAAGTTATAACATTATCAGCACAAATAAAAGAAGCTATAATACAAAATGCACATATTATTAGTTTAACAGCTGATAAAATTACAGCTGGGAGCTTAACAGTTGAAGTAGACGTTGGATCCGCTGGTAAAACTGTTATAGATGGTGCAAACGATGTAATAAAAGTTTATGATGAAGCAGATAACCTAAGAGTAGAATTAGGGAAGCTATCATGACAGATACATATGGCTTAAAAGTTTATAATCCCTTTGACTCTTCAAAAATAACAGTAATCACTCCTAAATTAGCCACTGTAATTAGTTCCGGTCAAGTAACAATGTCGAATAGTTTAAACGTTGATGATACTTACGGCACTGATATTGATTTGCCTGGTTCCGCCGCTATACCAATATCCGACATAGCTGTGCTTGTGTTTCCAGTAGAGCATACTTTCAAGATAACAAGCATTCAATTTGACATTGCCGGAGAAGGGACATATTTGCAAAATGTTGGATATATGGACGATGCTCAAGCTTACTATGAACATGCTAAAGCAACTGGTGCAATGACAGCGTGGACGGCTGGAGATTTGACTGACGGAGACGCTGATGAGTTCGATCACATAGCAGCAATATTTCCAGTAGCATTTTGGGATATTATGGGGCAGACAACTTTTACAGCAATTAGATTATTTGCAGCTACTTGTTATTTAATTTATGACACGAGTGCTTCTACTTATAGGAAAGTATATACTATTGGTGAAGATGGGGTATCAAAAATAGATTATGCTATTACATTAAAAAACTATAATTATTAAATTATGAAAAGTCTTAATAAACTATTAAATTATGATTTCGCAGATTACGGCCACATTATTATTAATGGTAGATATTACCCTGACGAATGGTCATTTTCTGGTACTTTAAGTGGTGATACTGATATGGGATTAGTTATTACAACTTCGTATGCTTTTACTGAAGATAGAAGTTTTATGTTATATAAAACTGGTGCCAATAATCAAGGAATGTATCAAACAGTAGATTTTGAATATAATATATATGGTTTAGAGTTTGATATTGGAATGTGGATAAAAGTATCTACTCAAACAGGTGATAGCGCGGTTAAGTTAAGTTATAAATGGGTAGACTCAAGTGGCTCTCAAATAGGATCTGAGCATATCATTGCAACTGTAACTTCTACTCAGAATTACACTTTACATAGCGTTAGTGGAGTGACAGCGCCAAAAGGAACTTATAGCATTTTATTAAAGGTAGAATCGACAGGCAGTGGGCAGCCTTTATTAGCTTTTGCGGATGATCCATATATTTATGGAGGCAGTGATTATGGATTAAAAGTTTATGACGAAAGTGGAAATAGTAGTTCAATCATTCCAAACGTATCAAGCATAATTGCTTCTGGAACTGTTAGCATGCCAGATACATTACAAGATGACGATACCTATGGCGTAGATATAGACTTGCCTGGGGATGACTATATAGATACAAAAAATATAGGCGTAATCGTCCAAGCAAGAGATTTCGACTGGGAATTAGTTGTAAATGTTTTACCTTATGATACAGGTAATAAATTCTGGGGTAATTTTTTTGGTGATGACGCTGCATCTTATTATGAAAAAGCTGATGACGGAGTTATGAAATCTTGGTCAGCTGGAGCAATGACACCTGGGACTCCAGCAACATATAATTTTGCGGTTAATGTTGACTTATTTGCTGGCTGGGATAGGAGTGCTACAAGTATAAAAAAAGTAAGATTATTTGCAGCATTATTTTATACATTTTTAAAAACAGTTGCGGCTGGAACCCTAACTAGTACTTTTTATGCAAGAGACTATGGAGCTACTGTTAATGGAAAATCTGGATATGCTTTGACTACTACTCAAGGTGCTATAGAACAAATGTATGAAGCTGTAGCTTCAGATGATTTTTCTGTATTTTTTCATGGTCCTAAAACTACTTTTGATATTTATATAGTCCATAACGATGGTAGTGAAACTACTTTAGCAACAGGGGTAGCCGAAGATGATAGAGGGGATACTTGGGGGAGTGGACATGGTGGGGAAGGTGAATATTCTGCCACTTGGGCTTTAGCTTCAGATACTGCTATGGTGGCTACTGATTCTCTTAAATTTGTTTTAAATGTGTGGGTACAAACAATTAATAGAAATTTAGCTGTTCAAACTCAAACTTTTTCTATTACTTATACTACTCAAGAATTGAATAGTACATTATTGAAAGCAGGCACTTGGACTTTATATAGATATGTTAAAGGATATAATGAAGATGATCCAGGCCAAAGCCATGGTAATATTCACACTCAAATTTATTGGGGAACATCTACTAAAGAAGTAAAGGCTACTAATATAGAATATGCTCAATCGGCTAGTGCGGCCCAAAGAGTATGTAGTGTAGGCAGTGAGGGAATTGGAGAAGTAGATTATATTATCTATCAAAAAGATTACGATGGGAGTTAAACGATGACATATGGATTAAGAGTAAAAGATACCTCAGGTAATGTTTGTGTAATAACTCCTGATGTAAAAAATATTATTAGTTCAGGAACCGTTAAAGCGCCTTTAGTTTTACGTCCGGATAGCACTTACGGAGTTAATATAGAATTACCTGGGACAACAGTTCATGCTTTAGCTGACATTGGAGTTCTTGTTACTGTTAGAGAATATACTCCATCTAGTTATCAAACAGCTTCGGTTTCAGGATTAAAAGTTGGTGAACTAGCTTTTGCTCGTTGGTTATATGATGGAGGGATATATTTTACAAGAAATGTTTCAACCGGAGTAATGACTTCTTTTGCTGAAGCTATTTATCATGATACATTTTATAACTTCCATCCGATAGCTTTTTGGGATAAGCTAGGAGAGACAACATTTAATAGAGTTCGTTTATTCGCGGGAGTTGTATATTACATTTATGATGCAA
>Ga0307928_10003147_pt1 | contig 12604 bp, 14 predicted proteins | sample AceLakmetagen232_FD_201815 | JGI IMG/M metagenome (GOLD analysis project Ga0307928, IMG submission 201815) | Saline water microbial communities from Ace Lake, Antarctica - #232 | ecosystem: Environmental > Aquatic > Non-marine Saline and Alkaline > Saline | place: Antarctica: Ace Lake... | reverse complement strand
AGCGAAGGTTAATCAGTAGAGGATGCTCCGGGGGCTCCTGTTATACCAATACTGGTTCCTGGGTTACCTATTCTCAGACAGACTGCAGCACCAGTTATTATGAATATCAAACCGTCTGTTCAGGCAGCAATGTGCTGTATCAGCAAAGGTTAGTCAGCAAAGGATGTTCCGGAGGTTCTTGTTACAGCAGTACTGGTTCCTGGACTACCTATTCTCAAACATACTGCGGCAGCAGTTATTATCAATATCAAACCGTCTGTTCAGGCAGTAATGTACTGTATCAGCGAAGGTTAATCAGTAGAGGATGCTCCGGGGGCTCCTGTTATACCAATACTGGTTCCTGGGTTACCTATTCTCAGACAGACTGCAGCACCAGTTATTATGAATATCAAACCGTCTGTTCAGGCAGTAATGTACTGTATCAGCGAAGGTTAATCAGTAGAGGGTGCTCCGGAAGTTCTTGTTACAGCAGTACTGGTTCTTGGACTACCTATTCTCAGACAGACTGCAGCACCAGTTATTATGAATACCGCTGTTCAACCGATGGCCAGGATGTTGAGAAAAGGTTAACCAGTGGGGGATGTTCCGAAGGTTCTTGTTACGGCAGTACTGGTTCCTGGACGAATTACCAAGACTGTGGAATAGATTCTTGCGGTTCCTGGAGCAGTAATTACTGTGAAGATAATGATGTTTATCATAGTAGAATTTGTTATGACAGGGGATGTGCAAATGAAGCATGTTATGAAAATCCTTCTGCCCCCGATGAAGAAAAAGTTCAGGAATGTGGTCTAAGCGCCTGGACTGACGAATACCAATGTTCTGGTGATTGGAGACAGAAGAAATGGATAAACAGAGGTTGTTCTGGCAGTTCTTGTTATGTAACAGAAGAATGGAAGGATTACCAGGACTGTAGTTTGACTTGTTTCCCAGGTATTCTAGGTCAGGGATGTCGAGGAGGAACTTATACCTGTCAAGATGGAACGTGTGGTTCCCCTCTTCAGTCTTGCAGTCCTCCTTTATATACTAGTTCTGGTGTGGCCTGTGAATGTGATAATGAACAAGGGACAATGATTAAATCCTGTAATGGCTCAGGGAGTTGTCTCAATGTAGAAAAAGTGTGTGATGTTGATTGTGGAGCAGATTTAGTTTGTCAGGGATTGAAACCAGGAGATGAATATCCTGGCGATTCTTCTAAGATTTGCTGTAAAGGAGAAGCAAATCTTCCTTTACCTGAGTGGTATGAAGTAGCTCCATGATTTATAAAAAGTGAATAAGAAATAGAGAAAAACTAAACCTTTCCAGAAAAAGACCACGGCAGGACTTTTGGAAGTATTAGACAGACCCGGGATAGTTAACTTTTTTCAATGGATTTTAAGCCAGGGCCGGTTTTACTTAAAAACATTTTTTACTTCTCTTTTAAAATAGTTTAAAATAAATACAAAAGGTCGCAAAAACTTAAGAACTTAAAATAATAATTTGAAAACTTAATTTTATGAAATTCCCTTTATTTTTAATTGTAATCTCTTTTATTGTAGGAATCTTTTTGGGAGGATTGGTTGTTTTTGTTATTACTCCTCAGGAAAAAGTTGAGGAAGTTGTCACGGTTTCAGAGACTGTTACTTTATACGAGTTTGCTCCGATTGAAAGAGTTCATTTTAATGCCAGAGGGAAAGTAGTGGAGATAGATGAAGAGAAAATAACCATTGAGTGGCTTGAAGAAACCCTCTCAATGAAATTGGCAGAAGATGTTCGAGTTACAATAATTTCTTTCCCTAAAAAACCTGAAGAAATAGAAGAGGGAGTTCTAATTGAGCCTGAAACAGGAAGTTTAGAAGATATTGAGGTTGGTATAGAAGTGAGTAGTTTTGGAACTCAAGAAGAAGATGGTTCTCTTGCTGTTGACACAATTACGATAGAGCGTTAACAGTTTGGAAAAAAGAATTATTAGAAAATACAGAGAAAGAATGCAAGAAAGAAATATTAGCTAAGCACACTGGACAACCTATAAAAAAAGTTGAAAAAGACACGGATAGAGATTTTTATTTATCAGCGGAGGAAGCCAAGAAATACGGAATTGTTGATCAAGTAATAAAACCAAAAAAATAAAAAATTAAATAAAAAAATGAAAACTATTAAAAAGAAAAAAGAATTTAAATTATTATTTCTGTTTATTTCAGGAATTTTAATTCTTTTAGCTTTTTTCTTTTTTAATAATCTTAAAATAACACAGGTTAATGCTAATTCAGGAGATAATGTTTCAGGTTGGGCTTGGTCAGAAAATATTGGGTGGATAAGTTTTAATAATACATCTGATGGAGCAAGTGCTGATTATGGAGTCCATATTGATTCTAATGGTATTTTTTCTGGTTATGCTTGGTCAGAAAATATTGGTTGGATCAGTTTTAACCAAGCTGAACTTTCAGGTTGCCCCTCAGGAACTTGTCGAGCAGAAGTTAATCTATTAAGCCATGATCTTGAAGTTTCCGGTTGGGCCAGAGCTTTGGCTTATGGAGATGGTTGGGACGGATGGATAAGCTTAAAAGGATCTAATTATGGAGTTAAAATAAATGGAGAGACTAAAAACTTTGAAGGATGGGCTTGGGGAGACTTTGTAGTTGGTTGGATTAGTTTTAATTGCAATAATCTAGAAACCCAGGATGTTTGTTCGGACTCTAATTATAAAGTAAAAACATCTTTTAATTTTAATTGGCCTCCTTATAAACCTCAGCCAGGAGGAGAAACATGGAATCATTGTTGGGTAAGCCCTCAAGTAGCGCTAGGTACTTCAATTAATTTTGACTGGATATATTCTGATTCAGATGGTGACCCTCAGCAAAGTTATGAAATCTGGGTGGATGGAGATTCAAACTTTTCGGGATTGAAATTTAATCATGTAGTAAACGTAAGTTCACATAGTTATACTTTAGATTTAAATCATGACGAAGAAGGAGATTGGTTATCTAAGCTTGCTTGGAGTACTACTTATTTTTGGAAAGTAAGAGTAAAAGATACCGGGAGTGGCAAATGGTCAGAATGGTCAGACCCAAATTCATTTAAAATGAATGATCATGCTAACCCTTATCCTAAATTTATATTGGTTCCCTCTTCACCAAGCGCAGGCGAAATCGTTCAACTAATTGCTGTTGATGGATTAAATCAAAGTGTTTGCCATGATTCATCTGATTCCTCAATACCCTGTTCTAGCGCAACTTTCTACTGGACATTAACGGAAGCGACATTTGCTTCAACATCAAATCAATGGACAAAAAATCCTCTAATTAAATTTACTGACTCAGGAGATAAAATTATTACTCTTAAAATAACAGATGACGCAGGTTTTTGTCCCGTGTCTCATTCGATAGAAGTAAGTCTCCCATTGCCAGAATGGGAAGAAGTATCTCCGTAAAATTAGATAATTAAAGCATTAATTAAACAAAAACATATGTCCAATTTATTAAAAAAATATAGAGCCTTATTCGTTATTTTAGGAATAATTATTATTGGAGCATGTCTAGTTTATTGTTTAATAAAAGTTGAGAAAGAGAAAAAAAACGAAGAATTACCATCTGTAAAAGAAATTATTCTTCCAGCTGAATCTGAAGCAGGTAAAATAGGGGAAGTAAAAATTAAAGATGAAACAACTGGAGAAGAAAAATCCTTAGTTACCTCAATTATGCCTCCAGCTATTTTTTCTACTGCTGGGGATATTCTTGAAAAGAAAGATAACTCTTTAATTATAATTGCTGAAGGCACTAACTTTGCTGATGGGATTTCTAGAAATTTAACTTGTGTTTTTACGGACGAAACGTTAACTTTCAAAAAAAATCAATCAGAATATCTGCAGGGGACAGAGGGGTTAAGCTACTTGAAGGAAGGAATGAAAATTTTAGTTGATAGTGATGAAAATATTCGTGGCAAAATCGAATTTAAAGTAAAAACAATAAATATTTTAGAATAAATTAAAAGATAAAGGTCATTAAATAATTTTTTAAAGAACTATGTTTAAACCAAAACTAAAAGTTATCGCCTTTTTAATGAGTGCCTTAGTCTTAACATTTGTTTTCGGTTATTTCATTCTCGCTTGGGATGTGCCAAGCAGTTCTCCTCCCGTTCCAAATGCCTCTAAGCCCATTAATGTCGGAACGACTCCTCAGGCGAAAGCCGGAAGAATTTCAGCTACTGAATTTTACGACTATAATAATCCTGCTTACTATGTTAATCCTGCTGGCCAATCACAATTTTCCAATATGAAAATTGGCAATTTTAGATTTAGCCCATATTCTTCTACTGAATTAGGAGTCTATAACTCATCAGATGAATTAATATTAATTCTTGATTAATTTTTAATCAGTTTTTATGACTTTTCTTTACGAATTGAAAGAATTTTTGAAAAATATTTTATTGTGGATTTATTTTTTTCTGGGTTTTGCAATTTTCTTTTTTGGATTTGGATTAAAACAAATTGAAGTTTTAGGAAAAGGACTTTTTTTGCCAGTACCCACCATTTATTCTTTTTCGGCTCAATTTTTTAAGTATCTTCAACAAAGTTTATTACCATCTCAAGTTGAGATAGTTGTCCTTAACCCTTTGAATGCTTTTTTGACCCAAATAATAATTGCTTTATCTTTAGCCTTTATTCTTACATTTCCTATTCTTCTTTATAGATTAATCAAATTTATTTCCCCAGCTCTTTATGAAAAAGAAAAAAAAGCCGTATCCAAAGTAGTAATCTTTTCGGTAATTTTATTTATTTTAGGTTGTTTTTTCTCTTATCTTATTTTAATTCCTTCCACTTTCAAAATTCTTTATTCATTTGCTACGGTTTTAGGAGCTTCTCCGCTTTTTACTGCTTATGAGTTTGTAAGCTTAACATTTGTTTTAGTTATAGCGGTAGGCATAATGTTTCAGATTCCCATTTTTATGGTTTTGTTAAGTAGCCTTGGCTTAGTCAGTTCTAGTTTTTGGAAAAACAATTATAAATATATTTTTTTGGGTTTTCTAATATTTTCTGCTATAATAACTCCAGATGGGACAGGCGTTACAATGTTACTTTTATTCTTTCCGTTAGCTGGACTTTATTTTTTGGGATATAGTTTAAGTCTTAAGAAAAAAGAAACAAAGTTAAAAAATTAAAAGTCGAGATCATTTAGTAAAAAATTTCTTAATTTAATATAAAAAAATGTTAGGAATTGGTGAAATATTAATAATTATAATGGTTATCGCCGTAGTGTTTTTTGGAGTTAAAGAAATTCCCCAATTGGCTAGAACCTTAGGGAAAGTGAAGGGTGAGTTTAAAAAAGGGAAAATGGAGATAGAAGAAGAGATTAAAAGCGCAGAAGATAAAGCCATAGGAGGAGAGGAAACTTCTAATTTTGACAAAAAAGATGAAACAAAGTAGAAGAAAATTTTTAAAACTTTTATTAACGGGAAGTGGAATTTTGATTTTAGAAAGAGTGTTTGGATTAAGATGGTTATCTTCGGACAGCACAGAGACTAAAGAGATAGCAGATTTGGGCGATTTTAAAATAGTAAAATCAGGGAATCAATTGAATTTTTTTAATCAAAAAGGAGAGAAATTATTTGTTTTAAGCAAGGATGGAACTTTAGAGATTTAAGTTTAATGACTTATAAATAAAGGTCGCATTAATAATGTAATTATATTTATATGAAAGAAGATTGTAAACATAAATGGGGACTAGTTTTAGTCCAGCATAGAGGAAAAATATTGCCTAGTGCAGCTAGGATGTGTGTAAAATGTGGGCTTTTAAAAATAGGAGCTCATACTATTAGGCTTTCAAAAGATAGATTAGATATGGATGGGAAGCCTATTGATAATGCTGGCAAAATAACTGCTACTGAACTTCACGGTGTTGTTTATTATTCAGATGTTCATTTTGAAGAAACAATTTGTCCTATTTGTGGCAAAAAATTTAGAAAGAATGATAAAATTACTCTTTTGACTAGGAAGGTAGACAAAAAAGGAATTTCTCTTTGGCCAGTTCACTTAAATTGTAGTAAGAAATAAATAATTTAGTAACCCATGGCTTTTAGTTGGACATCTTTAAATTCAGGAGATTCAATTGAAAATGAAGATCTAAATGAAATTCATGATAATTTGAATTCCATTTATTCTTATTTAGATCTTTCTAGGCCAGGAGGCTCTGGTGCGGCTTGGCCTGGTGCTTGGATTTTAAATAATGGAAACTCTATAAAATCAGATCATCCTCAAGAGTTAAGAGACGTTACTGATTATGCTAATGATCATTGGTGTTCAACACATTATTCAATTTATAAGTCGGGAGTTAATAGCAATAACTAAGGTATTAGTAAATAGGGATTATAATTTTAGGCGTAAAAAATATGACATTTATTTGGCAACAGAATATATCGAAGAATGCTTCAATTGATATGACTGACGTAAAAGAAATTAGAGATAATGTTGATATTGTTGATGACAAAAAATGTAAAACTCATTACAGCGGGAATGATAGTGGTTATGATAGCAGTGTAAATTTAACCTACAAATCTGGCCACAAAGCTTACCACAAATCTACTCATAAAGCGGGTCACGATGTTTCTGTCCTGGGGAGTTATCACTCTAGTTATGATGAATATCATCTTTGTTCTAGTCATAACTATAGCTACTTTTCTGGCCACAAAGCTTACCACAAATCTACTCATAACGATGGCCACTTTTCTGATCATGACGATGGCCACAACTCTGGTCACAAATCTAGCCACAAATCTAGCCACAAATCTTACCACAAATCTACCCATAATTATAGCCACAAATCTAGCCACAAAGTTTACCACAAATCTACCCACAAATCTGGGGTCCAGGGGAATTATTACTCTAGTTATGATGAATATCATCTCTGTACTTCCCATAAGTCTTCCCATAAGTCTAATGATGATTCTACTCATCTTTGTTTTGGTCATTATTCTAGCCACAAATCTGACGTTGAGCAATATCATCTCTGTACTGGTCATAATGAAGGACATCACTCTTACCATAAGTCTTCCCATAAGTCTTCCCACAAGTCTTCCCATAAGTCTTCCCATAAGTCTTCCCATAAGTCTTCCCATAAGTCTAATGAGGACTCTTCACACAACTCTAACTACCTAGGTGGCAACGATACTAATTACAATAAGTCGGTTATGGGTCCTTATTTCTGATTATTAGAATTAAATATTTCTTTATGCTCATATTTAAGACGAATTTTTTATTTGTATTCCTTTTTAAATCTATATAATGTTAAATTTCAACTATCAAAAAAAGAATAAAGGGTTTGAAGCAGCCGAGATACTAACTACTGGATATTGTCCTCTTAATTGTCGTTATTGTTATATCCCTAAAACTTCGATGATGAAAGATTTACACCAAGAAATTATTCGAAGATTAAAAGATAATAGTTATTTGGACAATTTGGAAAAAATTGCTGGAAATAAAATTCATTACTTGGGACTTTGGGGGACTGAACCGGCTTTAACTTTAGATATACTTAAAGATAAATTGCCTGAAGTTCATCGGAGATTTCGGGAATTAAAAGTAATAAGTTTTTCCACTTCAATGATGTTCCCAGAGTCAATCAGAAATTTTGCCAAGGCTCTCTCTAAATATGATATTAAATTAAATGTTCAAGTCTCTCTTGATGGACCGGCTTTTATTGTCGACGAAAATCGGTTTAAGGGAGCATCTAAAAAAATTCCTCAGAATTTTTTTAGATTGGTTTCTGACCTTCAAAATACTTCTTCAAAAATAAATTTTTGCTGGAAATCAACTTTTACTTTAGAAAATATTAGAGAGATGAGCAGTAATTCAAAGATTAATGAATTTTTCAGTTATTTTGAAAAATTAAATAAAAAATTTAGGGAAATAAATAAAAATCCGAATATTAACCTAGATGAAGAAAGTTATTCTCCTACCTTAGCCGTTCCCGGTAAATATACCTCTGAAGATGGAAAAAAATTTGCAATTTTTCTCAAGAAATTTCATCAAAAAAACCATCATACTACTTATACATGGAGGCTCCTTAGAATAGTTGAGTTTCAGAACGAATTGAGCAGTAGAAGGAGTATGTTTACTTGTTCGGGCGGCGACTCTCAAATAGGCGTTGGAGAAAGATATCATATTTGTCACCGGACTTTTTATCTAAATAACGAAAGGTATGTTAAGAGTGTTTTAGAACAATCAAAAATTGAAAATTGGGATGTTTCTTTATTTAAGAAGGGTTCAATTGATCTTTTAAAAAAATGGTATATTCCAAAAATCGGTGATAAAAAAGAAGAGATTCGATTCAGATATGTAATGAGAAATTACCATGATTTCTGGAGATTTCAGATGGCTTATGTGAAAGCGATGATGACAGAATTAGCCTTGGTTGGTCAAGCAGAAAATAGGTTTTTAAAAGATGATAATTATTTAACCCTTTTTGCTTTATTTGTTAATACTGGATTTTCTTGTCCTGTAGAAGCGATTTTGAATACAGGGTGTATCCACTTAACACCGATTTCTATTCTAAGAATACTTGGCAACGGGGCATTTCAAGAAATATTTGAAGATTTCCAAAAGATCTACCAAAAGAAACAGGAAGTGATAGAAAATAATAAAGTTATTTCTTATTCCCAAAAGCAAGTTGTCTCTAAACAGCAAGAGGCTCAATTTTCAAAGATAACTTTTTCCCCAATATCGTCTTTGAATAAAACTCAAAATCCAAAAATTTATTTTTACAACTGGAATGTAGGTTCAGGAATTGAAAGAGCCGGCAATACTTTTTTGGGGATGTTAGAGGGATACAGAAAGGAACATCCAGAAAACATTAAAGAATATAAAATGCAGAATCCTTGCTGTATTCTTATTGAAGATTTAGTAAAATTTAATCCCGACGTAATAATTATGAACGAATACTATCCTCGACTTGTTGAAGCTTGTTACTATTATAAGAGTTTTAAAAAAGATACAAAAATAATATTATTAAATCACTGTTATGATAATTTAGTAAACCTTCCAATATCCCGGAAATTATCGGATGCTGATGTAACAGTTAATTATGCTTTCAGAGATACAATAGACCAAATCATTAATTTAAACTATCGTCCCAAAAATATGCCATATCCATCTTTTATAAAAGACAAAACAATAGATAGATATTTCACTTTAAGAGACGATAAATGGAACATTAAGACGCCGTTTTCAAAAAGAAAAAAAGATTTTTTATATATAGGCAATTTATTGCCTCATAAGTTCTCTTCAGAGTTTGTAGACAAATTTTCCAAGACCAGTATGAAAATAGATATATATGGAAAAATGTTTAAAGAAAAGAAAGAATTGAAAGATTATAATGATAAAATATTAAAGAGTAAGAATTTCAACTATCTGGGTTATTGCTCTCCAGAAAAAGTGGTGGATATATATAACAAATACCGATTTTTGATTCTGCCCCACCATGGTTATGAGCCATTTTCATTCGTGGTTTTGGAAGCGCTGAAAACAGGAACAATCCCACTTATTACCGAGACCAGCTCTGATCAGAAAAAGGACTGGCTGACTTGGGCAGATGGCCTTTATATTAAGCATGATACAGTAGATGAATTATTAAACAGAATGGAATGGTATTTGGCTAATAAACGCAAACTTAATATTGTAAAAGAATTGGCCAAGAAATCAAAATTTATTTCAGAGGAGATAAATTTAAGGACTAATTATAAGAAATTTCAAGAAAATTTTTTCCAACTAATATTTTAATTAAATTTTAAAATGAAACAACAAGAAGAAAACAATAAATTGATGAATTCTTTTTTAAAGAGGACGTTTTTTAAGGCTTGGCAAAATCCTGAGATAGAGGAATTAATGAATTTTCAAACAGTTGAACTTTGGTTGAATAATAAATGTAATTTAGCTTGTGAATATTGTTATCTTAACAAATATGGAAATGATTTATATCCTCCAGAGTTCCAAGATGGTCAGAAGGTATTAAAAAATTTAGAAATATTTTTAGATTGGTTGATAAAGAATAAATTTGCTCCAAGAATAGAACTCTTTAGTGGGGAACCTTTAATCCAAGATGTCGGCTTTAAAGCCATAGAAATGATATTAGAAAAATATAAGAACATAGAAAAGAAACCCTGTTCTTTAGTTATTCCTACTAATTATACATTTTTACTATCTGAAAAATTGACTCAAAAAATAGAAAGTTTGCTTAAAAAATCTAGAAAAATAGGTATCCCCATCTTTCTTAGTGGTTCTTTTGATGGAAAATATTGTGAAAAAAGTAGGTCTTTTAAAAATGCAAAACCCAACCAGCCAGATCCAAGAAATGATAAATATTATGATGAAGTATTTGCTTTTAATAAAAAATGGGGTTTTGGGTTTCATCCAATGATTTATTCAGAACAAATAAAAAATTGGGAAAAAAATTTCCTTTGGTTTCAAGAAAATTTTCGAAAACATAATATATCTTTTGATAATATTTATCTTTTAGAAGTAAGAGATGCTGAATGGCAAGATGAACAGATTTTAGAATTTGGAAAATTTATAGAGTTTTTAATAAAATGGACTTTTCATGATTATTTCCATGATGATTTTGAAAATTTTTTGTCTTTTCTGACAAGAAGGGGTTATAATATATTAGCAAGCCCCTTGATAACTATCGGGAGAGGGATAGGTTGTTCTATTCAATCTACTGTTAATGTAAGATTGGGAGATTTAGCTTGGGTGCCCTGTCATAGAACATCTTATCCCCCTTTTGTTTTTGGGTATTTTAAAGTTAAGAATAATAAAATTATTGGTGTTAATGCTTCTAATCCCGAGTTAATGCTTACTATCTATTCTTTTGACGCTAAAAACCAACCTCAATGCGAAAATTGTCTTTTAAAAGATATTTGCTCATTCGGTTGTTTGGGAAGTCAATTTGAGAAAACAGGAGATTTATTTTCTCCAATTCCGACTGTTTGCCAATTAGAACATGTTAAAATTAGTTCAATAATTAGGGCTTTAAAAGAATTAAAAATGTTTGAGATAGTTTTGGGTAAAATAGAACCCCAAAAATCGGAAGCATTAAGAAAAGTCGAACAACTTCTTTGCCAGCAAAGAAAATAAAGTTCATTAATTAAAATTAAAATATTAAAAATATGACAGATCAAGCACATAAATCTTATGAAGATTCCTTAGCTAAAATTAGTGAAATTTTAGAATATGAAGACGATATGAAAAAATCGTTTTCTGAAGAAGGAACCAGAAGAATTAGACAGGTATTAAATGTAATAACCGATCAACTGGAAAAGGTCTACAGAAATGAGAAGATAGAACCCACTGTTGAAGAAAAATCATGGGTGAGAGAAACGGTGGATTTATTTGTTAATATTGCTATAGAAAAACCCATTACGCCGATATTTCGGGATTTATCATCCACATATCTCTTATTGGTTTTCAATTGGAATGAGATGTTAGGGAAAAGGTCAGACATTAGTAGAGATATCAATTTAGTTAACATGATAATCGAAGAACAATTAACTATATTAGATACTATTCGTGTCCTTCAACGACTTTTGCCAAAGATAAAGACAATAGAACAATATGGGCCACCAGCTTTTGATTTAAGTAGGGCCTACCTAAATAGTTTGAAAAAAGAAATTGGAGGTCAAAAGCCAAAACCTAAAAAAATGAAATCTAAAAAGTCGAAATCTAAAAATGAAAAGTCGAAATCTAAAAAATTAAAGTCAAAGAAAAGACAAAAAAGTAAAAAATAATATGAAATCACATTATTATATAGCTATTATTGGGGTTTTGTGTTTGATAATAGGAATATGGTTAGGTTATGGTGTAAAAGAAATCAGAATAGAAGAAGAAAAAATTACCCCAGAAGAAACAAATGAAAATGTTTTGGCTTTATCAAATGCTGAAAAATCTACGTTATTAGACCATATTACTGCTCAGCTTGAAGGCAATGTTGTTAAGATAAATGATGACTCTCTTTTAATCGGAAAAGGAGAAAACTCATTTGAAGTAAAAATTGGAGGTTTTCCATTGACAATCATAAAGACAGTTTATGATCCAGAGGAAGGGGAAAAGGTTGTCGGGAAAGATTTTAAATTAGAAGATGTAAAAATTGGAGCACTAGTATATATAGCATGTATTCTAAAAGAAGGAAACTGGCAATTAACAACTATTGTAATAGAAGAAAATTTTCCAGAATTTTAAGATTATATTAATTTTAGAAGCCCTAATGTTTTTGTGAATTTTAATAATTAGCTAAGGATTAGCAAAGTATTTTTTGTTGGAGATGTAATAAAAAATTTATAGAAACAGAAGATAAATTAGAGAGAAGTTAATGAACTTCTCCCTCTTTTTATAAAAAGTTGCGCAAAATGAGATACATAGGTAACATCTCTAAATTACCAAAGTTTGGTAAAATTAGAAGCAAGAAAGACGTTAAATTAATTAATCCTATGTATTTTTATGAAAGTAATATTTGTCGGTAGTTAGTTCAATAAGTAAGTGCAACACTTTAATAAAATAGAGTATTATTAAAGTGTTATGAAATACAAACAACTTACGATTGAGGAAAGAGAGAAAATTCAAGAAATGTTATGGCAAAAATCCTCA
>Ga0307928_10003146_pt1 | contig 12606 bp, 9 predicted proteins | sample AceLakmetagen232_FD_201815 | JGI IMG/M metagenome (GOLD analysis project Ga0307928, IMG submission 201815) | Saline water microbial communities from Ace Lake, Antarctica - #232 | ecosystem: Environmental > Aquatic > Non-marine Saline and Alkaline > Saline | place: Antarctica: Ace Lake... | reverse complement strand
TGAAATTGATAAAAGAAAAGATCTCTTTTCACTTTTTGAAAAAATAATTGAAACAAAAGGTACACTTTTCATTCTCGGTGATTTCTTTGATTTTTGGTTTGATCGTGGAAATTATATTCATAAAGATTTGACGGAAGTTGTAGAATATTTGAAAAAGATAATAAATGCCGGTATTGAAATTCACTATGTAGCTGGAAATCACGATTATTGGATCAAAGGATTATTGACAAAAAATGTTGGTATTAATTTCTATCCGGACAAGATTGAATTTATTCATAATAATAAAAAGTTTTTACTTATGCACGGAGATGGTCTATTGAAACGCGATAGAGGATATAGATTGCTCAAAAAGGTGTTTAGGTCACGAATAGTAATTAATTTATTCAAAATTTTACCTGCTTCATGGATCTATAAGATCGGTGAAAAGGTAAGTAATGTTACTAGGCGATATAATCAACCGATCATAAATATGCAAGATATTGATGAAATGATGAATTATATGAATAAAAAAAATAGTGAAGGATATGACATTGCAATGATGGGACATATTCACTATCCAAAACTTATAAATTCAAATGATAATTATTCTCTCATTTTAGGCGACTGGATCTTGCATAAAAGTTATGCTGTCTGGGATGGAAAAGAGGTTTTGCATTTGGAGTGGGGAAGATAAGAGTAGGAATAAATTATTTAGTAATTATTTTACTCTATATTTACTCCAAGGGAAAATACTTGTATCTTCATTTTTATTTGGTTTTCTGAAGATAAAAAGATGTTCATGCATTATTAGGTAAAATTTGTATTTTTTTGCTTTCCATGTCCATCTATTCGAATATGAACAATTATGTTGCGCTTTAATAATTTCTTCTTTTAAAATGAAACCCGTTTTTAGGAATCGTTCCATTAAGTAATGAGAAATAGGAACATAATGTTGTCGTTTTCTTGTGTCGCCAATTAGAATAGCACAGAATTTGTTTGGCTTTAAAACTCTAAATAATTCTTTAGAAATTATCTCAATATCATTTAAAAATTTTACCATTCCACCACTACTGGATAAATCTTCTTCAATTTTTCCGTCTGAATATTTTACAATATTTAAATATGGTGGATGTGTAACTATTAAATCAATTGAGTTATCTTTTATATTTGGCATTTTTTTTGCATTTCCAACAATTGCTTTTTGTTTGCAATCAGTTTTAAAATCAAATTTTAAAGCATTATTAGAAAGCTCGACTGCTTCAGGGTTAATGTCAACTCCCAAAGCATTTCGATTTAACAATTTTGCTTCTATCAGAGTTGTGCCAGAACCAACCATTGGATCTAAAATATAATCTTTTTTTTCCGAATACATTTCAATTACATTTCGTGGAATCTGTGGAGCAAAATTCCCTCTATATTTTGGAGAATGTGTTGCCCAATTTCCACGTAGAGGAAAAGTCCATAAAGTTGTAACTTCTGAATCGTATTCTTTAAGAAGTTTATTATTCAAAATATTACTATTCATAATTACTTCTCAATAATTTTATAACTACAACTTTTAATAACTTTGATACTATTGTAATTCATAAAATCTGTAAAACCAAATAACCATAAACTATAAATATCTTCTTTTGATCTTTCAAAAAAAACAGTGTAAACATCTTTATTAGTAAAATGACTCCATTGTCTATATGGATAATACAATTGTCTTATTATAGTATTAGATGTTTTGGAATTTTTTGCTTCGATTAATACTAATTTATCTTTCCCCTCGTAACCAGCATCAACTTCAGTTTGAACTCCTTTTACAGATAATTTTTGATCACCAACTACAAATTTAAATTCTGGAGTATATTTTCTTCCTCTTATGGTTAATACGAGACTTTTATCATCTATAAATGTTCGAATAAGACTTGAAGCATATGCATAATCTAAATGCTGCATTTCCGAATCACCTACCTTTGATGAATCAAGATTGAAATCAAGTTTAGAATGATAAAAATTCACAGTTGTATCAGCTCTCGGAATGTCAACAAAACCTTCTCCCTTTAATATTGCATATTCACCATTTTTAGTTGGTAGTAAAAATAACTCGTTTTCAATAAATACTTGTGGTCTACCCTCTCTTGAATCCTGTTTACATAAAATTCGAACTTCTTTTTCTCCAGTCTTTTCAAAATTTTGACAAGAAATTTTTATTTGTTTTGCTTTAATAATAAAAGGATCTTTCTCAAAATTATGAGAATATATTTTGTAGTCTGAGAATATTTTCTCCCAAGGTTTATCAATTAGTCTAGACATTTACACTCCTAATAATTTGCAATTATGATTTTATTTATTACCATTTTTAATAACACAATTTTTCGTCGTGAATAATCACATCAATGTATTTTAATCCTATTTTTTTTGCTGCACACAATCTATGTTGACCATCTAACAGAAACATTTCCGGATTTACCCAAATAGGTTCCCAAGCATCAATATAAAAATCATTTACGATACCATCGACGGTTTCATCATAAATTGGATTATTATAGGAAAATAGATTTGAATTAATTTTAATTTTATTGATTTCAATTTTATTAACTGGCTTAAAGGCTTTAGGATATTTCTTCATAACGGTCATTTCTTTAAACCAATATGGTGATTCAATATATTCTTTTGATTTCATAAGTTCTTCCTAATAATTTGCAATAATGATTTCATTTATTTGACCTCTTTTTTGTGCATTGCTATTAATCATTCTTGTAGCTCTTACCCTTTGAATGTTAAATTTATTATACAGATTATCAAAAAAGTCATCATTCGGATTTTGATTTTTGGGATCAGAGTTACTTAAGATTAAATCTGCTCCTATTTCATCTAAATCTTTATAATATTTCGACAATCTAATTTGATCATTATCATCAAAACCTTCTTTAGAATAACTTGTAAAGCTTGAAGAATTGTTCAAAGGTCGGTATGGTGGATCAAGATAAACTAATGTTTCAGCAGTTACATTTTTTTGAGTTTCCGCAAAATCACAAATCATTATTTTAGTATTTTTTAATGCAGAATTTACAGCTAATATATTTTTCCTATCACAGATTTTAGGATTTTTGTATTTACCTGATGGAACATTGAATTCACCTTTTCTGTTTTGTCTAAAAAGACCGTTGAAACAGGTTTTATTAAGAAAAATAAGTTGGCTTGCACGAATAATCCAAGAAGCATCATAATTTTTATAATTAAAAACAGGAATATTTTGATTGTATTCTGATCTGATTTTGAGGTAATACTTTTTTCTGTCATCAGTTGATTTAATTAAATATTCATTTTGATTTTTTTGCAATTCGATGATCAATTCTTTATGATTTTTTTTAATTGTCATATATCCAATAATTATTTCTTTATTAATATCAGAAATAAAAGCGTTTTCGACTTCATAATAATTTTTTAAATAAAAGAAAAATGCTCCACCGCCAATAAATGGTTCGACATAATGTTTAATTCTTTTTGTTTTTTTTATTTTTTCCGGTAATTGTTTTTCTAAATCTTTTAATAATTGGTTTTTCCCCCCTGCCCATTTTAGAAAAGGTCTTGCATTGTTTTTCTTATTAAAATCTAGTGTATTATTATTCATAAATTTACTTTTTTCCATTTTTATAAATATAACATATATTTTAGAATTACACAAACAATCATTTTAAGAGTTATTTATTTTTTTAGTCACGAATGCATTAATTTTTATTCGTGAATTAGTGGCATTATTTCTTTCACGAATGCACTAATTTTAACTAATTCATTCTTTAAACTTTTCCACCTGAAAAATATAAATATCCGTATCATCATCTTTGTATGCATCTTTTGGTAGAAACGCCTTATGTGAACAGAGATTTTCCAGAAATGTTATTTTGTCCCAATTTGTCTCATTTGCTACTTGTGGAAGAAACACACCGCTTCTATTTCCATTTTTTATGTAAACTCCATCTATGCCCATTTTTATCTCATCGATATTATCTATTTTCTGCATAGGAGTAAGAACGGAAATCTCTATATTTGTCTTGTCCAATTCTTTCTTTGTTAGTGGTGAAAAACGATGATCATCGAAAGCAGCTGAAGTTGACATGCTTAAAACGGCTTTATATAGAGACATTTGTGCATGTAACTGACCGATACATCCACGTAAGTTATGATTTTCCTTTAATGTGACGAATACCGCACGTTTTGCATTTAATATTTCTGATTCAGGTTTTTTAACTTTTAATAACTTATGATGATCAAGATAGTATTTTATGCTTCGTCTTGAGAGATCTAAAAGATATTTCTTATCTTCAGAATTCAATTCAGATTTATATTTAGGTGCTTTTTCTTTCTGTGGAAATACTATTGAAGAATATCCGACTACTTTTGGAGAATTTGTGTTTCCCAAAATATCTCCTGAATTTTTATAATCGAGAAGTACCGCTTTTTCGTTATCAAAATGTTCCATAATTTTCAGAAAAGTGTAAATAGCGTAATAACCACAGAGTTCCGAATTACCAAGAAAAATATCTTTATTCAGTTTTTGCCATTTGTTTTTTACTATAAGATCAATTGTATGTTTGTCCATTTGCACAGCAGTTTGATAATTGTGAAAATGAGACATGTCGGTGCTGCCAACAATAAGAATTTTTTGCTTACTGTTTTCAATTATTTTTATCAATGAATTTGCCAGATCATCTAATAAAGAGAAATCATCTGTAGATGTTAAGATTGGAACAACAGAAAAATCTTTCAGCTGATATTGTAAAAATGGCATTTGCAATTCTAAACTATTTTCATTTTTATGAACATGCTCCATAAATACAAAGTTGCTGTTTTTACTTAAAAGTTCTTCTGTTATTTTTTTATTGATAGGTGTTTTGCCAAGTGGTGTTTTGTAAAAATCGCCATTATAAATTGAAATTTTTCCTATATTATAATGATGACTTGATCCCAAAAGGATTACAATATCGTAATTTTGATCATTAAGTAGTGAATAGCCATAAGCTGCAACCGGACCGGAAAAACGTATTCCCGCATGAGGTGATATTAATCCAAAAGGCACAAGATCTTTTTGGTATTTGCTCATTTCAACTTGATCAAAAAAATTCGTAAGCATATTTTCAAGTTCTGTTTTATCATCCGGATACCAGCTACCTGCCAAATATGGTTTGCGTGTTTGAGAGAACAAAAGTCCGACGCATAAGACGAAAATAAAATAAGTGAATAAAATTTTCTTTTTCATAGATCCTCCGATATTTATTTATTTTTGTAGAATTTGTTCTGAAATTAAATTAGAAATTATATTTAAGAAAACAATGAACATCATAAAAATGAGAGATGTACTTATTCCATAAATGGGAAGAAAAACAACTCCAAAAACAAAACCACCGACAGTTGCTCCAATTGTGTCAAGAAAATAGAATTGTTCTGCAATATTTTTCTTATCGTATTTATATTTTTTACTTAGATTTTTCGCAAGTATCAATCCTTCTTGTGATGCAATAAAAATATTCAAAATGAAAAATATACCTACTGGTAATGAAAATGAAATTAGAAAGAAAATTACGGCAGTTGAGATCAAATTAATTATAAAAAGAATAGAGAGATCAAGTTTTATGTATTTTTCAAGTAAGAAACCTGCACTTAATCCAACCATAAAAGATAGTGTAAAAAAGGCAATTACAAGATAAACATAACCAAATTGAATTTGAAATGCATAGAGAAGAATAATTTGGATCACAAACGCACAAAGGCTAATTGATACAATATTCATATTGTGAGTTAATGAAGTAAAAAAGTGGTTAGAACTTCGTCTGTTGAATAAAATTGATAGAAGTATAATAACTATGAGCAAAAGGGCAGATGCAAGTAATTTGTTTTTTCTAATAAAGTTAACATTCTTTTTCAGATCCAGATCAAGATGTTTTGCCCAGTATTGGATCGTGGAAATATAAGCCAATGGTTTGAGAGTTGTATTATATTGTTTGTTATTTATGAGAATACGAGAAAAATTCTGCAGTCGTAATTCGTTGCATGTATCAAATATCAGAGCTTCATTAAACCAATTCCGATTCTGTTTTTTCCCCTTCATTCTTGAAATCAGTATTTCTGTGTTATTGGAGATATAATTTCCACTGGATCCGATAAAAATATTCTTTTCGGCAGGAATGACAATTGTATTTTTGAAAACATTTGAAAAAGTATCGTAAATTATTCTGTTCAGTTCTGCCAATTCCGGAAGTAAATAATTTTCGCTGTTACTTATGGTTATTGCAGCGATACTATTTTTAGATTGTAAATGGTTTTTTAGTAATTTGAAAAATTGCAGTGTATAAAATCGATTTAGAAATAGAGAAGCCGGATCGGGAAAATCAATAAAAATAATATCGTATTTATTTTTGTTACCTTTTAAATATCTAACAGCATCCGATTGATCGCTGATAAAATTTACCTTGGAAATATTTTTTTTAAAAGCTTCACTTTCTCGAATAATATTTTTATCAAGTTCAAGATAATCCAACTTTTTTACACTTTTATTTTGTAAAAATTCTTCCACAAAGCCATTTAACAATCCACCAATTAGTAGAACAGATTTTGGATTATTGTTTTGCAGAAGAACAAAATTTACCATTTCCTCTGCATATTTTTCATTGGACGAATTCGCAAATAAAACTCCATTCCAGAAATAATTATTCTGTTTATCACCTTGAGAAATATCAAAACGGCCGTATCTTGAATCTTCTGAAAAAATTAATATATTAGGTTTGTATCTTGATGAATAATTTTTCAAAAAAATATCTTTGGAAAAAATTAGCAGAATAGCAAAAATGAGTAACAAAATAATTTTCCATAATTTTTTAGAATGTAGAATGAGAAGAATAAATGAAATTATACCTGTGATGATCAAAATGGAAAAATTTGTAAAAAAGAAAATTGAGGCAATAAAGATCAATCCGCCAATAATAATACCAATGCATTCAAGAATGTAAACGATATGTACCGGCTTGTCTTCAACATTTATCAATTTGCAATTTAATGGAAAAAGATAACCAATAAGCAAGCAACCGGGTGTGAGTATAATAAATGCAAGTAAAATTAAGTTTGGTATATTTATAAGTAAACCGGAGATCAGTGATAATTTTTCGGTTAAAATACGAATAGAAAGAAATTGAATGGGAACTAAAATGATCAAAATGGATAGAAGGATTTCTATTTTTGATTCTATTTTTGAGGAGAATGAAAGCCATTTATGTAATAAAGAACCAAAGGCAACGATAAATAGCCAGAGTGAAAGGAAAATTGAAAAAATAATTTCATTTCCATTTACTTCTACCATCAATTCTCTAAGTAAGATCGTTTGTCCGATAGAACATACGATCCCGTAAATTATAAAAATTAGATAATGCTTCAGATTTATTTTATTAATGAAAATTGATTTCATTTTTTCAATTTCTTATTTATTCCATATTCCGTAGATTTTTTCTCCGCAATATTTACATTTACCATCTTTAATATGAATGGATTCTATTTTATACCCGGAACGATCGATAATTTTTTTGCCGCAATTAGGGCAGTATGTATCTTCGGATTCTGTAGAAATATTTCCAATGTAAACATATTTGATCCCTTCTGATTCAGCGATTTTTTTTGCTTCCTGTAAAGTTTTTAATGGTGTTGGCGGACGATTAAGTAATTTATATTTTGGGAAAAAACGTGAAAAATGAAGAGGATAATTCGTTCCAAGAGAATCAACTATCCATTTGCACATATTACGAATTATGTTTGGATCATCATTTGCATCAGGAATAACTAAATTAGTAATTTCAAGATGTAGTCCCTCATCTTTAGCTATTTTTAATGCATTCAAAACCGGTTGTAATTTTCCTGTTGTGTAAGTTGAATAGAAATTTTCAGAATATCCCTTTAGATCTATGTTAGTTGCATCGAGATATTTTGAGAGTTCTCGAAAGGGTTTTTCATTGATAAATCCGCAGGTAACCATTACTGTTTTTAAATTCTCTTTTTTAGCAAGTTTAGCAATATCAAGCATATATTCGTAATAGACCGTTGGCTCAGTATAAGTGAAAGCAATAGATTTACAATTATAATTTTTTGCAAGTTCGATTATTTGTTCGGGGGTCATATTGTAAGGTTTTACTTCATTTGGTCTGGATTGCGAAATTTCCCAATTTTGACAGAAATTACATCGCATATTACAGCCAACCGTAGCAATAGATAAAATTTTTGTTCCCGGATAAAAGTGATATAATGGCTTTTTTTCTACTGGATCTATATTTATTGCTACAGGTTTGTTATAGACCAATGAATATAGTTTACCGTCAATGTTTTTCCGAACACCACATATACCGGTTTGTCCTTCCGATAAAATGCAACTGTTTGGACAAAGCAGGCAATGGACACGATTATTTTTCATTTTTTGGTAGTAGCGAGCTTCTTTCAGCATTTTAGTATCTTGTGCATAAATAAAAGAAGTAAACAAAATCAAGATCAATAAAAATAAAGTTATCTTTTTCGTTTTCATATTATTACCCATCCTTTTTTATGAAGATAAAAAATTATTTGTTAATATGCAAATGATATGGTTAAAATATTTTTTTTGCCACGAATGTACTAATTAATATTCGTGAATTAGTGGTTTAATTTTTCCTTAGTTCATCTCTTCATTTTGAATTATCTGTTCCATAGTTTGCCTTTTGCGTATAATCTTAACTTTTCCATTATTCTGTAATAGTAATTCTTCTGCTTTTGGAAAGGAATTGTAGTTGGCAAATGACATAGAAGAACAGTAGGCACCAACATTTTCGACAATAAGATAATCACCAATTTTTGATTTTTTAAGATTTACCGGTTTCAATTCTTCAGGATTATTATTATCTGGCGTTAAAATGTCACCGGTTTCGCAACAATGTCCAACAACAAGCACTTTTTCGGTATCATTATTTATTTCGGTTTCATTCTTTTTTACGATATACATTGAATGAACGGATCCATACAAAGCTGGACGAGTAATTTCAGTGATTCCACTATTAATTTTGATGAAGTTATATCCATCTTTTCCAGTGTCGCATTTATCAATGATCTTCGTAATTAAAATTCCGGATTTTGCTATGAGATAATTCCCCGGTTCAATTTCAAGTTTTATTTTTCTTCCAAAATTGTTAAAAAAGTTTACGAAAATATTTTTAATAGCATTTCCTGTATTTTCAATGTCTGTGGCTTCTTCATGATCAGAATGAGGAACTTTAAATCCGCCACCAAGATTCAATGTATGAACTTCAGGGAATAATTTTACCGTATTCAGACTTAATTGTGCCACTTTTTCCCAGACATTAGGATCTGCTCCCGAACCGATATGTGTATGTAATTTAGTTATTTTTAAATTATATTTTTTTGCAATTTGTTTTGCTTGTGGAATGTAATCTTTCCAAATACCAAAGCTGGAAGATGGACCACCGACATTTGCTCGTTTTACATGTCCGGATCCAATTCCCGGATTTATTCTGATACTGACATTTGAGTTAGGGAATAATTTTCCATAAGATTCTAATTGGAAAAGAGAAGTAGCATTGAAAATAATTCCTTTGTTTACAAGTTCTTGTAGATTATTCGGTAATTCTTGAGCAGTGAGTTGAATTTTTTCAGGAGTGATCCCTATCATAATAGCTCGTTCAACTTCGTAGCCGGAGCTTGCGTCAAAATGTAAACCAAGCTTATCGAATAATTTTAAAATAGCTGCTGTTGAGATTGCTTTTATTGCGTATCTTGGTGTCGATCCATAAGCATTGGGAAAATTAATTATTTGTTTTGCAGATTTTAATAATGTATTTTCATCATATACATAAATTGGCAAATCGAATGATCTTGTTATTTCTCTGATTTTTTTGTCTTTTATTATTTTAGAATTTTTCATATTTTCCTTTTGTTATTTCATTGAAAAGATAATGAAAAAAAAATAATTAAAATAGTTGTTTTTTAGAAAAAATTATTATATTCTATGAAGTTATTTGAAGTAGATGGCGACGTACCCAAGTGGCTAAGGGGGAGGTCTGCAAAATCTTTACGCGCCGGTTCGAATCCGGCCGTCGCCTCTGTCATCAAAATGCCGAAGTGGCGGAATTGGCAGACGCAAGGGACTTAAAATCCCTCGGACATTTTTGTCTGTACCGGTTCAAGTCCGGTCTTCGGTACTAAACGTCTTGTAATAATAATTGCAAGGCGTTTTTTATTTTAGATATTAATTTGAGATATAATACATTCGATGATCAATTTGAATTAGATTTACGCAGGTTTATATATTTATAATTCATAATTTCTATTTCATATTTCATATTATTCGTGTATTCGTGGCAATCCTCAATATTCAAAATTAATTCTAAATATTACTGATATTTTTTGTAAATTACATTCAGGTTGTTTTTGAAATGCTTTGGAAAATGATAAACAAATAAAAGGATACTCCAATGATATATTTCACAGCAATATTCATTTATTTAATATTACTGATCGGGATTGGAATTTATAAATCAAAAAAAGTGAAAACGCAATCGGATTTTGCTGTGGCCGGTAGAAGTTTAACGCTTTGGATATTAGTTGGAACAATGTTGGCAACTTGGATCGGAACCGGTTCAATATTGGGGAATGCCGGAAAGACATACGAAACGGGAATTGCCGCTTTAATATTACCGATTGGTGGTGTACTTGGAATTATCGTATTAACAAAGATTGCTGGAAAGGCAAGAAGTTATGAAAAATTCACAATTCCAGAAATCATCGGTGATCGATTTGGAGATATTCCAAGAATATTAAGTGCTTTGGCATTAGTGATAGCTTATCTTGTTATCGTTAGTTATCAATACAATGCAGGCGGAGCTGTCTTAGAAACGATATTTGTTGACGGATCGGGTAATTCATTGATTTCCGCTCAAAATGCAATTATCATTACTGCAGTTTTTATTATTGCTTATACGATGTTAGCCGGTTTGTTAAGTGTTGCTTACACCGATGTTGGAAATGGAATAATTATAGTTGTTGCCTTCTTTATAACTTTTCCGATATTATGGATAAAAGCAGGAGGATGGAGTGGAATTGAGAGTTCGTTCATTGCGATGAATAAAGAATCGCATCTGCAATTTTGGGGAATTTATTCACCTTTACAAATTGTAAATTATTGTTTACCACCATTTCTACTGATCCTTGGTGATGCCAATATGTATCAAAGATTTTTTGCAAGTAAAGATGAAAAAAGTGCGACAAAAGCAACTGTGATCTTGATATTTGGTGTATTGGTAATTGAATTATTAATAATCGGTTCTGCTTGGATAAGTTCAAGTATGATCCCAGATGCTTCGGCAGGAAAATATGTTATGATAATTGCTTCATATCGTTTTCTGCCACCGATTTTAGGAGCAATAATGTTGACAACGATTGTTGGAATAATTATTTCAACGGCTGACTCTTATTTACTTGTACCTGCAACAACTATCATTCGCGATGTATATCAAAAATATATTAATAAAAATGCAAGTGATAAAAAAATCGTATTGTTGAGTAGATTATTAGTTTTAGTTTTGGGAATTATTGCTTATATAATATCAAGAGGATTTGCCAGATCAACTACTTTTTTTGAGAAGGCATTATATGCTTATACGATTTATGGAACTGCAATAACTCCATCATTATTGGCAGCATTTTTCTGGAAAAAAGCAACGACCGCCGGTTCCATTGCATCAATTCTTATGGGAATAATTGTAACTTTACTTTGGAAAGAATTACCAATTATTAATAATTCATCATTGGTAGAAGTGAATGAAGTAATTCCTGCGATCATTTTATCTGTATTGTCATTAATAATTGTAAGCAAATTTACTGTGAAAGAAGATGTTACAGAAAGATAAACAAATTTACAAATTTTCTGCTTATGGATTTTTGAAAAATTTACGCTTTTTCGATCCGTTTATTATTTTATTTTTTCGTGAAATGGGGATCTCGTTTTTGGAAATTGGAATTTTATTTTCTATTAGAAGTATTTTTACGATAATATTTGAAATTCCAACGGGAATTATTGCCGATAGTTATGGTAAAAAGAATTCAATGATCTTATCTTTCGTTTCATATATAATTTCATTCATAATTTTTTATTCATTTCCGCAATACGGATTTTATATTGTGGCAATGATATTATATTCTGCTGGCGAAGCGTTTCGAAGTGGAACTCATAAAGCGATGATTCTCACTTATCTCAAATTAAAAAATTGGAATGATCTTAAAGTTGAATACTATGGATATACGAGAAGTTGGTCACAAAAAGGATCGGCAATTTCAGCACTGATAGCGGGAGCGATTGTTTTATTTTCGGGGCAATATAAATTTGTATTTTTAGCTTCAATTGTGCCTTACATTATGGAATTGTTTCTAATAATTTCATATCCAAATGAACTAAATGATTATGAAAAAAGCGTAGAGGAAGTTCCATTTTTTAGAAAAATATACAATGATTATAAAGTTACGGTCAAGAATTTTATAAAAACTTTTAATAATATTCATCTTGTTAAATCTATCTTCAATTCATCACTTTATGATGGATTATTCAAAACTATAAAG
>Ga0307928_10003145_pt1 | contig 12618 bp, 13 predicted proteins | sample AceLakmetagen232_FD_201815 | JGI IMG/M metagenome (GOLD analysis project Ga0307928, IMG submission 201815) | Saline water microbial communities from Ace Lake, Antarctica - #232 | ecosystem: Environmental > Aquatic > Non-marine Saline and Alkaline > Saline | place: Antarctica: Ace Lake... | reverse complement strand
GGACCGTTGAATCATGCCGTGAAGATCCATACCATCGAGTGAATCGGTAAGGTAATCTTTACTGCAAACCCAGTAAGCTAGTCGGATCCATTTCTTAGGATGGTTTAGCTCAAGAGCTTCAGCTCGTGTAAGAGCCATTATATACGATCTTCTTATATTATTTTCTATCAAAAAATGTTTGAGCATTTTTATTTAGATGGCTTAAATGCCATCGCTTTGCCAACTAGCCGCCCGAGAAGGGCGTATTGATGTGCTCCATTGGCTTCAACAGCACGGTCAGCCGCTCGACGAATGGACATGCCGAGCCGCAGCTACTAGTGGCCAATTGGAAACGTTACAGTGGGCCCGTAGTCAAGGTGCACCGATATCCGAACTTACCTGTTTCTATACGGTATTAGAGGGGCAACTTCCGATGCTACAATGGCTCTACGAGCATACGCCTCCGGAATATTGGAACGAATCTGAAGTAAACGCTGCTGCCTTCCGAGGACACCTACATATATTGATATGGCTCTGTTCACTGGGACTTCCTTGGAGCGAGCAAACGTGCGCCAATGCGGCAGCATCCGGTTCAGTCGAGACTCTAGCTTGGCTGCGGTTACAAAACCCGCCATGTCCGTGGGACATAACTACTCTTTCTTTTGCCGAAGAGTACGATTGTCCAGCGACATTGGAATGGGCTCGAACTCATGGTTGCCCGTATAATCTTATGCTACCATAAAAATGATTTTCCTAGCTAAATGCTGAGAAATAACTTGTTTTTCTTAAGTAAATGAACCGTCGCTACGGTTGGATTCGTGACCTCCCGGATATCCGTGATCAATTCCATGTGTTTGGTCCCATCAAAGATACTGGTGCGGTAGTATTACCGCTTTTCGAAAAGATTCCTGTCTATGACCAGGGAAATCTAGGCAGTTGTACTGCACAAGCGTTAGCGGCCGCCTTCGACTATGCCGAACTTAAGGAAGGGTGTTCACAGTCGATTAAGCCCTCTCGTCTTTTTATCTATTACAACGAGCGCGAGCTAGAAGGAACCATTAGTACAGATAACGGTGCCAGTCTACGTGATGGCATGAAAACGCTCAACGTTCAAGGATGTTGTTCTGAGGAAGCCTGGCCCTATGATATTGCTAAGTTTGCCGATCCGCCGCTTCCTTTGTGCTACCAAGAAGCCAAGAAACATCGCTCGATTCTATACCGAAAGATTAAGCATAATTTAGACGAATTCAGAAAAGCTCTTCAACAAGGTTTTCCCTTTGTCTGCGGTATTAGTGTTTATGGTAGTTTCGAGACTAAAGAGGTTGCTGTGACAGGTAAGGTGCCGATGCCACAACCGGACGAATCCGTGCTAGGGGGTCATGCCATCACCATCACTGGTTACGATGATGAAGCTAAATACTTCACCTTCCGTAACAGCTGGGGGGATCAATGGGGTAACAAAGGTTCCGGGCTTCTCCCGTACGACTATCTTACGAACGAACATCTAGCGAGCGATTTTTGGACCGTGACCAAGGTCACGCCGGAACCTCTCACACTTAAATTTCTGTTCAATCCGATCGCACGCTTTTTCTAATTCATTACGGCCACCGTAATGAATTAACTTTCCTTTGTCAGATGAAGGCAGCTGGAGTCTGGATAAGTTTTAATTTTGAGTAGAATATTCTGTAGGTTGGAGCCTCGCTTCTTCCAAGCTTCTACATCTAAAAGCTCCGGATGCTTCGTCAGGTACTGGGCAAATTTTGGTCCTCGGAGGAGATTATGGCGACCGTACGGTACGAAATTGGGTTGAGCGCTGGGTAGAAGGTCGATCCCCATCTCCGAGAATTCTAGGGGGCTGTTACGCGGTTCCATCAACTCGATGTTCTCGATAGCGCCACCGCACGCAACGATCTCGCGTAGATCCATAAGATCGTACCCCATGAGCATACGCGCCAAAGATGTTCCGCCGAGTATGTAGCAACCATCCTCTTGACGTTGACTGAGTTCGAGTTTGCGCCCCTGCTTCTGCTCCCATTGAGCGATGAGCTCGGAAAGATCTTCCACCGTAATACAGTTAGTGGGCGAGGTGGTCGGTTGTGTTAGTTGCGTTTTAAGTGACCGCCACAGTAAGATTGATAAAAGGATCGAGGCTAATATCAGGACGATAGTAAAAGGATGCATCGTTAGCGGTTAACAATAAATTAAACTACCAGAAAAATAGGATGACCATAATAATAAGAATCGCGAAGCTGATGAGTTGGAGGGGAGGAGCGTATCCTCTCTCGGGGTTTTGGTGAGGGTTTTGGTACCGACCATTATAACTATCAGAGGTATGCTCTACCGTCAACGGTAGCCCTATTTCGTCTGCAAAAACAACCTGCCTCATTACAGCGACGCAATATTTTATTCTTTCATATCATAGGTATAAATTTTCCAGGTCATATCGTTGTCGTTGGCTAATCCTAAGTAGCCCCAATCGTTGTATTGGAAAAAGCGCTGCGCTTTAACGTTTTTAATCGGAACACCTACCGCAAGAGCGTTACGGTTGTAATAACGAGCAATCTTCTCGATGGAGTATAGTAATCGTGTCCCTATCCCTTGACGTTGGACATCATCTCTAACCACCATGTACTCGAGCAACATCATGTTACGAAATTTAAAGGAGGCTTTCCAGGGCTGTTGCGATTTCTCGCTTAACTTCCAGCACGCGAACCCTACCGGTTGTCCGTTCTGTTCCTCGGTAACGTAGCGCCCAGATTGAAGAATGGAACGAAGTTCTCCCAACTCCATCTGGGCCAAAGCATCCGTTTCATTAGTGATAAAGTTAGCTAGTGAAGATAACATCTCTAAACATAGACAAGAAAAATAGTCTGAATGCAATTTTATAATTCGTAGGATTATTTCTGTGAATCGTTAAACATTAGGCGGACCCATAGGCTCGGGAAGTGAAGCTAGATGAATACTCTGGCATTCGTCGGAGGAAAATTTGAGATCGAAAAGTTCCCGATATTCACCAGTAACCACAATTTTATTCAGAATTTGTAATTGATTGATAAGATAATTGGTTTGTTGAAATTCGAAGCCTGGCCGTACCATATAAAAAATACATTTGCGGACCAGAGCGTCGGTGTCTCTACTATCGCGGATAGCCATACACGTAGCGGCACCGTCGGTCATATTATCTCCGACCGAAACGATTCTAACCAAGCCGTGACGCTCGCTACTCATCACGATGATCTTCTTAATAGCATCCCGTTTAAATCCTTCGTGGCTCCTATTCAATGGCACCGCAAATATACTGTCTTTGAGAAAGGGCATAATTTTGCGATTAAAACGTGGAAGATAGTTACTGGCAGCTGTCTCGACCCAACCTTCTTTACTGGCCGTAACAATGTAGGGTTTGGCTCTTTTGGAAACATCTATGAAGAGTTGAGTTAGAACGTTATCAAGATGGCCAAGAATTCCTTCGATTTCCTGTGCATGTGGTAGCGAGGGATCGAGTGGACGCTTCGTTTGAACGATATCCATAACCTGCTGTTTCAACCAAGAGGAAGGAAAAAGAGTATCATCGAAGTCGAAAATGAAGATGTCTGAAGAACGTCGATACCGTTCGGGGTTACCGTGGAGCAAGTTGCGAACAAGCTCGTCACGTCTCCGCGTCAGCTCCTGAATTAAGGGATCTAGATCGTTCGAATCGAATATATTCGATGCACGGACACGCTTTAACTTTTCGAGCAATCTCGAGACATCTTCAGCAGTACCATAAGCCTGGATCGACCGCGATTCGAGAGGAGTTAATTCTAGGCGCGACGTTCGGGTACTTTCTTCCCAAGGTTGATGCGGCGAGCTTGGGGGTGGCGACTCGGGAGTCGATTCGCGATACCTCTTCATATAGAAAAAACCAAGAATTTTTATTTCATCGAAAACCAATGAAATAGCTAAGAGTATTTGATCGCGCGCGCTAGGCTTAAGCTGGGGGTTTTAGCGTCCTGTCCAATCTCCCATATCCCGGAGCCATCCATACCGGGAAACTCCCGATCTAGCTCCTGGACTCGTAGGGTCATCATCGTAGGGGTGATAACGTCGTAGGTTTCCCCCTGGTAGCGCCAGGGGTGCATTAACGATGGAAGAGTATCATCCGTATTCATGGTACGGAGTTGTTCGTTCATGATTTCAGCCACGGAGTGGTAAGTAATCGCGGTGTGGTTACCGTCGATTTTACGGAAATAGAGCGGTTGAAGGATAATTAATTTTTCTGTAGGGACTCCCGCCTGGACCATCTTACGCACACTTGGCACTACCCATGTCATACTGGCATTATCCTTGGACATATTATCATAAGCCATGACGAAGATATTGTCTATCTGTTCGACTATTTTACTATCATCCAGAGAATAGTACAGGTAGTTATCTGGATAAACGGCGAAGTGTATCTTATAATCAGGATGGAGCACTCGATGCAGAGCGGCTACTAAGGTACGGAATCCCTCCTTATCAAACCACCCCTTCTGTCCAGGCTGCTCCCAATCAATATCAACTCCTATTACTGCGTGCCGACCTAGTCGATGGTTAGTCTCATCGATAGTAACACGAATCTCCTGAGCTAGTTTATCAGCTTGTCCCCCCGTGGTGATCTGGACAAAATTCTTCTGCTGGGTTCCCGGGCTTCCTCCGCCTACTGAAAAGATATACTGCTTCCCCGGGGATAATTTCTCGATCTCATCGATGACTTTGTTAGCGGCCACTACCGCATCAGCTACGAGTAGAGTTGGTTCACCGACATCGATACGAATAAATGCTGGGATAATAACATCTACACTAGCCAGAATATCAGCGCTTACAGTTCCCCTACGGTAAAATGGAAAATAAGAGTACAAAGTTCTAGGGGGCACCCGCCGTACTGCAAGACCGTGGTGTGGATTATATAAAAACAAAGAGAAAATAAACAATAAGTAAGAAAAGCAAAGCACTATCAGTAAAATCTTTAAGTCGTTCATCTTATTTAGCAGCAAGAAAATTTCTTTCAAATAAGCAGAGATGCCTTCGTTTAAAGTGGGCGAGCACAAAATTACGTATGGTCCCGCTGACAGTACGGCCACAATTCGTGCACGAGTAGCACAGGCGATCAGAATACCAGCTATCTATCTCTCATTCGAACCGGCCTTGAAATTCCCCATCATGAAAAAGTATGCTGCCGGAGATATTCGCGATAGACTGGGAAAGATCCCCCGACTCAACGAAGAACTTTTAGTCGAACTCAAAAGTCAATGGACGCACTTAACTAAGCTGGAATTGGCACTTATCTGGCTTCGGCTCCGGTATCCCGAGCAACTCCCCGAAGAACAGAAAGAGGAAATTTTAACACTCTTTGCACCTTTGCTGACTACTCGCAAGCGGAGAGTGCGTTGGGAAAACATCATCAAGGAACACAGTAAGATCATTACGCTCGAAGGAGAGGAAAAGAAATGGATTCCCGAGCTAAGGCGTATCGATGCGCTTAATCAAGTGTTAGAAGGATATGAAGAGCAGCCTTCGTCGTCCCTGCTCATCAACCAGATTGGTGTGGAGGTAGTCATTACCAGTCCTTTACCGCTGATGCGTCTCCTCGACAAATTGCATTTGAATATTCAACTGCCTTTCGCGTACGCTACGCTGCCCTATCAAGACCATCTCAAAACAATCTTCAAGGTTCGTTCGGATTTAGTCCTACCGGTCAAATGGGTCCCCGACCACCCCATCAGTAACCAGTTGGTATTTTATTACCAAGTTAAACCCGGTAATATTTTTCGTGTAGAAAATTTTACTCGTTGTACGATTACCGCCGACATACCAGGATTCTATCGCCTTATATTCCAAGCACCAACCGAAGGAAAAGATGAGGATGAGATCGTCGCCAGTATCCTCGACCGCTGGCCTTCCGTGTTATTCAAAACGGCAAGTACCATTCATCAATCCTTTTCCGTAGATTTCCTCATGCCTTACGACCCTATTGATCAAGCGATCTTTCTTCACGCTCTTTCTAATGACCCCTTCATGTCAGAGATTATTTACCCATACGAGACTACTAACCTAGCCTCGAAAAAAACGCGGATGTTTATGAAATTCTATAGCAACTCGATCAACGATATCTTTACCAATGTTATGGTTAGTAGCGGGTGGTCGAACAACAACCAACCAGAGATTAACCGCCTAGAACCAAAGGAACAGCAACTCTTCGCAGGAGATACTCCCTACCTACGATGGGAGATCAATCGTGTTCCTGATCTAGATACCGCCGAGCAGATTAAAAATATTCTGGTTCGTTTACTGTCGTACTACGAAGACCATAAAAAAGATATCGCGAGCATATATCAGATCTATATTCCAAAACGTGCTAAAGTAGACGCCCCCCAAAAACGACGAAAAGGAACACGGGAAACCGAAATATTACGGCAAAAAGCACCGGATCTCTTCCTCGCTAACTATGCTCGTATCGTCCAAAAAAATCGCCCCACCATCATCAGTAAAAAAGAGGCTAAACTCGCCCGGGCCCGGGGGCAAAATGTCATGAAATTTCCCTTATACGGCGAAGGACCTACCAGATATTTTGCTTGCCCCGAAGGATACCACCCAGACCTGCGAAAAAACACCCTTCCTAATGCGGGGGTTTACCCCTATGTTCCCAAGTGTTTCAAGTATGAGAAATTTTTGTATAAATGGTACCGCGATGGTGGATGGGATCTAGTTTTCGCTAACGAGGCCAAGAAGAAAAAGACCGATAAAATTTTGCAGCATAAGCACCCCGCAGAAAATGGCCTTTCCCTTTTACCTTCTAAAATAGATACTGTTTTTCGTTTTTATGCTGAAGATCCTGATAACCAAGAATGCTACGAACGTTTTTGCCGTTTTGGTTTAGCACAATCGCCGTTGAGCGGTCTGCACGCTGTAGCCTACTCTCTCATAGATGGCTACCCTGATAGCTATAACGAGCGAATTTATTATGTCAATTCTCTTTTCAAAAAGCTGCGTAAAAAGAAAGTGAGTATCTTAGCACCGTTCTTCCCCGGAAAAAGCGAAGATGAGATTCGTGGTATTCTTTCCCGTAAGGGTTTCGATATCATCGTTTGGCGGCCTATGCTAGAAGAGCTATATGATATCGATATTTTCATCTTCTCGGGGGATACTAATGAGATCGTGCCTCATTTAGCACGGCGTAGTATTCCCGCCGTACATGTTAATGCTATTTTTGTTATATCGCACGGTCACCGGGGCCTATGCGAATTGATCGTTAAACGTACCGAAGATTCCATCAGGGCAATCTTTACCGGAGAACTCAATCAAGAACTCTGGGCTCTTGAAGATCGGATGAATCGGTCGAAAGAACTATTGGTAACTCACGATATTGTTCCCGTAGGATTACCGTTTAGCCAAGCTCCGAACGCGCAGTCCTTAGATTATAACGGTAACGCTCGTTCCTTCCTAATCGGCGACGTAATTGTGCAGACGAGCCCTCTACCGGCTCAGATGCTTCCGACGTTCGACCCAATCATGATACCGGAATGGGATACCGTACAAGATTTCCTCGATAAGGAAAAGGCCGAAATCATCGCGCGCGATGTTAGGAACGGAATGACATACGGCGTCCAGGCTACAATTGGTGGTATTTCTTGTTTTGTGCCGTGCGCACCGCTGGAAACGAATGACAATCTCCCCCCACTATATGATTATACCCTGTTACTAACCGACAATTCTCAATCGTTATTACAAGAACGTCAACAAGTACGTAAAACCGCCCAGGTCTTGGCAGAGTATGCGTTGCATGAATATGTCCGGTCTAACCTGTCGCTAGATCAATTCTTCGAAGAACGTTGTATTATCATCCCCGATTACCAATATGTCATCCATGCTCGTTTTGATAAAGGCGACTTCTACTACAAAGACCGGCTAGTTATTCCTTCAGAGAATGTTCAGCGTCGATTAAAATATCACATTACCCAATCCATGCGACGCCCGAAGTTCGACCTAGAAGAAGAGACGGCCCGGGAATATCTTCAAACTTATTACCAGACCAGTGACGATTACCACCCCCACCTTTACGAAATTATTTTCGATACGCTGGAAGCGTTGGATAACTGGAAAGCTGGTCAACTATTTTTACCTTCATCGCATACCTTTGAAGTTCCACCACCACAATTGACCGTATTTTACCTACGGCACCCCTCCTTGGAAGATGGAGCTATCTTTTTGGTGAGAGTTTTCTCCGATTTAGTTCGTGCCTTAAGCTACGCAAAGTTTTGGAACGATACTCAAACTTACCCGGCTGCAGCGATAGCGAACGTTCCTATCACGACACCTTACATACTGTATACGGTAACAGTAAACGATGTTGTGATGGAGTATCATGGTGCCAGTCCGATACTAAAGATCGTTACGGTCGGTGCAGAGTACGGAGCTATGCTCAACTTATAAAAATTCATAGATATACTATGAATTCCATGGAACAAAATCTATTTCGACTCCTGCTGCACGATATGCGTCTAGCAATCGATCTAGCTCCGGGCCCAAGTGAGGGTGGCGTGCTAAATCGACGTATGCTTCGTTCCACCCTTGTGCATACTGCTCTAAAATAGCATCGGTGAGGGGTACTTGGCTTCGGATAAAATAGGTTCCCTCGGGGGCGATAACGAAATCAAATTTAATTGTGCTAGGATGACACAGTACCATAGTATGGATGTCTTTAGGTGAGGGTGGGCTTACCGCCAATTGAGTAGGATGACTATGCCACGCAATTAATTCCTGTCCGTCTACTATTTCAGGGAGTACCGGATCGATTCCTCCATGGTGACCAATTTCGACCGTCGTGTATATTATCCCCGTATGGTCTCGTACCAGGTATCCTCCCATTTCATCGTGGGTTAGTAGACAGGAACGAAGTAGCCGTCGTACCCGGTCCATTGTAACAAATCAAGAAAAATGTTTTTAGATTTCAATCATTTCAGCTTACTTCGATGGCGGATGGGACATATCGTAAGATAATTACTCGTGGCCTATCTCGGTATGGAGAAACTTGGGACGATGTCGAATACTGTTCGCTGGCGGGGGAACGTCTCGACGGAACCGGGAAAGTTAATATATGCAATCTCGACGATATTCCGATTGGCTTAGCCGGCGACTATTACTACTATCGGGAAAATCACGGATATCATGGTACGGTTATACCTGAAGGACGCGAGCTCGGATTTTGTGTATGGACTAATAATCGTGTCTATTTTCCGGTATGGAACCACAGTTATTTTGATGATATAAATATAGTAAGCATCAGCCGGAATCCTAGCCAAGATCATTTAACGCCCCAAGGTCCCCGTGACGAATAAAGATTTCTTCACTTTAGGTGAAGAAATAGAGGCGCATCCTATTAGGATAACTGGTATAAAAAAGATACCGTCGGTATTTCTCGATTTAGTAAATACGATGAGAGGTTGTTCCGTTTGATATAGTTTAATGCCTCGTGGTAGGTATCTCGTGCCTGTTCTTGGTTAGGAGTAAGTGGTAAGCTAAATTGTAGTATCGGAACCCCGAAAAGATTCCGCGCCCCTTCATCAGCAATTCCGAGGCGCCATCCCCCAGGCATTGCGATGTGCCGGTAGATCATAGCAGGTGTCGTAGTGATTTTGGCTGGTAAAGTAGGGTGAGGTTGGAAGCCGTAATACAGCGCTAACAATTTCCGCGCGGTAAGTTGGTTTGGCCGATCGTAGAGCTCCGAGATTGCTGGATGATTTTTAACTGGAGCTAATTTTTTCTTCAACGCGTCATGAAGAGCGCTAACCGGGGCAGAACTGTGCCAATCATCTCCGGTTAGTGCATAGATTAGATAGCCGAGCTGCCCCATCATTTCGTGGACATGAAACGCACCCATGATCTCGGCTAGCTTATTTTTTTCTTGCTTTATCCAAGGCATCATAACTTCTTCTAGCTGTTGCCGTATCGCTCCGTCGAAAGATGTTAGAAATTCGTAAATTTCCCGAGCGTCGAATAAACACTCTCGCGGATCGTATGGATTTACCATCCAATTTTTATCTCGTAAGATCATCTCGGCCAATTTCTGACGATCGAAACAGTACCCATTTCGGAGGTGTAAAAAATTTGCTTCGGGAATATTGGTTATATCTTCGTTACGGCATCGATCGATTCGGATCAGCAGTGACCGCAACTCAAGAGCCGCTGGACTGGGATACTTCGTTTTTTCCTCGATGTATGGTAGTAGCTGTGTCGCCGTAAGATTATAACGGACCATAATTTTACGGCAGCATTTCAGAGCTTTTTGCACCCCGGAATGCATTAAACTATCATAACAAAAAAAATGACATTGAAATTATTCACACTATACTATAACAGATATGGAAGAACAGGTACTCGAGATTCTCACTGGCGCAGACGATCCTGTCCCGACTCTGGTGATTGCGCGTGCTTTGCATGGACCGGGGTCTACTAGAAAAACGGTGAATCCGCTACTCTACCAGATGGAGCGTGCCGGAAAAATCACTAAAGTAGCAGAAGAAAATGGTGCCAATCCACGCTGGACGTTACGTAAGGTAGCTCCCAAGAAACATCATCATCATTGATAATCATTTTTCTTAGAGTGTACTCTAAGAAAAACTTTAGCAGCAAAAGCAACAAGATCTATATCTATCCTCACTAACCTGTATGACGCGGGAATCGTTGCGAGTAATCTCGATAGCCTGTTGTAGGGTCAAATTTTTATGAAGAATTCGACCGTTTTTGCCTCGGGTATGATAGCGTCCCGAGTACCGAATGTTCTCTGGCGGTCTACAGTAGTCATAATGGGTATGGGATCGATCGTAGACTCCTAGACCATCATGATCGCCCCAAATTATGATATCTGGAGCAGACATTGCGGTAGTTATTACCCCCTAAATGGAGACAAATCATTTTTTCTTTATTCCTTACCGATCCCGTAAGGAATAAAGAAAAAATGATTTGTAACCATCTCTTAATCCATATCAAATGGAGACCGATATTCTATATACTATCACCGACCATTTACCGTCACTTTTTACTCTACGATTATCGTGTCGACAATGTTACCAAGATATAGCACCCATGCCTAATGATCCGTTTGGGTGTACCTATGCGGTTAGCATCAATAATCGATCCTTACTAGACTGGGCGCTAAAGAATAATTTTCCTTGGAGCACCCCGACCACCGCGGCTGCAGCTGCACATAACAATTTTGGTTTACTACAGTGGTTGGTAGCGAAATGCTGCCCAATCGATCAGAGTACCCTCTTAGCTGCAGTAAGAAATAATCATTTACCAACGGTCTCATGGTATCTCCAACGATTTAAATCCTACGATTCTCATAGTATTTTAGAGACCGCCGTCCAACATGGTCATGATGAGTTAGTATACTTTTTACTACAGGATAATAATGATTATGACTTCGCGGCACTTTGTGCCTGTCGTCACGGTCGATTAAGAATTTTGCGTAATTTATACCGTTCGGAACAGTGGCAGCACCAAGATACTTCTTATAGTAAAGAAGCAGCAGCCGGTAATCATTTAGATGTTTTGGTATGGCTTAATCGTAGGAATTTTTTTATGGGAGATGTTTGCTCTTATGCCGCCCGTCACGGTAATCTACCAATGCTTGAATTAGCACAGAGGCTTGGGGCGGAATGGGAAACCACAATGCGCGAAGCGGCGGAACATGGGCACGTTCATATCATTGATTGGGCTCGCCGCCATTCCTGTCCCACTGATCCTGATCTTCTTGCGATCGCTGTTCGGAAAGGGCAACTAAGCGTTCTTGAATGGTGCTGTGACCATGATTACGTTTTGAGTAAAGATTTATGCGAAGATGCTGCCCGATATGGGCAGTATGAAATACTTTCATGGCTCCATCATAGAGGATGCCCTTGGAACGAATTTGTATGTTCCGAAGCGGCACTTTATGGTCACATCAGGATACTATCGTACGCCTACAAAAACAGTTGTCCTTGGAATAGTGCCGTTTGTAGTAACGCGGTACTTTGCGGTCGCCTTGATATTCTTATTTGGGCGCGAGCCCGAGGATGTCCTTGGAGGAAAGAATCGTGTCGTCAACAAGCCGTAGCGATGAGACGTCAAGATATTGTCGCATGGATCGATCAACATTAATTCGTTGTGTAGAACAACGAATTAGAAGCGCCGACGCTCCTCGATCATTTCGCCGCTAGGAAAGAGGATTTGACGATACCGATTGCCCGTAACATAAAAACGCGATTTACCTAGCTTTTTACGGTACTCTTCGATAGTCATGGACCCGTTATATTTCTGAAGCAACTTCCACGAAGGGGCTGCGATGATGGTAGCGCGATGCCTGAAGAAATGCTCGTATAGAAGATGGAGCAACTCTCGGCTTTGGCGATACTGTGGGCAGTATCGCTCGCTTTCCCAGAAAGCTAAACAGCACGAAAAAGAACAGAAGATTCCTTCGGTCTCAAAGCTTCCTTCTTTTTTGGAATAGCGAATTGGTAGACCAATAGGACATTCCTTAAACCCGTGGCGGCACCACCAGCAGAAACTGTCCGTCTGTTCTGGTAGTGGTAGACCCGTTTCACAATTGATCTGAGTAACCCACGATTTGATAACCGATTTATT
>Ga0307928_10003143_pt1 | contig 12624 bp, 3 predicted proteins | sample AceLakmetagen232_FD_201815 | JGI IMG/M metagenome (GOLD analysis project Ga0307928, IMG submission 201815) | Saline water microbial communities from Ace Lake, Antarctica - #232 | ecosystem: Environmental > Aquatic > Non-marine Saline and Alkaline > Saline | place: Antarctica: Ace Lake... | reverse complement strand
TTCTTGTGCGTGGCGCCTCACTGCTTCAATATGTAATCTACCATGTGCTGGGTCATCTAACTTATCATATCTCTTGAGGTAATGATCAGCTAGCCCACGATGCTTTCCCGCTATCTTCTCAACATCTTTGCGATTCTTATACTCCTCCACTAATGGGTCATACCCATTGTACATGGACTCATCTTTCTTCTTCTTCTTATGTAAATAAACCTTATTCCATATAGGTATGTGTTTTTGTATTGACCTCTTATTCAAAGAGCGTTGAGCTTTACGTGTTCTAGCAACTTCTCTTGGTGTGTCGAGGAAATACTTCTTACCCTTCAGCGCAGCACCAATCTGTTTACCATCGGGACTGAACTTCTTATGTAAGAGCATCGTGCCTTCAATAACTGAGTTCTTGTGACGTTTTAGCTCAGTCATTAGCTTCTGCTTCTGTTCGTCTGTCATCTTTGCCTTATCAGCCCATTGATCTTTAGTTACGTGTGTGCGTAGTATGTCATCTAAGTGAACGATTGGCTTATTATGCTTTTTAGATAGCTGTTTTGATATGGTTGTCTTACCAGCACCTGGATAACCTGTGATTAGTATGTTGGATGCTTTCTTCTCTAATAATGCCTTGACTCTTTTACGTATGCCAGGACATTTAAAGTCAGATACATTCTTCTTACCACTTCTTACTAAACGAACTAGTTTTTCATCTAATTTTTTAGGGTTTTTATTAAAGTAATCCATCATGTCGCCATTAGCTGTTTTCTGATTCTTATAGTTGTTAACCTTATCTGCGAAATAACCAACAAGTTGCTTTGCACTAGCTCTATGCTTATTACCTTGTAATGTCTTAAACTCATCAAGATGATGCTCAGAGATTAGCTTGGCGATTTCTGGGTTAGTTGTATGCTCTTTCTCTATCTCCTTGCCAATGCGCATTTGATCGGCTGGATAGTCTTTGTGCTTTGGCACTAGCAAGTCATACTTCTTGGCAGTCGCCGCCGCCGTAGCTGGTTCTCGTTTAGTACTTGCCTGTGCTTTTTCAAATAAAGGGTTGACGTGCATGCTATTTCCTATCGTGACGTGTTATTTCCTAATGTGAAACCAGCTCCACCAATTATGGAGGTAGCGGGTTTCTTAGTCGTATTAATTCCCGGTGTCGTTACCTTCTTCCTACGATTTGGATCAGAAGTGACAGCCGCCGGTGGTTGCCCACCCTTTTCGGCTGCTCGTCTTTCGTACTCACTGAGGCGGATGGCTGAGGTAGTCTTTTCCTCTTCTGTCTTCTTCGTGCCGTCCATTTTATAATCGCCACCTTGTGTACCGAATGTAAACTCGCCTAACTTGAACATAACAGACATGGAATGGGTATAGAATGCTTGTTCTATCTTATTCATTATTACATCTTGCCTGTGGCAGCAAAATTAGCATTTGTTTTCCTCTTTTGCTCTGCTTGGTATTGGTCATATCTCGATGGCTGACCTTTCTTTAGTGGTGCAGGTGCTGAATATTTCTGCTCAACCTTTGGCTTAAGTGTGTCTTGTTCAGCAAAGTTTGTCACGTTTAGGGCTAGCTTCTCAAGTGCTGCTGCAACTTTTTCTGCTAAGCTTCCTTCTTTTTTTCTTTCAGATTTCATTCTGCGAATTGATTCGGACATTCCAGCTGCTGCTCTTCCTGTAGGATTACTTTTTGACTGTCTTCTCTTTTCTCGATTATATGAGCCCAGAAGTGGTAATGTAGTCTTCTTGGCCTGAATGGTGCTGATAGGGTCTGTGGTCTTGCCTAGCGTGTCGGCGCTGCGCTTAAGATTTCTTGCTGCGTAGTCCAGCCTATAATCATCTTGTTTTCCTTCGCGATCCGTAACGGTCTTACTAATCTTATTTCCCATGTCTGCTGATATGGCTAGCTTCTCAAGTGCAGCGGCTGCCTTTTCCTGAATTGTACCGGCGTTGTTAAGATCGCCGATTTTACCTTGTAAGTAATCTGTGAATGTGTTCATGTTATTTCCTTCGCCTTCTGGCTTTAATAATTGCTGGTAGCGCTTTCAATCTCTCCATAAAACTATCTGTTCCTGAACCGCCGCCTCTAACGATGTGATGGCCAGGTACTTTATCACGCCAAGTCGTTGGACCTGGATTTGCTTTACTAGCAAAATGACGGCGGCCGATGCCAGATAATACTTCTGTCATTGGACCAAACCGTTTGGGGTTGAAAAGATAACCAATTGGATCTTGCTTACGTGTCGATTTAGCGCGTCGTCTTAAGAAACCCAATACTCTGGCTTTATCTTTACTTTGCAAGGTGCTTTTTGCTCAGCATTTGTCTAATACCACTGCCGACACCTTTAGCTTTATCTTTTAAATCGCCAACACTACGTTTAAGCTTTTCACCTAATGTAGCTGGTCGTTGTACTTTCTTCTTACCCATCAGCTTACGCAAACCCAATAAACCCAAACCACCTGCTGTTGCAGCAACAGCTTGTCCTGTGTGCCTGACATTAGTCTTGAGGTCGTTGAAGTTCTTTGTCATGTCATGTAGTTTTGACTTAGTCGAACTCAAATTGTCTTTAGTATCGAGTAAGCTAGTACGAGTCTGTATTTTCTTACGCAAACTATCTGAATCAAGTAGTCCAGAATTAGTGCGCTCTGTCATTGATAACTTACCATCACTGTTCTTGTCTGCTGCTTCGAAGATTGAGCGCGTAACCTTACGATAGTTATCTGATTTACCCTCAGATCTCGCGTCTATTACATCCTCTAGGTCCATGTCAGGAAATGCTAGCTTGTAGAAAGCTTCTACCTTATCTTTAATTGTCATCGTCTCTTGCCTCCCTTGGCATCAAATACGTTAATTAGCTGTCTAATCAGTAAATCCCTCTTCTTATCACTTATCTCATCACTGACCTTAGTATCGTCTGATTTACCAAAGACGTACTTTGTAATAGGATGGCCGTGAATGTTGAAGCCCTTACGTAATAGTGGTGCTTTAGCTAACGTGTTGTGGGGTTGATCTGACATTAGCTCACCAATAAAGTCAAAGGCTTCATGTGGTAACTGTCCCACACCTACAATTTTGGGCTCTGCTTTGAATTTAGCGTTACGATTCTTCTTCAATACTGCTGCCTGACCACGACTAATGGTGTCGCCGGCAAATATTCCCGTTTCTATTGCCGTGCTAGGATCTATGCCTGTAACATACACCTTACGCGTCATCGGCGCAACAAGTGTCTCAAGTATTTTACGCTTGATCTTAACACCGCCGCTTCGATATGTGCTGTCAAGCTCTGATATCATAAAGTCTTCTACCCTATTTATATCATGTGTAGCATCTAGTAAGTCTTGTGGATGTACGGCTCCATCACGGTCAAGTTGGTCGCCGGCTTTAACCTTATCACCTTTCTTAACCCTGAGCCCTAATCTCTTAGCTATGTTGTATGATTCACCATTGACGACGACATTATAGCCACCGACAACTGCTGTTATACTCTCTACAACACCGCTGACCTTACAAATCACTCCACGGTTAGGAACTGTTTTAGGTACCTTAACCAAATCTTCTACTCTACGCCAGCGCAAATCCTTAGCACCAATTGTTCCACCGGTATGGAAGGCTTTCATCACTAATTGTGTTACGGGCTCTGCTGCCGTTGTACCTGCAAGTGCTCCAATAGCGAACCCAACTTCTGGCAGTTTACCTGTCTCTAACAATCCCCAACATTTCTGACAAATACCGGTCATGTACTTACACTTCAATGGCGATCTAACCATAACTGTTTTAACACGCATTTCGGCTTGTAGAGCTGTAGTCATTAACTGACCATTATAACGGCCGCCGATGATGTATCTGTCCAGCACGTCATTCGAAGACAGTGGTAATTCCACGCCTTCACTGGTTCCACAATCAATGCCTGAAATCACTACACCTGCCGCCGCCGCTAGCAATGTCTTACCAAATGCACCAGTATCTGCTGTTGATAATGACCTACCCATTAACCCTTTTCTTGAGCCAGGAAGTCCCGCCCAATATTCAGGAAGAGTAAAGCCTTCTGAGAATGATTTAGTCAATGGCACCTCAACTGCTTTGTTATTATGATCAACAACAGCAATTGGCGATAATATCATTTGTTGGATTTGTTCGGCTTTACCTGACATAACACCGGAGAGTATTGCTGCTTTAACCCAGCTATTACTTTCCATACGTTTTAACAAGTCCTGCATGAGTTTCTTAGCCTCGAGCATAGCGGGTTCAAATCCTTTTGTCTTTACCTTCTTAATAGCATCATTCATGATCTTGTCTCTAGCCTTCGTCTCACCACCAAAGTCATTTAGTGTAAAACTAAAGCCAAGTACTGTTGAGAAATATGCGCCGTAGTCCTTAATCGTGTTCATTATCTCTGCTGTCTTAGTCGGATACTTCTTAGCTGCTTGTGTTAGCAAGCCAATGATATACTTCTTATCCATTGTCTTGTTCTCAACCTTCATACCATCGGGGAAAGCTTTTCTAACAAGAATTCTGCCTGCAGTTGTCGCCGCCGTTTTGACTTTGATGCTGTCATTGGCTGCAATTTCCTTCTTAGCAAGTGCTTGCAATGCCGCTTGGTCACTGGCGAAGGTTTGAATTGGTTTTGGCTGAACTGGCTTGGTCATGAGGTAGATTCCCAGCACAAATTCTCGCGCCGGTGTGTTGATTAAGCTCTCGCCATGATTGCCTCTGCCACTAAATATATGGTTTGATGGCAGCATGGTGTTAAGTGCTTCAAGTCTGGCTTCTTCACTTACAGGAACTGCTGTTGATGCCGTGTCGTTAACCACACAACCATCATTCATGGTAAATGTATGTGATTGAGGTACTGTTAAGTCATACATTTCCTTGACTTCACCTGTGGCCTTGACATCAATAATTGCATCCAGGTAAAAGCCCTTGATTTTATCCATTCTCGCTTGTAGGGTCTGCGGCAATGCCCTACCAGTTTCTTTAATATCGTCTAATACCCATCTCGGTACGAAGCCATGCTGGAGATTACTATCCGTTATTGAGCGTAAGCTGGTGAGTTCATCGTCTGTAACAGGCACAACACCCACTGGTTTGATCTTAGCACGTAAACCAAGCTCTTCTCTGTAGAAATAAGCTTCTCTGCTCATTCTAATGATCATTCTGCCCCTGCCATCAGCACTATGTATTGTGCTTTGTATGCCCAGGCTCTTTAAAAAGCGTTGAATCTCTCTAGCCAGTCCACGATTAGCAAGTCTAACTGCAGGATATACCTTATTGTCTTGCCTGATGACAAACATACTATAGCTAGCAAGTGCTTTTAGTGCTTGGCGACGATAACTGAGTGTGGTCTGCCAAATCGGTTTAGGCAATCTCTTGCCACTATCGATGTAGAAGATAGTCTTTAGTACATGACTGAAGTCTTTGTCCGTTATCTCGAGTATGCCGTCATCAATGTATAGATCATTAGCGCAACCAACAGCATTTAACTGTAACTGTAGCTGCTTGAGCAAGTCTTCCTTCTTAGTGTAGTAAATAACGCTCCCACTTCTACTGACTCTAGTGAGTAAAAGCGTAAGCATTGTAAACGCTGCATCATTTGCTAGTCGAAATAATGACTGGAGCTCGCCCTCATATCCTAACATGCATGGCATGCATTTAAACTTGGCATCACCGGGCTTAACTTGGACGAATTTCTCGCCGCCGACATCATAACAAACCAGGCTATGACTTGCTGATGTAGTTAGTACTTTACCATACCATGTCTTGGTGATTACTTCTCCGCACATTTCTTTATGCCAGGCCTCAACACCAAATAATCCCGTTTCATTACTGTACAAACTAATACCAGGCACTAATACTGTGTTAGTTACTGGTGACGTCTTCTCACTTAAGTCACAATCAACAAATCTGCTGATGTTTAGCTCGGGTAAATAGTCATAGCACATGTCGTCGTTGTAACAGCTAACTACGGGTAAGTCAAGCTTTGCCTTAATAGGTCTAACACTCACATGGCGTAATGCTTGAACATTACCAATAACACTATCATAAAAGAACATACCATCTACTGTCATGAATGTATTCGTGCCAGGTACTGTTATGTCGTACATTGTTTCTTTGCCTACATATTCTACTGATTTAACAATATCCCAGCGCAGGTTTGTGTCTGCTACATATTTTCTTAATTGTTGTAGGTGTTCGTGATTAAAATCTGGGCTGAGATTTGCTAATACTTCTTTAAACAAAGCACGGCTGCCATAACCTTTTTTCGTCACCTCATTTAATTTGCCATAAATACGTTTATGCTCCACTGTAGCGGTACGTGGTGCACCATGATTTTTCATCATTGCAATTGCTAAGGCGGTGGTAATAGGTATTGGGTCCATGCGTGAGATGTTTCTATCTGTTGCATTAAACTCTTTAGCCTGTAGTTTTTCCCATACGTCTTGCTTGTGTTTGGCTTGAAACTCAATCTTATCTCGTAGTTGATTTGCGAAGTCTACGGTTGATATTGTTAGGTTGTAATATGTTTTATCAACGCCATGTAGTTTCTTGACATATGGTGATATTGATGAAAAAATGCCCAGCAATGACAGCAAGTATTGCACATCTTTAATTAAATGCAAATTCTCTGAATGATAGCTTACCGCAAACCTATTGTTTTTGTTTAAGTTGATCGTGCCATCGGTATCAATTAAACCAGATAACATTCCAAGTAAAAATGAACGTGGTGCTTCGGCAAAGTATTCTGGTAAACGTTTGTTCGCAGAACCTGATCCTATCTGGTGGTACAAGAAACAACTAAAATTAGCACAAGTCCAACGATAAGACGTTGAGTGTGATTTATGCCCATTAAATTCATGTGGATTCTCATATACATACTCACCTGATAGCGGCATATATTTAGATAGAGCCTGACGAATTTTAGCGACGATTTCTTTTGATATACTAGCTATTGCAACTGTACCTGGCCTAGCATTTTTGCTATTACGCAAATGTTTAGGCTTCCAGCCGCACCAGCCGTCGCCGACGAACGCACCAAGTAAATAACCTTCTAACTTGCCCAACTTAAAATCAGTACTAACAAGAGGCTTGCTATGCACACCATGAATCTTTACATACTTCTCTAAATCAATGTTAAAAATCGTTGGGTTGTGTAAGCGTGATTTATTGTGCAAGTATGGGCTTAATTTGCCAACACAACTTTGTGTAAGTGTTGTTGTTAGTTTATACGCGTCATCAATGGCTAGTACGGTGTTGTCTTTTGAAACAAATGCTGAGCCATGTCTATGATAAGTGACACTATACATATCAATGTCTTCATGAACTGTAAAATCAGATACAGGCAAAGCCTCATGCTTGCCTTCCTTATCAATTGACCAAACTTTAATACCCTCTGGTACTTTGTAATAACGAACGCCCTTTACTAGGTAAGCATTGCCCTTATGCGGGAACTCATCTAATAACAGCCTAACTGGAATCTCATCTTTAAATACAGTGACTAATTCTTTCTTTAACATAGTAATCTCCTCTTTACTTAAACTTAATAAATTGTCTAAGTTGAGTGTAGCGCGGAGATCCATGTTAGTCACCAATAATTCTAAATAATCTTGTAATTTCCTTTGATTGATAATAAAATCTTTTTTAGTTAGCACATTTATGATAAATGAAGAACTACATAACCCGTTGATATAACAGTACTTCTGTGAATCTCCATCAAAATCCATTCCGAACCCTGATACGATTAATGGATTGACCTTAATAGCTTTACCATCTACTAGTTGTGGTTTGAACGCTAATACACTCTGCTTATGTAATGCTGGTGCACGTGATAAGTATGTTGGTCTGTCTGCTACCACAGCTCTAGCTGCTTCAATTACACGTGTATCTTCTTCACGCTCATCTGTTCTACGGTTATATTCATCATCGATCATCTTACGTGCTTCAATCGGAGTATAACCTCCTAGGGTAATGAGGTGCTTGCGAATAAATGGCTCATATAGTTTTAACGCCATCTTTTTAGGCAAGCCCACGTCATCGAGTCCAAGCTTTGGATCAACAATCACTGTGCTTCTACCTGTAAGATCTCTTCTACGGGCAACAACTCTACCTTGAAACAAGCCAGTTTTGTTTTCTCTGCCTTTAATGATCTTTAACAAGCCCTTGAACATTGCCTTAGGAGTTTGTGGGTCAGCAAGACCAATCACGCCCTTAACTGATTGATATAGCTTTTGGCCAAGATCAGGTGTTGTATTCAAATCAAAGCCAGTGCGCTTAAGATCCTTAATCTGATTGTTGATCAAAATAGTTTCTCTGTAGAATTGTGTTGGATCACTGATATTCGTCTTGCCATCTGGTGTAGCATAAATCGGTCTGAACTTAGCAGGAAGTACAGCAACATTTCTCAAGATATATACATCTTCAGGACGCTTCTTCATTTCCTTCAACGAACTCAGGAATCGTAGCTTCTTAACAATGCCATCCCTCGCCGTCGGTTTTGATTGTTCTAGTTCTTTACGTGTAGATTTTACTTCTGCGGCAATATTGATGTCTTTTAACATCTGCTCAAAAGCAAAGCCTTGAGTAAGTAAGCCAATGTCGTTTTTACTATTATTTTTATTTCCGCTGAATCTTACTTTTTCATCGTTTTTAACCACCGACATTAATTCGTCTACAGCCCTGGAGCCACGTGGTGTTGCGGCTAGGTTAGAGACTCTGTTTTCGTCCTCTCCCCGCCCTGGTAAAAACCCGTCATTTTCACCGTCATTTTCATCAGTTTTAACAAGTGATTTTGTCTTGGAATTATAGGCAAGCTTTCCATTCATAATAGCTTTAAACTCTGTAGTCTTCAGGTCCAGCACACGACGTATGGCTTCCTCAGCTAACGGATTAGGAACTGGTTGTGAAAGTTCAATATGGTTCCAGTACGTACCCCCCATTCCCCCTGTAATTGCTTCGTCAAATAATCCACCTTTTTCGGGGTTCATCTTTGCGTCTACAACCTTTGCGTTATGTACTTCGCCACTACTCATCGCCAAGATATCGGCATCTGTTAATGGTACGGCTCTAACCGTATCGCCATCTTTACTCAAGTTAATACCAGCGGCCTTCATGTAGGATAATAGCTTCTGCACAACAAATGGAGTATCGAGCTCTTTACTAGGTAGGCCAAGTTGATAGTTAGTCCACCACTCATCATTCTTTTGCGACAGTAATGTACTGACATCATTAAGGTAGTGCTTGGCGCCGCCGGCTAGTAAACTATACACCTCTAATGCTCCTGCGCTTTGGCCGCTACTGCCTTTACTACGTTTTGGACTTTCCTCAATTGTGTAGGCTGAACCTGGACCTGCTCCTCTCGCACTAAACTTTTTATCTACGACGTGGGTTAGCTTGAAGAAGAATGGTACACCAACAAATACGTCCTTAATAGTCTCACCACTTACTGGGTCGAACAAATCCTCATTCAATTTAACGCCTGAGTCCTTAACGCGAGCCTTCACATTTGCTAGTGTATTGTTATTACTATACATCTTAACTAGTTGCTTGCCTTTCTTCAATCCGACCTTGCCTAGTGCTGCCTCAAAGATATGATTGGGATTGATACGGCCAGGTACACCATAGGGATTAAAGACGAGGTCAATGACGTTACCTTCCTTATCTCTAAGCATGTCTTTATCTGGCACTACTCTTGTGACAATGCCCTTAGCTCCCGCTTTTTCACTGTTGCCTGTCCACATTGGTTTGCCGTTGCGACGCGTGTAATATATATGATTCTTAACATCAAAGCTATAAACCTCACCTTTATAGTGTGTGATATGTTCGAGCTGAGCATCTTGCTCACGGACATGTCCGTGATTAATTTGAGGCTGATTTTTTGCTTTGACTATTCTAACATGATATACATCGTGCTTGGCAATAATTTGATGACCATTAACTAAGCCGCCAGTTACCGCCGACGCCATCAAAACTTTGATATTAGCACTCCACCCCACTTTTAAAGCGAGCTCTTGCACGTCATCCGCGAGTTGTTTACTACTTGTGATATACATTTCACTACCACTATTACAGATACTGCCATCGCTTTTAAATAAGCCCTCCCACAAATATTTAAGGTCACTAGCTGAATAAGACATCAACTCTCGTGGTATGCGTTTGTTGCGTGCTTTAACACCAATCTTATGTAGCCACAACCACAATTGTTTGTCACGCCATGAATACGTGTGGGTCGATTGAGTGAAGTTATACTTAATCTCTAATGTTTTGAACAACTGCTTCAACCACTGTATATGATTAGGTTTGATTTGACAAATACTGATCCGATAATTGCCGGCCTTAGTATTGGCTGTGATCCAACCATCACCTATAATAAAGCCAACAAGTTGGAGAAATGGCTTTAATGCAATTACTTTTTCGGGAATGATTCGGCTTTGGTTTTCGCCACGACCACTACGATGTGCATGAGCTGGTAACGTGATTGTTGGTGTATCGGTATTAGTATTAACGCCGTCCTTTTTAAATCTAACGCGCTTTCCCAACACTTGATTAGCAGCAATAAGCTCATAATCAACACCATATCTCCTCTTCACATAAAGCTTATGATTTAAAGTAGCCATGATTGAAAGTTGTTGGGTCTCTAATTCATAAACGTCTTCATCAATACTATAGGTAAAGATAGAGCCGGGTTTATTATACTCAATTACACCACCATTAAGTGTACATACACTATCTGCTGTTGTTATTGTAGATATTGGCTTCCAGCCCTCAGCGGTTAAAACATCGTGATCTGGGGTCAAGCACAATTTATCGCCTTCACCCATACTGCTTTCGTATGACAATAAGACCTTAACCATCTTACCAGTACGTATGGCTTTGACCACTGTACCGGGATGAGACTTTGTCCATGTACTGCTCATATCCATTGCTTGATAACCCAATCTCTTGATCAATCTATCAGCGCTCATGTCTGGGCTTGGTTTAGATTTGACTACGCATGGTAGTAAGACATCACCCTTGCGAAATACCTCACCCTTCTTAGGCAAGTCCTTGCTGTCAAATCTCTCGGGATGTATGTTGACTGACATGGCTGGGAAATGGAATAGGTAGGCTTCAACACCATAGATGTGATCCTTACTTAACTCTATCTCTTCTTCTGCTTTGTGTAGGCTTGTGAACTTATCAGCACATGACTGTGATATGACTAATCCGTCTTCGAAGTTGTAACCGTAATAGGGCATGTAGGCTGTTCTGATGTTTCTGCCAAGGCTCAAACCCCCGCCGTTCTTGTTGTAAGCTGTTTCTGCGATTTGTTGGCCTTTTTTGACTTTTTCGCCGACCTTTACTGTTGCTGACTCTGTATAGAATGAGCTTTCGTTCAGTGGATAATTGTGCCTCAAGTATATGGTGTGGTCAGTACCATTAGCTAATTTAACAACAATTTTATCTTTGGCGACTTTGACAACGACGCCGCTTACCGCCGACGTTTTAAGATTTTTACCGACATAATCTTCATAACCGATTCCACGTTTAAATTCATTTTGTACGAGTGGTGCTTCAGGGTTCTTTAGCGCGATTGCTTGTTCGTAATGTTTACTGCCCATGAGTACTCTATTACTACTGCTACTACCTACAAATGGTACGGCGTTTGTTGCTGGATCATGAAACATCTTAGCGCTGCGATATATGTAGTCAATGCTTGATGCTGGTCCCTTACTCATACTACCATCAGCTGATGATATTATGATTGTCTTACGTCTTGGCGTGGGCTTACCACTACTCCAGTCAAAGTCGTTGTAGAAGCCCATCTTCTTATCTGCTAGGTCTACTGCTGTTACTGTGTGAAGTTTACCTTTAGTATCATATACATCTAGGGCGAAATCCTTACCGATTTTCTTAGCACCAATGGTTAACGTGTTGGTAATACCTATGTTCCCGCTATTACCTGACCAGAACGCACCACAACCTTTACGGCGGCAGTAGAGTCTGCTGCCAGGAACTGTTGCGCAATAAACCATGCCATCATACTTTACGAAATCTTTACGTGCATGCCAATTTTCATCTGTTTTAATCTGGCGAGTCTTTCTTGAATGAATATTAACTGCGTACATCTTCTTATATTGTGGTTGTCTGTTATCTTCACGCTCACTGATTCTGCAACTAACTCCAAGCGAAATTAATAGGCGTTCAACACCTTTGGCTAGTAACTCGCTCGTTGTATCATAGCGACTACCATCTGATTTACCATCACCACCCATTAATCCATCTAATAATCTTTGACGAGCAGATGCTGGCCATGCGAATGCTTGTTGTGGTATGTACTTTTCATGGCACAGACCAAAACGTTTGAAATAACTTGCGAGTTGTTTACCACAAGTAGTGAAATCTTTGCCATCATAACTCCAAGTCAAGCCTAAAGCATCAAGTAAATCACTGATAGTCTCAACATTGTCAGGGTTTGCAGTTAATACTTGTGTTACTCTTACTCTGTAGTTCCCACCTGTGTGACCTTCAGCTATATACCAACCCAAAAACTCTGCCCAGTCATCTAATGCAAAGGCGCCGAATTTTGTTTGGTTACCACAGCCCACCTCTACCTCTGGTAGTGTGAAAGTGTCTTGGCTTGTTCCTCGATAAGGAACGACGGCG
>Ga0307928_10003141_pt1 | contig 12626 bp, 15 predicted proteins | sample AceLakmetagen232_FD_201815 | JGI IMG/M metagenome (GOLD analysis project Ga0307928, IMG submission 201815) | Saline water microbial communities from Ace Lake, Antarctica - #232 | ecosystem: Environmental > Aquatic > Non-marine Saline and Alkaline > Saline | place: Antarctica: Ace Lake... | reverse complement strand
TTTAGATTCTATTTTTGGTGGGCTAGGATTAGTTTTGAAACTTAGGGCAAATGAGTTACATATAATAGATCCTATAAATTTACATGATACAGGAAAAGGATTATCTTATACATTCCATCCCGGATACACATTCACTGAAACTGTGGTTAGTTTAGGGGGTTATTTGGATATATCAAATGATGATATAAAATGGAATGCAACTAATTCTATGTTAGATGTGATGCCTCCGTTTAATAAAATTAAAATTTCGTATGATCCTTATAATAATCAAGGTTTTCATTATAATTTTAATGATACTGATAATTGGGATACTGTAGGCACAATGCAAGCTGTTTTTGCTGGAACTGGGACTGTAACTACTAATGGCACTATAACTCTTGTAGGAGCAGGAACTAATTTTATAAATGGATCATGGGGAATAGGAGATTCTATTGTTGTAGAAGGGGAACATAGAGAAATAGTAACTACTCCTACAGATACCACTTTAACTGTTGATACAGCATTTACTACAAGTAAAGCAGGAGTAACATTTAGAGTAGGTCCTTATTACCAAAACACTACTGTAAAATATAAAAATTGGACTGATGCTGGATGGGTTTCACACTTTAGAGCAGTAAAAGCAACTGTAAATAGTGACGCTCAATATTTTATAACATTGTTTGATTCAGGGGATACTATATCTTTTACAATGCCTTATTCTACAATAAAACAAGGGACAAATGTGAAATTAAGGCTTTCTATGGACGTGTGGCTACAAACTAAAGAAAATAGTATTAATATATTTGCAGAAGAAGATCCAGAAGAGGGTGTGAATATAAATCAATATTATCTTCCTGTGAGTATTTTAATCGGTACTCAGTATTGGAAAAATTGGAATTTTTGGAGTACAGGAGAAACTGGGAATTATCTTTGGGGTTTTCAAATGGTTAAAAGAGAAATGACAACTTTGGAATTAAATACAGAATTGGAAGATACCAAAATGAATAATAATTGGACTACTGTATATAAAGATATTGCTGTTGAAGATAATGGCACTATTGTTTCTCCCACTTTAGTAAATGGAAATATTACTATTAAAATTAAAGATGATATACACACATGGACGGCAGGACAAGTCCATCCTAATGGATACAGGGATAATATTCATTTTGTATTAATAAAAAATGTAAAGGTCCAATATATTAATATTTCTACAGGAGAAGAAATTGGTAATGCTGGTATCATAGCCTCTGCTTCAATGGATAGCGCATCTTATAGAACTGAAAAAGCAATAGATATAAAATGTACTAATGGAACAGGATCTTTTGGAACAAGCAGAGGTGCATTTTCATCAATAGTTGCTTCCCCTATTGGAACAAATATTTCAGGATTAAAAAGAAGTGATGGAAATCCCTCTACCTCAGAAGTAAATGTTGATCTTTTGGCACAATCTATTATTAGTCAATATAATCAATCGCGGTTAAAAATAACAGCTGTATTAAATACTGTAGATTATTTACTTACATTAGATAGTTATTTAATAAAATATAGTGATCATTTAAGCACCAAAGCGTTTTATATTGTTAATGGTGACTATGATGATAGAATGGAAAGTACAAAAGTAACAATGGTAGAATTAGCATCTACAAGAGAAAATATTACTGGTGCTTCTATTACAACAACTGCTGCACCAACAACAACCACTATACCAACAACAACCGCTATACCAACAACAACGGTAGCTCCTACAACAACAGCAACTCCTACAACAACAGCAACTCCTACAACAACGGTAGCTCCTACAACAACAGTAGCCACAACAACGGTAGCCCCTACAACAACAGCCGCTGCCACAACAACGGTAGCTCCTACAACAACGGGAAGTGGAACTACAATTTACGTATCTCCAACAGGAGATGATTCTACTGGTGATGGGTCAATAGGGAATCCATATTGGACACTAGAAACAGCATGGGCTGATGTTACTACTGGTGTAGGAGATACTATTTACATGCGTGGAGGAACTTATAGTTATAATGATAGTACTAATCTCATAAATAAAGATGGTAATTCTAGTGATTCAATATGTATATATGCTTACCCTACCGAGAGTCCTGTAATAAGTTATGCACACATACCTAATCCATGTTCCGCTATTTATGGATTATATATTGACAATGTTGATTATTTACATGTTAAAGATATTCAAATAACTACTATATATCAAAATACAGAAGGGCAGTTCCCTCACTATGGTGTAAAAATTAATTCAGCCTGTAATCATATTATTCTTGAGTTAATTGAGACTGATCATATAGGTGGCTGGGGCCATACTATTAGTGATGGTGGATATACTGCAAATGTTAATGATATATTATATCTTAATTGTGACAGCCATCATAATGCAGACCCCTATACAACTTATGACACCAATCCTCCTTATGGATGGTCTGATGGATTCCAGATGGCATGTAAAGGTATGACTAATATTGTTTTTAGGGGTTGCAGAGCATGGTGGAATAGTGATGATGGTTGGGATTTTAGGAACTGTGATGCTGATATTATTCTTGAGAATTGCTGGTCGTGGTATAACGGGTACATTCCGGATACATTTGATCATGCTGGAAATGGAGAAGGATTTAAGTTAGGAGGTAAATCTTCACCTGCTACATCAAGTATATTAAGAACGGTGACTAATTGTGTTGCATATAAGAATTATCTTGCGGGATTCGGCCCAGGAGTCGGGGACACATATGATCTGGGTATTGAAATATATAATTGTATTGCTTATAAGAATGATGGTGTGCAATATGCAGTAGGCTTTAATTTTGAGTATGATAATGTCATGATACTCAGGAATAATATTTCATATGATAATGATTATGATACTTATGGGACAGGAGCAAATGTTACTATGTCTAATAACTCGTGGGACGGAACAGGGGGAACAATTAATGACGCAGACTTCGAAAGCATAGTATCTGAATTATCTGCCTCTAGGCAGTCAGATGGTAGTTTACCTGTAATGACATTCTTACATCCTGCTACGGGTGCTAGTATTATTGGAGAAGGAATTGCTGTTAGTGGTCTTACAGAGGACGGTGATGGAGAAACATGGTTAGATCCACCTACTATAGGTGCTTGGGAATGGATTATATAGGTCCAGCCTGTAGATGTTCTCTTACAGAAGTAACCGGATATTCACTCACATTGGCATATGATGAAGTTTACCTTATTAGTATAGATGATGGAGTTGAGACAAATATGATCACTGTTCAAGCAGTTAGTCTTTCTAATGGTGATACAGTAAGTATGAAAGTAGACGGAACTACTATCACGATATATCTTAATGATGTTGTTTGGGCAGCTTTGGGTGACGGTATAAATGATACAACTGGAACAGCAGGTGTATACACAAACAGCGTGATAAGTTCAGGTTATCCTGGAATTAGTGGATATGGAGGAGGACCAAATGCTGCAGCAGATGATTTTTATGCAACAGAAGTATGACAAGTATAGTAATAACATATCACAATGAAGGACTAGACTTTTTAACTGAGTGTATAACCCAGATACAGGAAACTATTGATATTCTTGATTATGAGATAATAATAGTAGATGACTGTTCAAGGGAACCACTACCCGATATAGACGGTGCAACGGTTATTCATAATAAAACTAATATTGGAGTAGGGCAATCATTTGATGTTGGGATAAACCAGGCTAAAGGGGAGGATATTATTTGGATGGCTTGTGATATGAGATTTATCAATAATAATTGGGCGTCAAAGTTAGTTAAAGAAATAGATACTAACCTAAAATCTTTAATATGTACTTGTTGTGTTGGTATCAATAAAGATGAAATGGATTTTAATATAAGACGAAAAATACAACGTGTGTATGGAGCTACTATATTAATGTACCATGATAAACAATCTAATCCAAGGAAAACAGAATCTTTCAGGGGGATTATAGAGGCTCAGTGGAAAAGCAGAGATAAAATAAAAGGAGATAAGTCGTATGAAATTCCATGTATTTTAGGGGCATGTTACGGAGTAAAAAAAGCGTGGTATCTATACGTGGATGGATTTTGGGGTCATAGACAATGGGGTACACTTGAACCTTATATCTCTTTAAAAAGTTGGTTATTCGGGGGAAACTGTTTAGTCTCTCCACATATTGAAACTGCCCATATATTTAAGAAAAATGGCACTCATAATATAACACAGGACAGTGTAATGTTTAATAAGATGCTTGTGTCCACATTGTTGTTAGAAAATAGGGACAGATATATAGCTTTTTTAGGAAATAATTCCATTCTCAGAAGAGCTAAAAAGTTAATTGAAGAAAACAAAGAAGCTATTTTACTAAAGAGAGAAGAGTATAAAAAGAAAACAGTAGTTGATATAAAAGACCTATGCTATAGGTTTAATATAGATTTAAGAAATGATTAGAATAAAACAAATATTGTGTAATGCCGGGGAACATTTCAAACAAGCTTTGATTAAAAAATATAATCTTGTTAGATATGTGGATTCAAATGAGCCTGTTTTTTGTATGGGGTGTTATGGAGAGACACAAATAAATACAATATGCAATCATAATTCTAATGTAGTTTTAATGTGGTCTGGAACAGATGCCTTAATAGCCTCTTCTAATGAAAATATTATTGATAAATTACACAATGCTCCCCATATAAAACACATGGCAATATCAAATTTTATAGAAGCTGATTTACAAAAAATGGGATTAGAATATACTAGAATGCCAATTATAGCCTATAACAATGTTAACATTAAATCGGAACCGTTAGGTGATTCCATATACATATATAAATCACAATTTATAACATATGGGCGAATACTTAATAATAAAATAAAAGAACTCTTGCCGGATATAAATTTTATTGAATGTGATTTTCATAGTTACTCGAGAGAAGATTTATTAAAAGAATATAAAAAATGCTTCCTTGGTTTAAGATTTATTAATCACGATGGATTATCAAATACAGTATGTGAATTAGGATTAATGGGAAGAAAAGTAATATGGAACGGGAATACACCTAATGCAATTAATTATGATAAAGATAATATAGAAGATATAATTATAAAAATAAAAAAAGAATATGATAATCGTTTTTCTAATAAATATTTAGATGTGGCTAAAAAAACCAAAGAATATTTAGATATAGGTGATTCTTTTTTATATATAAAACAAAAATATAATACTTAATGAGTATAACAATAACAAAAACAGCAGGTATTCCTATTAGAAGGGATGGTCAACAAAGCATAACTGTTGCTCTTGGTGGTATAGGGGGAGGAGGTTCTTATGGTGATACAGAAGGAAGTGTGAATGTCACATCACATGCTTCATTATCTAGTTTAACTTATGCTACCGCAGGACATACAGGTTTTGCTCCGTCAGCAAGTCCTACATTTACAGGAACGGTAACAATACCCACACCGTTTACGTTGGGGGCGGTATCAGTTACTACCACAGGCACACAATTAAATTATCTTAATACTTCAACAGGTGTTACGGGTACAGCTAAAGTGGTTCTTTCAGCTTCCCCTACATTTACAGGAACAGTTGGTGCCGCAGCTATTACAGCAACGGGAATTATAACTAGTTCTGCTTTTAGAGTAGCTTCGGGTACCACGCTTTCATATTTTAATGGAGGTAATGTAGGATTTGGAATTGAAGTTCCCACTGTTCCTGTACATATTAAGTCCAGTACCAACACATTATTAACGGTAGAAAGCACCGATACAATTTGTCGTATTAGGATAAGTGATGCAGTTGATGATTTCTATATTACATCTTGGAGTGGTATTATGGCTCTTGGCAATAGTACTACTTTGGCAAATAATGCAATTTTTATATTAGACGATGATAATGTAGGAATTAAAACCACAACACCGGGGGGTGCTTTCTGTGTCAATGGTGGTGTTCATATAGGTGGAGATACTGACGCAGGGGATGATAATCTTTGGATTGATGGTTTTGTGGGAAGTGAAGATTGGGTTTCAGAAACAACTGGATGGCATGGTACTTACGCCGGAGCTTTTGATTTTAGAAGTGTGTTTACTAATGAGCTTATTTGTAAGACCTTTATAGCAGATATTGATTTAGCATTATTGAGTGGTACAATGGTTAGTAAAAGCATCACACAAGTTTCAAGAGATTTTGTTATTCCCGCAGTTAATGCTACGGGCACATTATATGTTGAAGCAATTCCGGGATTTCCTACTTCTCAATGTTTTGAAGATAATGATTATATTCGTTTACAAGTTATTAATAGAACGGGTGGGGGATTAATTTGGGTTAGTGCTTATGGAACAGTAGCTTCATTTGTTAATGATGGTGCCGGGGAACAACACTATACATTCACAACTAAATATGCTGGTGCAACGGGTGCCGCAGAAGGTGAAACAGTATACGCAGGAGCAGGGGCACAGGATTTAGGTATATCTGGAAATGGATATATTCAATCTGAAGCTGGTTCTCATAGTTTATATACTCCATATATTCAAACGGTAACTTGGACTACTAATCCTTGGGCAGGAGGTAATCTCGAAGTTCGTACAAGAATGGGTAATTTAACTGGTGTTACTAATCAAACAGGTTTTGGATTAGTCACAAGAAAAGACAGTAATAATTATGTTACACAATGGTGGAATACTAGCGATGACTGGGGATTACGGGGTGTTGTTGGTAGTGAGGAAATGTTTAGTCTTGGTGATGTTAATCAAATCGCAGGCTGGACTTTTACTCAAGAATTATTATATAAAGAAATTACTGCGAATAGAATTTTAAGAATAAATGCTAGTGATGCTTCCTATACAGTAGGTTTTCAATTTTATAGGCATAATCCCGATATGTCTGATGGCGATGTAAAAATAGTTCAAATGGGGCAGTTATATACTGCTGGTAATGCTATAACAGGGGGAACGGATTACGGATTTCAGATTAAAACTTATCATACAAGTGGTGATACGTATAGAGATATAGTTTATCTTGGAGCAGATGCAAGAACTATTGCAGGATGGAATATTGATTCAACTACTATTTCAAAGAATAATGCTACTCTTTCTTCTACGGGTGTTCTAACATTAGGGACAGGGGATGATGTTGCTATTATATCTGCTGTAGATGCTACTTATAGAGTATGGATTGGCGATGCTACGGCTGCCGATGCTCCTTTTAGTGTCGCTAAAAATGGAGATGTATCTATTGGATCAGCTTCTACTTTACAAATGAAAGCGGTAACGGGAACAGGAATAGGAATATCTGGATTAGATATATATGAAGGGTTGTACAATGGTGACGGAACCGCTTATGGAACAGTGCATATAAATAAAAAAGGATATTTGGGAGGTTTAACAAAATATAGAAATACAATCATAGGTGATGGAAAATTTGCAAATATTCTTAAAACCACTGGAAGTACTAAATTAACAGAATTATTTGGTTCATTATATGTAACCGGAGGGTGCAGGTTAGATGATGATGTTGCTATTGGTGGAACTGGTGGAGCAGACACTAGTGCTGCTTTAGATATAAGAGGTCCTAAAGCATTAATTATTCCACGTATGGATGAAGATGCCAGAGATGATATAGATACAGCAGGTGCAGTGAATGGTATGTTAATATATAATACTGATACCACTTATATAAATATGTATGTAGGTGGTGCATGGCAAAAAGTAGCAATAGGATGATAAAAAAACTATTATATATTATATTAATTATTATATTATTTTCATGTGAAAAAGATGATTGTTATATATGTACAACTACATACACACATATTAAAAATAATGTGATATGGGAAACCTACGACACTAAAATTGTATGTCATAATTGGGATGTATATGATTATGTAATAGATAAAATATATTATAGTGATACTCTTAATATAGAATGTGATTGCAAAAAAATTATTAATTAAATTAAAATTAAGATTATGAAAGTTAAATTAGATGTTTTGGAACGTATTACCATGATTGGATTATTACCAAGCGAGGAAAATTATCTTACTTATAAGATGATAACAACTTTAAAAATGGAATTGAGTTTTTCACCTGCTGAGTGGAAGAAATGTGGAATGTCCTCTCTTCCTGATGGCAGGACACAATGGACAGACGGCAGACCAGTAAAAGTGGTTGAAGTGCCTGACGTTATTATGGATATGATTAAAGCAAAATTAGAATCTCTTGAAGCAAAGAAAAAAATCAATGCTGATAATGTTACATTGTATGAGCGTTTTATATTGGATAAAGTACTAACTAAAAAATAAATGTGATGGATGCTACAGAACGTGATGAAGTAAGAAAAATGATTGCGGGAGTTCTTGGTGGATGGCATAGTGATACCGTTCTTAGAGAGACTAACACAGAAAAAGCCCTCAACAAAATTGAAAATCATTTAGGAACGGTAAATGGCACTATTCTCAAGCATAATAAAGAACTTGAAGATGGTCGGTTAGCTATTAAAACCCACGTAATTGAGTGTCCTGTAGCAAAGGAAGTTAAAAACATTGATAAGAAAGTGAATGCCATAGTCACAATAAATAAAACTAGAGCCTTAGATGCCATAAAAGTAAGAGGAAACACAACTCTTTATTTAATGGCTATTGGAATTATTGTGTCTATTCTATTAGGGTGCGTTGGTATACTTAAGACAAATAAGGTTCAAACAACAACCTCTAATACTGATGATAAAGTAAATAATATTAACACACCAGTAAAAGACGTAAGAAGCGGTAAAATATATTTATATCCCGCTGGACTATTAATTGACTCATTACGTAAAATGGACTCATTAAAATATGAATTATGAAAATGATTATCAGTAGGGAATACCTACCAGAAGAAACAAAAGGGGCCTTATTCGTTGTGAAGGGGGCTAACAAGTTACTTGAGCTTATAAGTTTAGAGTTAGCTTGGAGAGACAACCAGAGAAATATTTCCTGTATTCCGGAAGGAGTATATGCTTGTAGGAAAGTTATACGTCCAAATGGAGATCATGCTATTTCTGTTACAAATGTCAAGGATAGAACATTTATTCTTATGCACATTGCTAATTTCGCTGCGGGAAAGAAAATTGATTTAGAGGGGTGTATTGCCCCCGGAATGTATTTTGATGATATTAATGGTGATGGTTACATTGATTCGGCACAAAGCACCCAAGCAATGAACATACTCATGGAAATACTTCCCAATAAATTTGAATTGCATATAATATAATTATGAGTGACCAGGGAAACCACACTTATCGGTTAATAAAAAGAAAAATTTTATTTGCGGCTTTAGAAAAGTATGGAAAAGATACACCGTCTAATGCTATTGCAAAAATATTATATAGAGACTATCCTGAGTTTTTTACAAGTAAGGAAATGGCTCGCGGACATATAAGATTATATAGAGGAAAATCTGGGAAAGACCACAGAAATACAATAGTAACAACAAAATACTATAAAAATGAAAAAGTTTAATTGGCCGGAAACATTTGAAGAAAGTTACACGGACTATCATCTACCAAAAGGACTTAAAAACACATTGGTCCTTGCTGACGTTCATATTCCATACCATCATCCGGCAGCACTTGATGAGGCTATAAATTATGGTATAATTAAAAATGTAGATAGCATTTTGCTTAACGGGGATATTATTGACTGTTATATGTTAAGTGAGTACGACCCCGATCCTAGAAATAGAAACTTTGGGGAGGAGGTATTGTCATTCGAACACTTCATAAAAACACTTAAAAAAGCTCTTCCCGAAGCTAAATTATTCTATAAAATAGGGAATCACGAAGAACGATATGAGAGAATAATGATTTCAAGGAGTGCAGAATTCCTTGGAATACCTCATTTTGAATTTGAAAATGTGCTTAAATGTAAAGAATTAGGGGTAGAGGTAATAAAAGATCAAAGAGTTATTTATGTAGGTAAATTACCGGTTGTTCACGGACACGAAGTAAAAATGATGGCCATAAATGTTAATCCGGCACGAACATTGTTTTTAAAAACGCACGTATCTGCACTTTGTTCCCATCTACACAGGACATCACATCATACAGAATCAAGTTTAAGAGAAGATATTAGTTGCTGGTCAACGGGACATTTGGGGGACCCTCACCCCAAATACGCCCGTATTAATAAATGGAACCACGGAATTGCTAGAATAGAAAAGAATAGTGATGGGGATTTTGAAGTCATTAATTTTCCTTTAACGGGAAATAAACTTTATAAATTATGAAAAACCTAAAGCTTTATTTATATGGTGCGGTGATTGTTATATTTATCTCCGCAATTGTTACAACTAATATCCTTATTAGGAAAAATAAAATCCTGAAAGCAGAAGTTGAACGAGTGCAGACTAATTATCGAATAGCACAAGATTCTGTAAAGCTTATATTAGGTAAAGATAGTATCAATGCCTCAAGACTCGAAGCACAACAATTAACTATTAATGAATTAAAATCTTATTATAGTTCATTAGTTGATGACGTAAAAGATATGAAGATTCAGTTAAGAAAAGTAACAGGCATTACTTCATTTGCAACTGAGACTACTAATAACATCAATACATTTTTTAAAGATAGCGTCAGGGTTGATTCTGTGCACATACAGACACTATCTTATTCCGATAAGTGGATTGACTTACAAATAGTAAAGGAGGGCTTAGAGACACTTATAACAACTAAAACAAGGGATTCATTGATTCAGGTAGTTCATTGGGACAGGACGGGTAAATTCTGGCCTACTAAATTTTTAACTAAGAAAGTATTTTACCAGGACATAAAAAGTATGAATCCGAATTCAAAAATAACATATGCAAAGTGGATAACTCCGATTAAAAATTAAACAACTCTCTCAAAATACAAACCATTTTTAGTTTTCTTATGTGACTTTAAGTGGTGTGTTATTGTTCTGTATGGAACATCCGTGGCAATAGAAGCTTGTTTAATAGTAGGAAATTGAGCTATTCTGGTTCCATCACTATCACGTACAATTAAAGGAGTGTTTTTAGCACTGAACTTATCGTATACATATTGTGTTCCTGCATCAAATCCCACGGCATACATCATAGCTATATATTTCCTAACAAACCCTTGAAATTCAGGTGGGATTTGCTCTTCATACTTTACGGTGAGCATCATTGTCTTTATGGAAATGTCTTGGTTCATTTATTTATCATGTTTTTCCATTTTGGCCCGTTGTATTGGGTGAGCTAAGAAGTCAGTTGTGCGTTCACGTAATTTGTCTGAGTGTTCTTTGTTGTAACAAGGATAGTCTTCTATGTGTTCGGGTTCTGCTCTGCTTGATTCAAGTTCACCACAATCAACACCTATACACGTTTTAGATTTTATCTTGGAATTATAACAGAGATTCCTTCCCTGACATTCATCAAAATGCTTGCACTCCCAATGATAACACTCTTTTTGCACATTATCATCAGCCATGTTAGTATCATCCTGTTCGGGTTGGGGTTGCTTTTTAAGAAAACTAATATCATCAGGTTCTACATTAGTTAAATCAACTAACCCAAATTCATCTTCCTTCCCATCTGGTGCTAGTTTTGAGACAATGTCATGTGCAATATTTTTAATATTAGATATGTTATATACCCAAAACCCATTATCGTTTATTATCTCAATATGACTTCTGTATTTTTCTAATATTTCTATTACCTTTTTGTAATATTCTGTTTTCATAATTAATTTATTTTACTGATTCCTTTTTTTATTGAAACTTCAAATATCTTATCTGCTGATTCTGTTAAAGCATTTTCGTGTGTGACTACGATAAATTGAATTCCAAGCTTTTGCGATATTTCTTTAATCATTACACTTGCCTGTTCCTGATAATTCTTACTTAGAAATCTAAACGGCTCATCAAGAATAATCGTGTTCCTAGTATGAGGGACGTTCATACTCCATGAAGCAATTCGTAAAGCGAAAGCTGCCACATCTATTGCGCCCACACCACTAGCCTCAATAGGATCTATTTCCATCTCATCCCGTACAAAAGTCAGGTCACATTCTGTTTTATTCCTTCTCTGCACAAAATTTAATTTGAGTTCATAAGGCTTTGGGAATACAGCTTCAAGAGCAAGTGATACAATATCCTCAATGTGGAATTTAAGTTTGGTCTGCGTTTCAAGTCCCACAATTCGTATCACTTCTTTAGCTTTCTCATGCAGGTGCAGGGAGCGTTTTGCTTCCTTAAATTCCTGCTTGACTTCTATTAAAGATTTCCGGACCTGAATTTTCTGTCCTTTAAGACGCTCTAAATTATTCCTTAGTTGGGATACGGCTGTCATTTTTAGGATTATAAACGGTTATAGTGTATGTTGAAGTTCCTGTGGCTATTCCTTGTGTATAAGTATATGATTCAAATACATTTGGTAGGTCTTTTATATTATCAACAGAAGCATCAATAAGTTCAACATCTGGATTTGATAATACATTGATTATTGCTAATTTTAATTTGTGCTGTCCTTTCATAACTATTCTACATTATATTTTTCCTGCAGGTCTGTCACACCCTTTTCAATCTTATCTTCTATATCCTCAATTTCGGCACCCATTGTTTTGAGTTTCTTCTGAGCTTCTTCCACAGTTTTACATCCCCAATC
>Ga0307928_10003140_pt1 | contig 12631 bp, 12 predicted proteins | sample AceLakmetagen232_FD_201815 | JGI IMG/M metagenome (GOLD analysis project Ga0307928, IMG submission 201815) | Saline water microbial communities from Ace Lake, Antarctica - #232 | ecosystem: Environmental > Aquatic > Non-marine Saline and Alkaline > Saline | place: Antarctica: Ace Lake... | reverse complement strand
ACCAACGGCTTGAAAGAATGTCACCAGTGAACTTAATGTTCCAGAAGGTGTAATGCTTCCAGCACCAGTAAGTATTTTAGTTAGCCTATTTAAGGCACCACTTATAGCCACAGAACCAGCACCAACTGCTAACATGATTTTGTTTGTTAATGCTCCAGCGATTGTAACTGCACCCTGTCCTGTAGAAATACTTATTAAGCGGTTTAATGCACCGGCTATTGCAGTAGCACCATCACCAACTCCAATACTTATTACCCTACCCAATGTCGCAGATATTGCAACTGCCCCTCCACCAACATTAATGAAGTAGGCGAAAACGGCACTCAATGCACCAGACGGGGTTATCGCACCAGCACCAGTCGCTATAGAGGTCAGTCTGTTTAATACTCCACTTATGGCCACTGCACCAGCACCCGTAGAGATGCTTATTGCTCTACCCAATGCCCCAGTAATAGCCACGCTTCCACTACCCATCGCTATATTTATGTTTCTGCCTAGTGTACCAGCAATCGCTACAGCCCCTGCACCAGCGCTTATAGAGGTTTTGAGACCAAGCGACCCAGCTATGGAAGTTGCGCCACCGCCTACAGATTGTAAGGTCGGACCACCTGCTGTTTCACCAGTAGCGTAGAGACTTCCATCAACACCAGCTAACAGTGAAAATGCATAATTAGTGCATGGGATAGCATCTGTGGAGTATTTGTACCAGAAACCACTTCCTGTTGTGTAATCAATCGATAATGTGCCACTTGTCGTATGGTATCCAGCATAATCGCCTGTTTCCACATCAGTTGAAAGCCCCGTAAAAGTCAGTTTTCTACCATATGCTCCATTTCCTAAAGTCTCAGTATCCCTGGTTGATAAATTATTCCCTGAAACCACAAAGAAGGTAGCTACCTCAATCCCTACAGGGTTGCTACCTTGAGCCTCAAAGTAAAGTTCCCATGTATCAAGAACACCACTATCATTTGCTGGATTCCCTACATTTACACCAGTCGAGCCGCCTGCTTGATTGTAAGCTCGATTACTCGCAGCCATTCCAACATCAATATCAGTAGATGGAAACTCTTTACCATCAAGACTTATAGGCTTACTTTCAATGCCAGTTATCAACGCCAGTCTACTATCAACCTGCGTTTTTAGATTAAGATATTCAGTAGTTTCTAACGTCTTGGAATAACGAACTGGTCTGATGCGTTTCTCTACAGCAAAGCCATGCCTCATTCCGCCTTGAACTTTATCCCACTCGTTCTGAAATGCCGTGTAGAAGTTGGGCAAATGGAAGTCCATTTCCTTTTGGATTTCAGCGTCAGTAACATTCGGGTCAGCATAGAAGATATGGGAATGAAACGGCGTTAACTGCCAGACAAGAGGTAGTTTACTAAACCATCTATCGTATGCTTTCTGGTCAATAGGAGAACCATCAACATCTACTTTCCTAGGATAACCCCCATCAGGAATAACAGGTACTTGAATATACCTGTCATGATAACGTGGGTCATCTTCTTCAAGAAAGAAGTCTATCCTGAGTTGTAGGTTGCCGTGTCGTTCACAGCAACCCGTTTTATTTATCTTAGCGTATGGCATTAATTAACCACCAGCAGTAAAGGTTATTGTGAAATCTTTAGTTACTTCGTTTACTTCATTCATATGTTCACCCACCCATAATCTAGCTAGATAATCGGTTAAAGACCTGTGGCATTTTTGTGACATAACTGTTAAGTTCTCAATCCTATTATCTAACTTATTCCAATTATTGTGATGCACTACTTCGGTTTTCTTTAGAGTGCGACCAAGTGCTTGCTCAACTATGAGGCGGTGTTCAAAGACTGATTTGCAATTATGCTGGATTTTTCTATATCCTTGCTGGCAGATAAAGCCATTACTCTTTCGGTCTAGTCTGGCACATTTCCAAGAACAGTATATTCTATTCTTACCTGCCCCGCTTTTCACCTCAAAGGATACACCACACTTTTGACAGATTTTTGTTACCCAATGGGTGCCGCCATCATACCGCTTGCCGATATGGCTTTGCCTTGCCTTCTCTTTTGCCTCTGCCGTTGGTTTATAGGCACCTTTTAGTCCTTTATTCCACGGTTCTCTCCCTTTCTTGAACTCCGTAGAGGTTGATGGATGCTCCCCATTCTTGAAAGTAGTTTCACTTCTCGGCATTGTATTATCCTCCTGCTATCCTTATAATAACAGTATAACACAATCAAGTAGTATTGGCAATACTATCCCCCCGCCGTGAAGGAAATTGTGAACGTGAATTGTATCTGGTTTGTGGCCACGACTGTGATTGCACCAAACTTTGTTCTGTCCATTAAAATACCACCAGCGGCAATATTGAATAAGCCGTGCTCCGTGATAGCAAAGCCGCCAGCGTAAGTATTGGTAGCCACACTCTCATAGATGTTATGGGCATTTTCAGCCTGAGTCCCGATGTCCCTTGCCTCCCCACAAGCCGTACCGAGAGTAGTATCATCAATAGCTTCAACACCAACACCAGTGCCACTATCGTGAAACTTGAAGTCACCAAAGGCGGCAACCTCCGTAATTAGGTTATCTACGATGTAATCAACAAAAGCCGTAGTCACAACGTGACCTCTTACACATCTGTCGTCACCAGTGAACACATAAAGTCCAGAATTAGGGTCGATTACTTTCTTACGAGCTGTTAGGCAAGTATTGAAATTAATCTTGCCCATTCCAAAGCCACCAAAATTCTTACCCCTCTTGTTGATATAGTTAGCCAGAAATTTATCTATTAAATTCATTTTTAACCTCTTGCATCCTTGCTTGTCCATCTCGCTTCTTTGCGAGCGGCCGCCCTAAATAGTTTCTTCATATCTAGTGGCCGCATAAAAATATACTTTTCTACCCAGTCTTGGCACTCCTTGAACCCCCTTTTGCCTCTGAATTGGCGTGGCGCTTCGGGGTACCGGGGAAAAGGAAACTTTAAAGGGGTAACCAGAAAACATAAAATAAGAATCGTCAAGAGAATAAGAAACACTTCACACCTCCTTGTGTGGGCGCCTGGGCGCCGTTTCTGGGGCTTTATATAACTGAGTGGCGGGTTTGCTTATGGTGCCGAATTTATGACGTCTGTCAGGAATCCCGCCATGTGTGAAGATACCTTGCCACCACCGCCAAGAATAGCGCGAATTTTTATATCCGACTGAGATGGGAAACCAGTAGTCATTGCTAAAGGTACATCTTCACCGACTACACCTCCAAAATAGGCGTATCTCTTAGCTCCGACTATCCATGGTTTTAAGTTACCAGCTCTAAACATAACTCGGTATTCCTGAGCTACAAGAGCGCTGCAACTTAAAACCCAGCGTGTTATCCAAAGCCTTTTCTTAGCCGGTACGGTTATCAGTGAGTGTTGATTCCTGCCTTCTCCTACTACTATAACATCCCAGACTTGACCTCCACCTACTGCTTGGCAAGCTATTTGTCCAGCGTTAGTTAAGCCAGTACCACAGGTCATAACTTGTAAATCAAGAACTCGCATGAATAACTGGGTGCCTACTACGGCAACTGCCCCTGTTAAGGTTAAAATTTCCGTAACCCAGGCATAGTTTCCATCCAGTCCCCCAACCTTTACAGTCAAGGCACCAGTTCCAGCAACGTCGTCGTTACCAGAGTTAGATACCAGCTCAATGGCAGCGGCCGCAGTTTGAAGTGGCATATCTGCTACAGCCGCACCGTTATAGTAAATATCACCCTCGTCAGCTTGGGCAAAAGTTACTGAGCCATTCTCTCGCATAACGTCGTTTCCTTGGCCATTAATGCCAAGTAAGTTTTTAAGAATATCAGGACTATTTGGTAACATAGCGCCTCCAAAAATTAAAAGTTACTGCCGAGGAAAAGGAGAACTAAACCTCAGCAGTAACCGGGTCCCCGTTATTTAGCTGACCAGCCCGCCAGCATAGGTACCTCTCCAGTCCATTTTGGAGGTACCGAAGCACTGGCGCACGCGGTAGAAAACGTTGTCAGTGGCAAAGTCCCCGGAGAACGGCGAAACAGCTCCGCCGCCAATAGTAACCTTGTCGGATGCCTTCATAACGATTTCCGGGCGTTCGTGGCCGTTGAGATAGCCGTATTGTACGGCTGCGATGGAATTGGGGTCGGCAAACAGGTACCACGCAGTATCGCCGTTGGTGGGGTCGCAGATAGGCAGCCAAGGCTCCACGATGAGCTTAAGCCCAAGCTCGGCAATGACGTTTTTCATGGGGTAAGCAGTGGCCGCAACGTCGGTGTCACCGGATTGCGTGTACTGCTTCATTACTGACGTCAGCATTTCCCTGGCGGGAATTTCCAGGAGCGGAGGCACCACCAGGTACACTGGTTTATTCCGGATCGGATTCCCGGCACGGTCTCTGAAGCTTGCCATTGCCTGGTAGCCAGTAGCAAGGTTGGCCAGGGTCAAGAGGTTAACGCTGCCGTTGACTTCGTTGGCAGTTGCTTTATCGTATAGCTCCCCGGCGCCATCAACACCATGCGTGCCGTCGTCGTCAGCGTAGGTATCAACGAATCGGAAGTTCTCCATGTTCAGGGTAGACTCCGCAAATCGTTCAGGGGTATCGCCCAGGGCATTCAGGTCGTCGTTGATTAATGATTCCCATGAAATATCGAACTGCTTACCGTATTTGTAAACAGTAAGCGCGTAGCGGTTTTCACCGCGGTCAGAGGTCAGGTACTCGCCCTTTTGCGCCACGCGCTCCAGGCGTTCGTTTCCACCGGACATAGCGAAGGCGTATTTACCCACCTGCGGGTGAATCCGGTTCACGATCTGCTTAAGGCCGATGTTTTTCCACAGCGGAGGTACCGCAGTGTATTTCTTAATCACTCGGCGGTCAAGAACGTCCCCAAATAGTTGCGGAAAATCTGAAGTCGTCATGGCCTCCTGAAGCAGAAAGATATGGCGATGGGAAGGCATCCTGGCGGTATTGTGTATCAGGGAGATGGCTTCGGCTAATCTCTGATCATAGCCGGGGCTTCTGCGCATATCCTTTACAGCGTAGAATCCTTTAGCTTCTTCTAGGACTTGATCCATAAGTTCAGGCATTAAAAATATCCTCCTATGATTATTTTTACCCTGTGATGAATTTTGCCAGAGCCATTACTACATAAGGCTCTATCTCGAAACTTGGAGGCAGTTTCACAGGTTTAAATACTACCTCCACAGTGCCAAGCATCAATTCTCCGTATTCCTCGGAAAACTTGGGGAAATTCTCATCCTCCGGCTTTATTTCAAATTGACCAGTCTTTTCGTTTTTCTTTCCGTGGGTTTTAATCAGACCGTCAACCACCTTCTGGATGGGGATTAGCTTTTCGTTTAGCTTCTGGACCATACGGGCCACTTCCAAGCTAGTCTTAACTGGAAGTTTGTGCGTCAGTAGTTCCTCCATCGGTTTGCAAGAATTGAATATTTCGGCGTTTGTTAGTTCCACGTTATTTCTCCTTTTTTATTTGGTTTCTTTAGCTCTATTCGTAGAGTCTGATTTTACGGTCAACGGAATCACCGGCGAGTCTAACATTTATCTGAAAGTCAGAATTGGCAGTGTTATCGGTGTTATCCTCTAACATCATGCCTCCACCTTCAGCACCAGCGGCTGGGGTGATTTCCAGGAAGTAAGTCGCATTGGCCACAATGGCACCACCGTCGTACTTGATTAAAGAAGTAAAACCGAAGCCCAGGGCGGATTCGAATTCGATACCTACCATACCGATAGCTTTGGATTCAACCTTAATGGCTGCCAGAGCGTTTTCGGATTCCTGAAGAATATAAATGCCATAGTCGGGGAATGAAGTTACGCCGCCACCCTGTATAACGTGAATACCGGCAGCTTTACCGGAATTATCGTGTTCAATACCGTTCATGTAAACGAACACGCCGTTTATCCAGCCATTTTCTGCTGGGAAGGTTCCGGTAATTATAGAACCGAGAGACTGATTCATGGTAAAGAAACCCGCGCTAATCTGGTCACCAAGCGTAACAGTTTTACCGGCGTTGTTTAGGTAAACCTGGCCACTGATTCCAAGAACCTGATTAATGGTTAAGTCAGCCGCAACTGCGGGTGTGATATAACCAAGAGCGTGAATACCAACCATGTTTTGAACGTCATGCTTAATATCCTGACGGGAGTAGATATTATAGACGCCTCCAGCCGTGATATCGTCAGTGGTTAGCATGTGAATCCGTTTGGCACTGATATAGTCGGTCAGAACACCGACGGTGAATACCATGGATTTAAGATTGCTGCCGTCAATCCCCCAGGCAATGGGATTTGTGGTCGTGCCTTGCACGTGGTCGATGCCTTTACTTCCGGTCATCTTCGGGAAGGCGTGGACCTTGACAGCGATTGCGCCAGTTTCACCGGAGGCAACGATACCATAGGCGGTTCCGAATGGGACATTCGTTACTGTGTTGCTGATTTTGCTCAGTACGGCAGTGGTGATATTGATATAGATAAGGTCACCGCCAGCAACTGCGACGTTTCCGTCGTCGTCTGCGGCTACCACGTCGAGATTCCACATGCCTTCGGTATCGATGGCTATTTCGTCAGACGCAGCAGCGGCATCAGAAAAGGCTACGCCCACAATCATGGGCATTCCAGTAGCAGATACAACGGGGTCTTTACCGTCGACGAACCCGTCCGTGTGGCTGGGGTGGATTAACTCAGATTCCAGAAGGGTAACGTGTCGTGCTTCGCCCGTTGAGGTGATTTCCTTCCCGGGGTCTTTTGCGTCTTGTACGGGATAAACTCCATAAGCTGGACTCATTTTTTAAATCCTCCTAATAAATTAATTACTGGTTACTCAGGTTAGACGTTCACCATTTGCTGCAGTTCAGCTTCGGTGGAGTCCGGATAGGCGGCTTTCATGGATTCGTAGAGCGCCTTTTTCCCGTCAGCGTCATCGGTTTTCTTGGGGCCCAGGCCTTTGACCTCTGCCGATTCCTGCAATGATAGGACGTAGGCTTTTTCCGCCGTGATAGCGGCTTCGAGACCGTCAGTGGATTCACAGGCAGAGAAGGCGGCAGTTATCTTTTCCTTGGCCACCTTGGGAAGCTCCGCGGCGTCCAGGACCTTGGCGACTTCGACTTGCACCGCAGCCACTTTTTCAGCCTTGGCCGCAGCAGTTGCCGTAGCATCCGCAGCTTCAGTCATGGCAGTCACCTTTTCGGTCAGTGCCTTGTTCTCTGCGGTTAATTGGGTTACTTGTTCCTCTAGTGTCATTTTGAGTTTAACCTCCTTGTTAATTTGCTCTGTGGTTTCTTTGAGAATAGCCTCCACAATATCAGGCCGGCGTTCCTTGAGTGTGTCAAGGGATACCAAGTCAACATCGAAAGGCTGGAAGGCTTCATAAAACGTTACCCTACCGTGGGCGCCGGGCTCCGTCACGAAGTCGACTGAGCGTGCCTGAGTTATACTTTCAATCACCAGCGTTTTCGTATTCTCTATGGTATCCTCAAAAGCATTCCCCACCGCATTGATCGATATACCCATTTCACTGAGTAGTTTCTTACCTTTGAGTAGTGATAGCTTCTCCATCAACCACGATTCAACTATTTCCGCGACTCCAGTGATAACTCCGGTGCTTTCGTCAACCGTGACGTCTTTAAGAACTGCGACCCAGCCGTCTGATTTTATCGACCTTTCCGGCATGGCTTTGCGCTCTTCGGCAGTAGGATGGTCGGCATACATTTTGACGCCCTCAAAGACCTTATAGTCTCTGATAAGCACTTCCTTGGGGTAGTACCTGGTTTTCCCGTAATTAAAGCCTGGACTGATAACGGTTACGACTGCCCGGCCTTTTTCCAGTACGGCTTCTGTTAGCGGCACGAAGTCGGTCAGCGGGTGCGGGGTAAGCGATTCTCTAACCGATGCAGGGATGCCGTCAGCCGTGATTCCTTTTCGAATAAAGCCCCTCCTTATCATTCGTTTAATATAAGGCAATTCCTCTTCTGGCAGGTCCAGCTTTACACCGCGTAACCCGCCCTCGCTTAGATAGGCTGCCGCTTCCTTAAGCTCGGCCTTGCTGGTCAGCCTCAGTCGCCATGTGGCCGGGCTGGCGGTGTCTGGTGTATAGGCGTAGGCGGAGGCAGGGAACTTGTCTTTATCCACGGCCTCGGTTAGCAGCAGTTCGCCGTGCAGCAAAGCCAGTTTTTCCATGGCCTCTTCAATCTTTTTCTCGTCTTCAATCTCTGAGGATAGAAGCTCCAGGCAGAGGGCAAGTATTCCCCGTACGCGCTTGGAGTCAGTTATTGAATTGCGTTTTCCAGCCTCCACCATGTAGGCTGAATACTTATCCTGTAGAGCTTCCAGGTTTATCGTCATCCTTCTTTACCTCCTTGAGTTCTCTTTAATTAAATAACGGCTTACCAGGCAACCTGCCCGGTGCTATGGCGCAGGTGCAGTTCTTTACGACAACCCCGTTGGCGATGTATAATGATTCTAAAGACTGGAGGTTGAAAACATGGTCGCTAAAATAATAATTCCTAACCTCGACAATCTCATCAGCCGTTATGAAGCTAGCGAATCTATCCTGAAACTGTCGCGCGAGTTCGGCATTGACAGAGGCGTCATCAAGCGCAACCTGATTAAGGCTGGTATCACGCCTCGTACTGACAGCGAGGCCACCCTGATTAGAATGAACAGGCTCTCCCCTATTGAAAGGAAGGCTATCACGGCAAACGCCAACACTGCTGCCAGAGGGCGTAAATGCTCTATCGCTGAACGTGTTAAGAAGGCTAACACCAGGGAAATGAAGCAAATCGGTATCTCCCCCGCGGAGCTGCTTCTTGCGGATATGCTTAGAGCCCGTGGAGTCGTCGATATAACCCTCCAAAAGGCTGTCGGGGTATATAATATTGACATCGCCATCGAATCGTCCCGCATCGCCGTGGAAATCTACGGGGGATACTTTCACACTTGTAAGCGCCATGCCAGGCGAGAGCATGAGAGAGTCCCATATATCCTCAATGCGGGATGGCACCTGCTGATAATCTGGGTTCATGGAATAAAGCATCCCCTCTCTGAAAGAACTGCAAACTACGTTACTGCCTTCTCTCAATCTCTCAGCGGGAATGAATCCGGTCGGCGTGAGTATAGGATGATTTGGGGTGACTGTGAGCCTGTCACCACGCCTTGTATGCAACTCTACAACCATACCTGAATAATGAGCACGGGTCATTAATTGCATACCGAGTGGGCTCACCATAGTTCCGGGCAATACACAACCGGGGTGGATTGTATCTTGCGGATTAGGGAATTCGTCCTTTACCGGAATAACGCCGACTGAGGAGTTAGCGATACATTTCTCGCAGTTCCCTTCGACACCTCCGGCGCCCAGCACCCAGCTTTTACCCTCAATTCCCATAGCCTCCATGTTATCCTGGTTGGCTTGGAAGAGGGCGTTGCGTGTCTCGGTGCGTGCTATCAGGCTTGCCCGATACTTTGTCATATCCGTAAACTCAGTACGGATTGCTCTGGAAATGCCTGGTATGCCCTTCTTGGTTTTAATACCGTCTGCAATGATCCGTGACAGACGTTTCTGCGTGGTTTGATTCATCTTGGTTACCAGGTATGCAGCCCTCTTTTTAGTGTAAGCTACCGCCTCGGCATAAGGAGGTCCTTCGAAGGCAATCGGGAAGCCTCGCTTGGTTTTGCCCCAAGTTATCATTTCAGCAGTTCCGGAGAGATAAATCTTCAGCGTATTAGTGGTGGCTATACCTTTCAGCGCCTCGCTTGTGGCTTTCAGAAACGGTGCTAAGAAGGCCTCCGATTCCGACTCTAATGACTCCTCCATGTGGGTGTTATAAAACCCCGTCAGGCGCGAATAAGGGAAAGCCAGCGAAAGACCGTTAAAGTATTTCACCAGCTCCTTCTCGTACATTTTGGCAAAGCGCCGATTAATTACGCTATTTGGGTCTGCGGGTACGGCGTTTTCGAGTAGTCTTATTAGGTCGTTTAGTATCTTCACTCTTCACCATTGAGAATTTGCATTCTTTAATAATGGGATATTGACCGTCTTCTCTGTGGTAATAAGGCTCAATGCAGATTAGCCCGTCGAATCTGGTGTCTCTGGTCTTCCCGGTGCCTTTGCAGGCATTGCAGTATGCCATGTGTAGACCGTGATTCCTCTCCAGGAATCCTTTACCTCCGCACGTTTCACATATCATCTTATTTCTCCTTTTTTACAGCCCAGAATACCGAGTTCCAGGTAATTCCGTCAGGTGAGCTACTAAGTCCTGGTGACCATGCCTTTGCCTGCCCGTTTGCTGCGTAGACCGTACCTTCGTGTACCCAATAGGCGCCGTTGGTATCAACCATGACAGCGATGCCGCCATCCAGTGGGCCAGCCTCTATTTGAGAGTCATAGAAATACAAGTCTATTTCATTCTCTACAAGTTGTATCTCTTCGTGGTACACGCCCTGCGCCGAGTGGGCCATGCCCATGCAGGCAGCGATAATAACGGCAATAAAAAATAATGACAGCAGGTACCCCTTTTTCTTTCTCTTTTTCATTTTCCTTCTCCTTTTAATTGAATACAGGCTAGGGCACTTCCCCCTAGACGGTGGTAGGCATTACAGAGAAAGCCTTTAACCACCAACCATTCTCATCTCGCTTGCGTCTATATACTTTCGCCACCTGTATTCAGTTTGATGTTTTTCTCCTTTTTATCGAACCACTTTTACTATTTCCCCTTCCCTTTGCTTTGAGGGGTAGCACAACCGCCCCTGCCTTTATTTGCTCGTACTCCTCCGCCACTCCCGTCTTTCTTAGGTATTCCGTTTGCGTTTGCCATGTTTTCCTCCAAACTATTTTTTTATCCCCATATCACCGAGTCGATATGATATCCTTCGGTGTTCAATTCCATAATAACGCCAGTCTGCGGCTCCAGCATAAACAGTTCGGCCTCATCCTCCGCGCTGTAGGCCAGGAAGATGTTAAAGGCGTGGTACCCCATTGGACTTGAGCCGATAGCGATGCCCATTCCGTTCACCTGGTACTTTTCAATGACGCGGCTGCAGGTTAGCATCGAGAAGTTATCGCAGTCGAATTTGTCAGTGGTGTATTTCGGCATATTAAGTAGCACGTCGTTGATTATCTTCTGCCAGTCCGGTCCGGAGTGATAGAAGTATTCGCCGTCCCAGAGGTGCGTGGGGTTGATTGACAGCCTTTGCAGTTTGCCTCCCAGCCATTCACCGGAGGTTGAGTATAGCTTGTATTTCGGGACCACTTGGATATTGCCCTGAACCTTTGACTTAAAGCACATGTTTAAACCTCCAGCTTCGTTATATCCCCGCGCTCGATAGCTTCCTTAAGCTTGTATAGCATTGATAAAAGGCTCTCGGCTCGCGCCTCTTTCGCATCCTCTGCGGCCTGCGCCTGGTCCCCTTCGTTTTTATCGGCGGCGGCTTTATCGTCCGCGGTCTTTGTTAGTTCCAGTTCCTTTTCGGCCTTTTCCAATTGCTCCATGACTTCGTTGACGTTATTCAGCCCCAGGAGTGTGATTGCAAGTTGCTTAACAGCCTGTATATCCTTCAGGCCAGGGATAACGTTGGTTATCTCGACCAGGGACTTGGCAGCCGCAGCGACGTCATCCGGTGCAATCGGAGGGAAGTCGCGGTCTACGAACTGCTTTTCTTCGGCTATACCGGCGGCAGTAAGAATGATACCGTCGATGACCTCAAAGGCATCTATCCATAGCTTCTGGTAGGCGCTAAACATCTTGACCATAGGTAATTCTACGGTCTTTGCCGTGGCAAAATTACCTATGGATATGTCACCATAGTATTGCTCGGAAATACCAACCGCGGCACAGACCTGCAGCCGGAGCATTCGGGCGTCCTGATAGGCGTTGGTGGCCCCGGTTTCCAGTTTCATTGCTTTGGTGTCGACGGCAGTATTCTCCAGCAGGTTCGAGCCTGGAGCTATCGCAACATCCTCCTGGACCCGCCTGACAGCCGCTACGGCTGCGCTACCGCCTTTTATCTTAGTGTGCCAAGCAAACTTAGCCACTGCCAACATGACGGCGATTCTGGCGCTTAGAAATTTAGTGTAATACTTTATCCAGTTAAGCGCCGGCAGTAATAATGGGTTGCCCCTTGCCGTCAGTGTATTGTTAACCAGATGGAATATGACCACGTTCTGGTCTGCATGAATAGCCATGCCGGATGAGCTGCGGGCGTCCTCGTTCTCTTCGTTTCGGTAGTCACGATAGAACGCCTGCCTGCGCGTTACATTAGTCCCGTCAACCTCGTCCCATTCGCGCAAGTAATAGAGGACTGATTCGGAGTCGCCGGGCTTGGTAATAATCTCGGTTATTTCCAGCGGGTCAATCCTCCGTATTTGAGGATTCTTACCCAGAAAGATAGCAAAGAATATCTCACCGTCAACCAGCAGCTTATTTGATGATTTGCGCTGCCCTTGGCTGGACGTGATGCCTTTGTTGCCGGAGTCGGCATAGAATGCCTCAAGCACCTTCTGGGCGGACTCTTCCTTTGCCTTCCACGTCATACCGGAGCCGAATGTATAATCAGTCCATAACCGGATTGACTGCTTGGCCAGCGGGTCCATATTCCAGTACCAGCGTGACCTGTTTACGTTAAGTACC
>Ga0307928_10003139_pt1 | contig 12634 bp, 10 predicted proteins | sample AceLakmetagen232_FD_201815 | JGI IMG/M metagenome (GOLD analysis project Ga0307928, IMG submission 201815) | Saline water microbial communities from Ace Lake, Antarctica - #232 | ecosystem: Environmental > Aquatic > Non-marine Saline and Alkaline > Saline | place: Antarctica: Ace Lake... | reverse complement strand
CAGTATTCAATGCCAGCGCATTTCTTGAATTCTGTTTCGGTTAAATCCATTACAAAGCCATCACCGTCAACATTTCTAGGGGTGTCTGAAACGGTTAGCTTTGTATTCCGCAATGTTTTGTGTTGGATTCGGTCCATTGAAATTACTCCTTAAACTGACTAGGGGACCGGGTTTCCCCGGCCCCCATTGCCAATTCAATTATCGCTTACACGCTGATATTCTTGATCCGTACCATAGCCGGGACGGGGCAGATCAGCGTACCGAACATCGCAAACGCGTAGGGCTGTAACAGATCGATGGCGGGCAGTTTGATCATGGTGTAGGGCATCATCTGACGCCATCTCAGGACTTCTTCGCTGTCCTGATACAGATAAGCATCGGAAGTGCCGGGGATTTCTTCATTATAGTCAACGAAGGTAGTATCTGAAACACCACCAGCGCACTTCACCTGACCAATCAGATACCAAACAGTACCGCCAAGCGTGGTGCGGTAGATGTTATAGAATGTGACATTAGTATTATCAGCGGCATCAATAGTAATCGTCACCTTTTCCGCAGCGGCAATCGTGGTAGCGCCAGAAGCAACAGGGATAGAGGCTCCAAGTGCATCTGCATTACCAATAGCTACAACCTTGTAGACATAATCGCCAGCATCAGCAGTCACAAACTTAGAAGCGGCATCGCCAGTGGCGGTTGCGCTATTAATTGTCGGAACAGCCGGGGCTGTGGCGTGAGTGGCAGCAGCGTGGGTCAGCTTCTTGCGTGACGGAGACAGGTAGTACGACCAGTCCATTTCGACCGCGCCAAGCTGTGTCAGTACGGACTGCACTGTTTGACCAGCCATATTCGGGGGCATTTGGCCCGGCATCTGGATCGATTTTACACGATCACCGTGTTCGTTGCTTATGCCAACGGATGTAGCAGACGAAACCCACAGTTTAGTCGGAAGGCGACCGAACACGTTGTCAACCACGTTTTCTTGCATTTCACCGATATCAGAAAGGCGTAACGGCTGATTGCGTCTATCAAGGGTCTGCCACGATTCATCGTTCTGACGGATGATCGATTTAAGGCCATCAATAGAATTGCTGTTGATGCTGGTATCACCATAGAACATAGCATGTTCAAGGCGAGTGGAAACGTGTGTAGAAGCATCGTTCATGGCCTTCTGCACCATATTGCCAATTCCGCCGACGGGATTGGAAACCATTTGGGCTTGCAGGGTCACGTTGCGCTTTTCACTAATCCAGCGCATTCTCTCGTAGGCACGCGCAAACTCCGAATCAATGTTCTGACCAGCAGATCCTTCATTCTGAAAGATGTCTGCGAATTCAGAACCAATACCGGTCTGTTTGGTGTACTCTACAACCGTGTTTTGCGTGGGCTGCGAATTCTTGTAGATTGTCGGGAAAAACTTTACCAGCTTATCCGTTTCAACCTGCATAAACAGTTGATCGACGATCTCCTGCTTGAACAACGGCGCAGCAGAACCAACGGAAGTGTAATCAGGAGTGGCCCCCGGAGTAGCTTCCATAGACTTCTGCATCATATCGTTCACTTGACGAAGATCGGGCATATTGGAGAAACTACCAGGTTCTTGACCCTGCATGTCCCATCCACCTTCGAATCCAAATACATTGAAATTAGACATTTTTAATATCCTCCGGTGTCACCACTAGTTATTAACTGCGGCAATAAAATCATTCAATTGCGCTTTGGTTCCTTTGAACCCAGAAAACGCGACCCTGTCGTACATGGACTTAAAGGTGGCTTTCGTGGCCGGATCAACCGCGCCGTCAAAAGCCTTCTTCATCGCGCCTGTAGCTTCGTCTATTGAAACCATGTCTTCGGCAACGACTTCATCGCCTGGTTTCGGCACAAGGGCGTTGATATTGGGAACATTCAACGCTTTGGACATTCCCGGCTGGCGCATGGCGTCAAGAAGTTTGCCCATATTGTCTGTGACCATAGTTTCAAGACTAGCCATCTTTCCACCAAGATCAGAAATCATGGTGTTATGGTTAGCTTGAACGTCAATGGACTTCGCCATGTTATCGCATACACTAGTAAGGGCTTCGTTCTGCGATTTGAAGGCTGTGTCAATGTCATTGATCTGTTCTGTGGAGAATGTAGCCACAACGCCATCTTTCGCCCAAGTTTCCTTAGCATCAGCCAGCGCCTTAACCATTTCGTCAGTGCATTCGCCAAGCGATTTTTCCATTACAGAAACAGCAGCTTCAACAAATTCAATCTCGAATTCGTTAGCCGCAGCAGCATCAGTGATCGACTTCTGCATAACGTCGGTCATGGCGTCCCAATCAGCCTTAATAATCTGCATTTTCATAGTATCTTTACCTCCGAGTGGGCTTTGTGAGCCGCTTCGCCCCACTACTGGCGTGTTATTTTTCAAAAGGGTAGCGGCTCCACCACCCACACCGGAAACGGTTGAATCATCAACCGATGTTCCAACATCTAATGCCTTAACCATAACATCAAAACTTTTTCGCATAGTCTTAATATAGGTTTCGGTATTCACGGGATTGCGCGTAATGGCACAGTTGCGTACCAATGCCTTCTTAATGATCTTCTTATCAAAACTTCTAGATTCAACCGGGCCGTATACAGATAAGCCAATAACGCCGGTATCGCCAGCGTCCTCAACGGCCATCATAAGACTATATAACTCACGGTTCTTGGGCGTATCGTAAAAGTATCCTTTTACATACAATGCACTGTGACCGTTATCTTGTTTAATAACTTTAGCTTCTGTTGGACGACCTAAACCGTCCTTAACTGCCTTCGAGTGACCATCATCAAACCAGCCGTGTTCCAGAAAATACGAAAGGTCCAACCCGTCCATTAATGTGCGCTCGCCCTGTTGGTCTAAAGATTCAGTTGCGGCGACACCATCAAACCACAATTTCTTGTCGTTTACCTTGCCATCGGTTGTTTCGACCCGTTGGGCCTTGAACATAAAGTCAACCGACTGAATATCTGGTCTGCTTTTTTTCTGACGATAAACCACAGCATGCCCCTACACAGGATAGTATACCTATATTTGAATGTACCTAGTTTGATAAGTTATGCAACTGAAGGTGTATCTTTTTGATACGGTATGTATATTTATTTCTTTCTGGCTAAGTTTCCAGCGTCGTCGAATTCATAATTATCCGGTACATAAATAAGGGAGCAAAAGCAATTGGGATGTACAACACCTAGCGTTGGCAGCCAATCGGCCTTTTTCTTGCCCACGTTGTCACCATTAGCCCGAAGTTCTGCCAGTTTGAATATCTTAGGTATGCCATTATCGTCAAGATACAGTAATTTGCACCACTTACACGCATTAGGATTAACCAACTTGGCAACCCTAGCGTCTGGGCCATAGTCACCCTGTATATCGTCAGCCGCGCCGTTTTCGTGTGCGTTCTGAAGTTCTGTACCGGCCACACGATCCCAATCTGTAATTACGTCGCCAGATTCTTGCCTTAGTTTGGTGGTTAGTGCATCAACACTCCACCGTTCTTTTATGGCGCGTGTGGTAGATTCACCGATGAAATTGCTTTGTTTGTCTGCGACGAATAGTTCATTGTCTACTTGTTGGATTCTGGCTATTACATGGCCAGCGGACCTTTCGGTAATAGTTCGAGTATATTGCCCCGCCCATTTCTTGGCGTATTTGATCGCGGCGTTTTCTGCATCAGATAGCGGTACTGGGTCACGCTTTATTTCAGTGTAGAATTCATCTAGCGAAAGATTCTCTACGTCTGTCCCCATTTGGGCTAATTTGCGCTGCATGTGACCGAATAGATAAGCATCAGCAATAGGGTCGATTAATGTAGCGGCCTGTTGCGTGATAACTCCGCTACGCACCAATTCTAATATTTCAGGATTATTCCCACCCATAGTTTCTGAGCCATAAGCTGAAATGCCCAAGTTAGTCCAATGCCCATTTACAATAGAACGAATTGTGTTCAATTCTTTCGTGTCTAGGGGTTTCACAGCAAATCCCCCTTGCCCAAACTAACGGACGTAAGGTTTCTTGAAATATCTTTTATCATAGCGTCATGTGTTTGTTCTGCTGCTGCTCGCATACGCTCTTTCAGTTCCCTAATAACCTTATACGGTGAGTCTTCTTTGGCTGATAAAATCTGTTCACGATCAACAGCCTTAGACATCTTGTCGTCATGTTCAGCACATTCACCACAATCACAATCGGTATCGCGAACAAACGCGCCTGATCTTTCAACAGCCCGCCTTACGGTGTTAATTAGTACGTCCGACTTTTCCCTTAATTCGCCGGGATAGGCTTCTTTAATGATTACTTTCATTTACCTTACACATCCTATCTACGCTATCGTATCCAACAAAAACCATGCCATCTCTATCATAATGAAAAGATTTTACCATACTATCCATACTAGGCGCACGCCAAACCTCACTTTGTCTTGAGTATGTGCCGTTATCATTATTCGTCCACTGGTCATCATCCAATCCGGCTCTATTGGCTTTTGTGAATTCAACCCTGATATGATCTAGTACGTCATCGGGAAGGGATTTTATGATATCGTCAGCCGATCCCATTAAAGGTTCTGCGAATGGAATAAAGCCCTGTACGCGCCCAATGCCACTACGAATGATAACGCCGTCAGAATGAATGTCCAATCTGGCATCATCAGGTGTGTCAATTTGAGACACTAGTTCTAACGCTTTCTTGACGGTATCAGGATTAGATAGTTTTCTTTCACCAACTACGGTCGTCGGTTCTTTGGTAACCTTTTCTTCCTTATCCTTCTTGATGGATTTACGGCTTTGCTGATCTTTTACCCACTTCTCGGTAACCTTGAATGGCTTTTTGTCTGTACCTTTTTCTTTACCCCATATAGGGCCGGTAGGTTTATTACCAACACCCAATTTCTGCTTAATCATATATTGACGATTGCCAACGGATACTTGAAATTGCTCGGCAGTAGCGCTATGGACCTTCTTGATGGTATTAGCCTCTTGTCTAAACCAATTCTTAACCTTCTGGCGTAGTTTCATTTTGCCAAAGTCAAAAGTGCGGTCTGCTTCACTTTTCTTTTTCTTAGGGGTTTTCTTTTTGGCCTTCTCTTTCTTTTCGTTGACCTTCTTTTCGTCGGATTCCTTTTTCTTCAATTCCTTAACTTGTTTGAGTTCATCGGTCTTAACGCGTTTTTCTTCTTCACGTTCTTTTTGTTTTTTTGCTCTAGTTTCTGTGGACACTTGGTTTTTTTCTTTTTGGGCGTCGGTCTTCAACCCAAACATGCTGTAGGCGGGCATTGCTTTACCGTACAACGCGGAAACAGCAGCCGTAAGCGTGTTGCCCATAGCTACAGGCTTGTTGTCCTTATCGAAAATTGTTATAACACCAGTCTCTTTGTCTTCGGTGGCGCTAATGGGCGATCTAACCTTATCGGTAGTAACCATTTTAGTGCCAGCTTCAGGAAGTCTGTTGTTGCGTGTTTTTGGCTTTTTGCCCGCAACGAACAACCCCGTCTTTTGATCAATCTTGGATTCTTTCTTGGTAGAAATCTTATCGGCCTTAGTTTTAGCGGGACCAGTTTGTTTATCTTTGGCTTGTTTTTTAATGCCAGCTTCGTTCTTTGCTGTAGTTTTAGTCTCCGAAACGCCTTGCTGTTCTTTGACGGCCCCTTTGTTGTCGGTGTCTTCATTGGAAGTCGTCATGCGGCGATACTGTTCTTCAGATATGTAAGTCTTTTTCTTTTTACCACCAACGGTCCTTTCGGAACCGACGATATACTTACCCCCCTTTGGGCCTTGTGCTATCGTAGGCATCTTACCTTTGCTCGCCATATCGTGATCTCCGCGATTTACAGATCAAAAATAAGACTCTTAGTTGTGGTATCTTCTACCACTTCCGTTTCTGTACCCACTTCTGGTAGATTCCAATCTTCACCATTGTCAACGGCAGCGTTTGGGTCAACTATATCGCCACCTTTAGCGGCCATCATTGCGGCGTTCTGTTCTTCTGCGCGCTTAGCGTTACGTTCGCCCATAAAGTCGGCATCACGGACGATATCTCCGCCTTCTATTGGCGGCATAGCAAACAGCTTTTCACGCGCTTCATTTACAGTCCAGACACCATTAGTAAGTTTAGTTGCCAATTCTGCCATATCCTGTGTATTCGTTTTGCTATCCAGTCCAACGAACTTGAATTCAAATCTACCCCAAGCCCGGTGTTCATTCCAATCACCATGTGGCGAAAGGATGTTTTTGTTCAGCATGTCTTCAATAACATCCAGTAGATCGGACAAACCCTTAGATTGTGAAGCCTTGATTTTGTCGTTAAAGTCGTTTGACTGTACGAATGATCCGCCCTCACCTTCACGGCCCATGTAAAAGCCGGTTTCTTCTAATGCGATCTGGAAGTTAGCAGCAACAAACTTCATGTTCATCAGTATCCATTCGTAATATCCCATATCACGATTAGAAAAGCCGTTGAATTGAAGCCATTTCATATCACCCCTTTCGGGTAAGTTAATGACAGGAAGTCTATGGGCGTTAACGTGTCCACTGGTCATAAAACGCAATTGGCGCACAAACGAAGCGAACTGATTTTCAGGAAGGCGTCCCGTGCCAACTAATACGCCAGCAGGACCGCCTTGCTGAAAGAATTTCTGATTGTAATCGTATGCCATTAGAATGTTCATAATGACACGGGAAACTAATAGTAATTCGGGGGAACCATATCCCCACGTTGATATATCTGAATCCACATTACGGACTAAGTACGCCATTTCATCAATCGAGAATCCAGCGACAACTTGACCGTGCAATACTTGAATATACGCGGCATCATACGGATTATACCCTAAGCGGGGATCTATCTTTGTTTTGAAAATAGTCCCACCGTCTACGGCTTGCCACGCTTCGGGCACGCCATTCTTACCCTTTCGTATTTCAGTACAGCCAGAATCTAGAATAAGTGAATCTTTGCCGATCTTCTTCAAATAGGTAACAAAGCTATCTCGCTTCAGTTTGTCCCATGCGGTATCACCAACGGTTCCACACGTTCTAAACCATTCGCTTATCTCGCTGGCAATCTTTGTATTTTCGTCAGACACTTCGTATTGTGGTTTAAGCTGAATCTGATATCCGTATTCCCCCGGCTTGACAGCAGGACGCCCGAATTTACCCAAGTGAGTGAGCATCGTCCTAATAATGGGAGAAACCCACGGAACGCGTGCAGCGCCCCTTAGAAGGGCCGCGCTGTACGCTTGCTTGCCATACGTTTCAAGATGCGGGGAAGTTGTAGTCATTAACTTAGGATCAGCCAAAAACGCCGACATAATATCTTCGTGCGCTTGGTTTAGAACTGACTGTTGACTGCCGGATAATTTATGATCCGATGAACTCTTACCACTAATGTCAGGTATAGAATCTATCGCTGTTTGAATCTCACCCTTACGATCTGCACGATTTTTCCAACTATCCCAAAATGGAGGCATTGTTTATTCTCCCATAAGGGTAGATGTAGTCCCAGAAATGATATCCCAAAGCGTTTTCTTCACAAAAGCTATGTATTCTTCAACGCCACCAAGTTCTTTCATGGCGCGGATGTGCAGACGTTCCTCCCAAATAAGTTTATCTATATGGTTTTCGCATTTGTCTTTTACAAATTCCTGTGGAAGATAAACCACCTTGACCAATTCATCTGAAACACGCGGAGCATCCCAATCAACTTTAGTTGGGTCTTTCGTATATTCACGGCATCTAGCGATTAGTCCTAATTCCACAAGCTGAAGCGACTCTTTGCGCGTCAAGTAATCATCAGAATCACAAGCCTTGATCATTTCGTCTTCAATATCATACAACCCGTTCTTTTCGAGTGACTTAGCTATTGTAGCCGATTCTGTGTTTGCGTCGTATCGCATTACAGCTTCAACGTAATCGGCAAATTCATCATCGCCACCCAAATCATCAATCATACCAACGTATTCTTTGTCTTCTATGATCTTCGCAGCAATTCTTTCGGCTAATTCTTTTGGACGTTCACCTTCTACTGGCGTTGCCCACGTGTATTCTTTGGGTACATCTTTGCCGTCCTTAGCACCAAGCCAACTATCATACGCGCCCAGAATAGTCTCCCTGCACGCCTTAACAAATCCGTTGTCGTCAAATTCAGATTCGTCGAATTCGGGTGCAACCTCTGTATCAGATATAGCTTTTTCTGTTATATCAGGTTTAGTTTCTTCTAGTTTATTATCAACGGGTTTAATTTCAGGTTCTTTTGGTGTAAAACGATAAACAGCCATTTACTTTCTCCTTTTACGGGGCGGTAAGCCATAATAGTCACGTTCCATATCTGGCATCTTAGCAATTTCATCCTCACTAAACATACCGACAGATGAGTTTCCTGTCAAATCAGCGATCTGTTCTTTGAATGAATTTAATTCACGATCCCTAAGTATATTCTGTTGTTTCTCTGTGCTGTTAATGATAGCGGCTATGTCAAACGAACCCTTGTCATTAATAGCATCCACTATATTTTCATCATAGCCAAAGTCTATCTGCATACAGCCGCTAGTAGATTCAGCTAGGGCGTGTAAGGCCAGTAGATAAGCCCACGCACCATCGGCATGACCGCCTGTGTTGCGAGTAGCACCATAAAGTATGTTACCGCTTGGCGAATAAGTGCGTTGAATAAGCGAAAGGTCATTTAGGATATCACCAGACACACCTAAGCCGCACTTTTCTGGGTCTTTAGTATAAATTGGAGCCGTTTCTTCTGGATCAACGTCTAGGTAGCCGTCACCGAACCCCGTTTCAATTTTTACCAAGCCCTTTTCCATTTTATTCAAAGCATTGGTAACGATTACATTTTTACTTTGCATTGAAAAAACAAACGGGATGAATTTACCCGGATATTTAGTACCCAAACTTTCAGCCATTTGAGTACCCAAGCCAGTTGCATCACAAGCAAGAGACTGTACATAGGGTAAGCGTAAAATTCTTTCTAAATAGGCTTCCTGTTGCGGTAAGGGCATATCGCTAATCTTCTCTGCTGCGACAACTTGAACGTGTCCTGCGGGATATTCGGTGGCCCACACGATGGCTGTTTTATCGTTTGTTCTGCCTAAGTCAACGCCGACAAAGAATTGCTGCAACGAACCGTCGGAACCAGCGCGACCACGGACAGGGGCTTTCTCTATCTGTAACTTGGCGCATTTTTCCAGTAACGTATAATTGAATGGGTTAGTCGTTGCCGCCTTAAAGGAATTCATGTATTCTTGATCGAACATCCACGGGTCGGTGTTCATTCTAATAATATCAACATCAGCGGGAAGCCCCTGAGCCACGGCCTCTACGATGTTTGTACTGTGTAGTGCGAATGTTTTGAATCTCTGGCGGGTCATTATTTCCCAGAACAAACCACGGGCGCCCCAAGCTGAAGAAAATAGGCGCATGGATCGAACGTGCCGTAAGATTGGGAAAACAGCAGCCCACATCTCCTCGTCATTAAGGGTTTTGGCGGTTTCGTCCCAAAACACGTTAGCAGAGTAACTTGCCATAGTACGAGCATTATTGGGACGCACAATAATGCGGCTTCCATTAAATAGCAGAATTTGTTCGGCGGTTGGTGGTTTGTGGAATATAGATTCGCCCGTAACAGCCACCTTCATTCTATCTATAGGTCTAAGCGCACCAGCAACCATTTTAAGTAATTCTTTGGCCTGATTCTCAGCACCCGCCGTTAAGATAAAATCATCTTTCTTGTTTAAGGCCATTATGCCGCATTCCCATCCAGCGGTATATGATTTGCCGCTACCACGCGCCCATAATGACGCTTTCATTCTAGCAAAGTTTTGAATGTACTCCCACTGAAACGGATAAAGGGAACCTTGTACGAGATTATAGATAGCGGTAGATAGTTGTTGGTCTAATGATGCTTTGATTGGTGCTTTTTGTTTTGTTGCCATTAATCGCCTGTGCCCGCTTCAACCGCTTCCAATTCACCGGGTATCTCTACTTCGCAAGCAGGTATACCTTGTCTGTATTTGACATCACCTAATACTGGCGGTTGAGATTTTGTGCTACCTGCGTCCATGCGCGCGCGTTCTTCTGCAATGGTACGCCTTTGTTGGTCTAAGGTTATGTTGCGTTCGTCAATAAACGTCTTCAATAAGCCCTTCAATATCTGGTCAGCGTCCGACATACTACCCGTGGCTTGATTCTTTTTGTCTTGAAGTTGTCGAGCGCCATAAGCCCCGGCAATGAACTTCAGCATAGTTGCGTCACCGTCTACCACGGCTTTCTTTATAGACGCCTCCTGTACAGCTTGTGATAGTTGTGCAAGACCATAATCAAGCTGTTCTCTAAGTGTTTGCGCGGCTTCAGGCTCATCTTCCATTGCGGACATTGGTATCTTCAGTAATTTTAATGCTAGGTTTTCATCTAAACCACTGCGCCCAAGCGTTTCCACTTCGGATAGGTCAATAGTCCTGCCACCGATACTTAATGGACGGCGTTGATCTGGTTCAATTTTTTGCAAAGCGACGCTCATACCTTCGTGTATAGATGTGCCAACAGTCATAAGACTTGTTTTGCTTATAGGTGATTTTTTGCCCATTATAAAATATCCATTAACCGCGAACTGGTTCTTCATCAAACAATTCATCACATATATCAAAATCGTCATCTAAATCAAATTCATCGTCATCCAGATCACTACCCTGTTCCCAAGTAACGGTTTCCCTAAGATCAATGGTTTTTCTACTATCAAGATACCCAAGCGATCTGGCTAACGGCCACGGCATTTCATACCAAATAATTTCATCATCGTGTCCAGCGCCCGGCGCCCAACCGTCAAGGCTAAAAATCACATAGCAAGGAATCTCACCCAAGACTGACATTGTATTCATGGTTTCGACAAAGGGTCGCCCATCTTCCCACCCTTCGCCGGTAGCTAGATTAGCCTTAAAATTATCAGGCAGCCTATCAATACAAAGGAATGCCGCACACTTTCCGTTCTTGAATCCCATTATGATAGAGATGCCGGGATTGTTAATTCCAAACGTACCCATAACGCGCCTGAAAAGCGGGGAATCATAGGTAGCCTCAAGTACCGCTTCAGCTTTACCTGCGCGACGGCTCATATTATAGCGCATGTACGCGGCGTCACTCATTCGTTGTCGTTTGTCTACCCTAAAGGAAGGCCAATCCGGTATGTCGTCAAATCCACGTTCGTTAGCGCGGATATACTCTTGCGTGGGTTCTTCTCTTACTGTTCGGCTATCTAAGAAATCAATCATACTATACTCCGACAACAACCATACTAAAAAGGCAAAACAAATCAACCGATTATAAGATTGCCTTGCTATCAGTATCGTTATTAGTTGTCGCTATGTCAAGAGGGAAGTGTATCAGAATGAAACAATAATTGTGTAGAGGCTATTATGGCTGCGTAGGATTTTTGCTGCCAAACACTATAGTTTGGGGCACTACGTCTAGAATACCGATTACTTTGTCTGATGCAAACAGTTGGAGCAGCATATCATGGTCAGACCGGCATTCAGGGCAGACCTTATAATTGAATCTAGTGGTTTTCTGCCAATCATCCCCCCAATGGATCAGTTGGACGTAGCAGAACTTGTGAAGATCAGACTTACCGCAACAATGGCAAGTGACTTCATCTCTTGACCATCCACTAGCTTCAAAAATCGTATACCCATTTAGTTCTGGGAATTCGCTTGTCACACATCCGGCTGCTGGTTCTGTTTTCATTTGTCCACCACTTTATGAGCCATACACCTAAAGGAGCCGGTAGCAGGAATCGAACCCGCAACAATCTGCCTACAACGCAGTCACTCTACCATTTGAGTTATACCGGCGCGGCGTCCCTAACAGGAATCGAACCTGTGTATTCAGAATGAAAATCTGACATCCTAACCGTTGGATTATAGGGACCAAAAAGTAAAAGAACTGCTCACCGTTAGGGATTTGAACCCCAATAACAAGGACCAAAACCTTGTATCCTACCATTAGATGAACGGCGAATTGAACAGTACCGGGTATGGGACTCGAACCCATACGGCCATACGGCCAGCGGATTTTAAGTCCGCATCGTCTTCATTCCGACAACCCGGCAATTAAAAGAACACGAAAGCGTTATCGCCAACGTAAGGCAATCCTACTACGAGCATATAGCTTGTGTCAACAGAATACTTCGATAAATAAAAGGTTGTATTAAGCGATTGATGATGTAATAATACGCATGTTGGTTGGAATGTGGTGAAATAATGCACGAAGGAAAGTATGGTATTTGGTTGGATGCAGCGGTTCTGCTAGGGACAATGATTGTGACAGCACCAATTACCATTACATTGATTGCGTATCATTTGATAAAAAGTATAAAGGAGTAACAATGTCAGAAAAGAAAGCGAAAGAAGAAAGGAAGGATCAGCCGAAGTTGACACAGGAACAAAAGGTTGCACTGGAATGCGCGATGTTCATGGATACCAGAATGTCAGGGCGTCCATTGCCCCAAGCGGTCCAGATTCTTGTGGGTACTGTGATCCATATTCTTCAGCAAATCGAAGAACAGGGTAAAATCGGTAAGGGCATGATGGTTAAGCAATTCGGGGATATGCTTTCC